>Ga0213823_1001698_pt1 | contig 13002 bp, 11 predicted proteins | sample MC6MC0907MG_FD_179887 | JGI IMG/M metagenome (GOLD analysis project Ga0213823, IMG submission 179887) | Enriched soil aggregate microbial communities from Iowa State University, Ames, United States - MC6-MC0907-MG | ecosystem: Environmental > Terrestrial > Soil > Unclassified | place: USA: Iowa...
CGAAAGTCGTGCCGTGGTTCCAGTGTCTTAACTTTGCCTCGTTGATTGCCTTGCCATGATCGATCTGTCCCCCCTCGCCCGCCGTCTGGCCGGTACTCCGCTGGCCGACTGGGCCAACACCCTGCAAGCGCAACTCGACACCAAGATGGAAAAGGGCCACGGCGACCTGGAACGCTGGCAGAGCGCGCTGGACGCCTTGCCGAAGATCCAGCCGAGCACCATCGACCTGCTTAACGGCCTGACCCTCGACACCGACTGCGACGACGCCACCCGTGCCCAGATGCGCAGCGCGCTGATGGGCCTGTCGCCCTGGCGCAAGGGCCCGTTCGACCTGTTCGGCGTGCATGTGGACACCGAATGGCGCTCGGACTGGAAATGGTCGCGGGTCGCGAAGCACCTGGACCTGCAAGGCAAACGCATCCTCGATGTCGGCTGCGGCAACGGCTACTACATGTGGCGCATGCTCGGCGCCGGCGCCCACAGCGTGATCGGCGTCGATCCGAACTGGCTGTTCTTCTGCCAGTTCCAGGCGGTGCAGCGTTACCTGTCGGAGCCCGCGGTGTGGCACCTGCCGTTCCCATTCGAAGACCTGCCGCCCAACCTGGAAGGCTTTGACACGGTGTTTTCCATGGGCGTGTTCTACCACCGCCGCTCGCCTATCGAGCATTTGCTGGCGCTCAAGGACTGCCTGGTCAAGGGCGGCGAACTGGTGCTGGAAACCCTGGTGGTGGAAGGCGACCGGCATCAGGTGCTGGTGCCGGAAGACCGCTACGCGCAGATGCGCAACGTGTGGTTCCTGCCGTCGGTGCCGGCCCTGGAACTGTGGCTGCGCCGTGCCGGCTTCAGCGATGTGCGTTGCGTGGATGTGAGCGTGACCAGCGTCGAGGAACAGCGCGGCACCGAGTGGATGAAGTACCAGTCGCTGAGCGATTTCCTCGACCCGAACGACCACAGCAAGACCATCGAAGGCCTGCCGGCGCCGATGCGCGCGGTGATTGTCGCCAGGAAGTAATTGCGGCGTCTGGGCGGATCAGCGCGCCCGGCGTGCCTTGAAAAACTCGCTCAACACCGCGCCGCACTCTTCGGCCAGCACTCCGCCCTCGACCAATACCCGGTGGTTGAGAAAGCCCTGGCTGAAGAACTGCCCCTGGCTCTGCACGATGCCCGCCTTGGGCTCCAGCGCGCCGTACACCACCCGGGCGATACGCGAATGCACGATCAGCCCGGCGCACATGCTGCACGGCTCCAGGGTCACGTAGAGGGTGCTGCCGGGCAGGCGATAGTTGTCGAGCGCCTGGGCCGCGGCGCGGATCGCGACCATCTCCGCATGGGCGCTGGGATCGCTGCCGCTGATCGGGCAGTTGTAGCCGCGACCGATGATTTCCCCGTCCTGCACCAGCACCGCGCCCACCGGCACCTCGCCCAGGGCCGCGCCCTGGGCGGCCAGGGCCAAGGCTTCACGCATGAAGTCCTGGTCGCGGCTGCGATCGATGATCCGGGCGGGGCGAATCTGCCGCATCAGGCCACCTCGATGGCGGCCATCAGGCCGGTTTCCATGTGGTCGATCACATGGCAATGGAACATCCACACCCCCGGGTTATCCGCCACCAGCGCCACCCGGGCACGCTCGTTCTTGCCCAGCAGGTAGGTGTCGGTGAAGTACGGGGTGATCTTCTTGCGGTTCGAGGCGATGACCTTGAAGCTCATGCCGTGCAAGTGGATCGGGTGCTGGTACTGAGTCATGTTCTTCAATTCGAAAATGTAGCTCTGGCCCTTCTTGAGCGTGGCGATCGGGCGGTCGGCACAGGTCTTGTCGGTGATGTCCCAGGCCTTGCCATTGATCTGCCAGAGGCTCGGTGGCTTGCCATTGTCCACGTTCACCGAGACCGAGCCAACCCACTCGAAGTTGAAGTTGAGCTTCTCGGCGTTATCCAGGTCCGGCTCGGCGATCGGGTTGGCCGGCAACGCCGGCGGCCACTCGGTCGGCGCGTCGCTGTTGGCCACCGAACGCAAGGTGCCCAGGCGCACCGGGCCGTTGCGCAATGACAGCTCTTCGCCGGCCGGCGGTGCCTTGATCGCCAGGCAGATGCGCATGCCCGGCCCCAGCCAGTACTCCTTGCCCAGCGGCCGCGGCTCGATGGGGTTGCCGTCCAGGGCGTAGATCTGCGCTTCGACACCCGGAATGTTGATGCGGTAGGTCAAGGTGTTGTCGAGGTTGAGCAGGCGCACGCGGGTGATCTGCCCGGCCGGGATCTCCACCACCGCCTGGGACACGCCATTGATGGTCGACAGGCGCCCCGCCGTGCCGCCACGCGCCGCCTCGCGGGGAATGCTGAAAGGCACGAAGGCGCCGGCTTCATCCACATGCCAGCTTTTCAGGCTCAGGGTGCGTTCGTACTTGAAGCCGGTGGGTTCGCGCTCTTCGATGATCAGCGGGCCGACCAGGCCGCGACCCAGTTCTTCGCTGCTGTTGACGTGGGGGTGGTACCAGTAGCTGCCGGCATCCGGCACGCGGAACTTGTAGTCGAAGTATTCGCCCGGCATCACCGGCAATTGCGAGACGTAAGGCACGCCGTCCATTTCCAGCGGCAGGCGGATGCCATGCCAGTGGATGGTGGTGGCCACCGGCAGGTGGTTGATGAAGCGCACCCGCAGCCACTCGCCCTGGCGCACCCGCAGCTCGGTGCCCGGCGCGGACGGGCCAAAGGCCCAGGCTTCGGTCTTGTGGCCCGGCACCAGTTCCACGTCCAGCGGCGCGGCGATCAGTTGATAATCGTGGCCCGCCTCGGCGTCGGCCATCTTGCCCAGCCAGTAACGCGCCGCGCCGCCGGCGCCCACGCCAACCACTGCAAGACCGGCCAGACCACCGAGTATCTGTCGACGGGTAAAGGACATGGACTCAACTACCTCACGTATCCGCGGCGGGCCGGGGCCCGCAAAAGGCGAATACGATACACCCGCAGTTGAGAAACAGTAAGGCCGGCGCGGCGACCGGCCGCAGGCGTAACCGCCCCTGTAGCCGCTGCCGAGCCTGCGAGGCTGCGTACGGGCGCGCAGCGCCCGCCAAGGCATCCAACGTGGTGGCTCAGGTGCAACGCATTGCCTGGGTTGCGGACGCTTCGCATCCGTACGCAGCCTCGCTCGCTCGGCAGCGGCTACGTTGGAGATAGGCCGACGAGCAGATGCACCACGCCGCCGACCAGCGCCATCACCCCGGGCACGCCGGCATTACGCAAGGCCGTGGCATCGAGCAAGGTCGGGTCATGCAATTCCACCCGCACCCGGGTCAGGGCCACGCGCTGCCGGCTCTTGAGGTTGTTGGCGCCGCCCAGCGCCGCAATCACGGCCTCGTCCAGGGCGGCGTCGTCCTTGACCGGGGCCGTCGCTTTCGGCTGGTCGGGCACCAGGTCCGGGGTCAGGGCCTTCCAGAGCGCCCGCTGCAATTTCTCGAACATGTTCAGTTCTCCAGAACCGGTGAAGGGGCCAGCGTCGATTGCCGATGCTGGTGCAAGGCGTCGCGCACCTGCTCGGCGCTTTCCAGGCCGAGAATGCGCCCGGCGAGGGCCTGGCACTGGCTCAACTCGACCTCGCGCACGCCGGCCTTGATCGCCGGGATCAGCGGCACGCTGACCGACAGCTCGTCCACGCCCAACCCCAGCAACAGCGGCACCGCCAGGGTTTCCGAAGCCAGCGCCCCGCACACGCCGACCCACTTGCCATGGGCATGGGCGGCCTTGGCCGTGGAGGCGATCAGGCGCAGCACCGCCGGGTGGAAACTGTCGGCCTGGCTGGCCAGGCGCGGATGATCGCGGTCCATGGCCAGGGTGTACTGGGTCAGGTCGTTGGTGCCGATGGAGAAGAAATCCACCTCCGGCGCGAACAGGTCGGCCAGCAACGCCGCCGACGGTACTTCGATCATGATCCCCAGCTTCGGCAATTCCTTGAGCCCCAGGGCCAGGGCTTCGTCCTCCAGCATCTGCCGCGCCTGCCGCAACTCCGCCAGCTGGCTGACCATCGGCAGCATGATATGCAGGCGGGCCAGCCCGGCGCTGGCGAGGATCGCCCGGAACTGTTCGCGCAACAGCTGCGGGCGCTCCAGGCACAGGCGAATCCCGCGCATGCCGAGGAAGGGGTTGGCTTCAGGCTCCATCGGCACATAGGCCAGCGGTTTGTCGCCGCCGACATCCAGGGTCCGCACCACCAGATTGCGCTCCGGCCCCAGGGCCCGGGCGATGGCGCTGTAGGTCGCGGCCTGTTCCTCGTGGCTCGGGGCGACGCCGCGGTCCTGGTAAAGAAATTCCGAACGCAACAGGCCGACGCCCTCCCCGCCCAGGTCCATGGCCTGCTCGGCCTCGGCCAGCGAGGCGACGTTGGCCGTCACCTCGAAGTGATGGCCGTCGCGAGTCACCGCGGCCTGGGCCGACTGCTCCAACTCCTGGCGCTGGCGCTGCTGTTGCTGCTGACGTCGTGCCTGCAACTGCGCGATCACCGCCGGCGCAGGCTCCAGGTGCAATTCACCCTGGTCGGCATCCAGCAGCACCGGTGTGCCGCTGGCCAACGCCAGCACCTGTACCGGCAGGCCGCAGATCGCCGGCAACCCCAGGGCCCGGGCCAGAATCGCCACATGGCTGGTGGCCCCGCCGCCGACCGTGGCGAACCCCAGCACCTTGCGGGTATCGAGACTGGCGGTCTGGGACGGGGTGAGCTGCTCGGCAATCAGGATCGCCTGCTCCGGCAGGGCCCAGGCGCTGTCCTGCACACCCAGCAGCAACTTGAGCACCCGCTGGCCGACATCCATCAGGTCCAGGGCACGCTCGGCCAGCAACGAACTGCCTGACCCCTTGAACAGCTCGGCGGTGGCTTCGGTGGCGCGGTTCCAGGCGAATGCCGCGCTCTTGCCGTCGCTGATCAGGGCCTGGGCCTGCTCCAGCAGGCTCGGGTCTTCCAGCAGTTCCTGGTGAGCCTTGAAGATCTCGCCCTGGGCTGTGCTGGCGGCCTTGTCCCGCAGGACTTGCAGGGCCTCGGTGGCCTGCGCCAGCGCCCGCTCCAGCTGCCCGCGCTGCGCGGCCTGATCGCTGGCGAACTCGACGATCTCAAGCTTCTGCTCGGCCACCTGCACCACTTGCCCGAAGGCCGAGCCCGTCGAGGCGCAGACGCCCCGCAGCAACTTGCCCGCTGGCGCCGCAACCGCCGCCACCGGCTCGGCGGCAATCGCCGTCACCGCCTCGCCACAACCACTCGCCAGCAACTCGGCCAGAGCCTTGATCGCCGCCTCGGCATCCGCGCCCGCCGCGCTGACCTGCAAGGCATCACCCTGCGCGGTCTGCAGCGCCATGATCGCCACCAGGGACTTGGCGTTGGCGCTGGCCTGCTGCTTGTGCAGGCAGATGCTCGCCTTGAAGCCCTTGGCCGCCTGGGCGAACACCGCCGCTGGGCGCGCATGCAGGCCATTGGGATTGGGCAGCGTCACCGGTTTGGAAAACAGAGCCTCGCCCTCTTCCTCGGGCTCCGCGCTTGGCGCAGGCGCGCCCAGGCTCAGCTGCAACAACGGCTGGCCGCTGTCCACCAACGCACTGTCCCCTGTCAGCCAGGTGAACGGCTCGCCACTGACCACCAGCATCAGCGTCAACAGGCTGCGGGCATGCACGGCGATGTAGTCGGCATCGAACTCGATCAGCGGCTGCCCGGCCTCGACCCGCTGGCCCTCCTGCACCAGGCGGCTAAAACCCTTGCCCGCCAGGTTCACCGTGTCCAGGCCGATGTGCATCAGCACCTGCACGCCGTTGTCGTCGGTGATGCTCACCGCATGGCCACTGTCCTGCACGTTGCTGACCACACCGGCCAGCGGCGCGCGCAGGGTCTGCGAGGTCGGGTCGATGCACAGGCCGTCACCGATGACCCGGCTTGAGAACACCGGGTCCGGCACTTGCTCCAGGGGCATCAGCAGCCCGGACAGCGGCGCGAGCAGTTGCAATTGTTGGGTTGTAGCCATGACTTCACCTGCTGTTTGTTCTTGTAAGTGCCGATGGAGCGCGAGCCCCGACAGCATCGCTTATTTCCACCAGTACTCGACCTGCAATCCGACGTTCGCACCATGCCTGGCGGTGCCGAAGGCGCCGGTATCGGACAGCGCCGACCCCGCCGCCAGCTCATTGGCCGCGCGCTTGGCGGCCTGGTTCCAGCTGGCATAGGTGTAGTACAGACGCACCTCGGGGCGTGCCCAGAATTCCGGGCCCTTGGGCGACCAGGTCGGGGCGAAGGTGAACTTGCTGAGCTTGCGCGTGCCGCCGGGGGCCTCGACCTGATCGTGGCCCAGCTCGGTGACCAGCTTGAACTGCTCGCTGATCGCATAGGCCGGGCGGATGCCCAGGGAGATCCAGTTCTGGTCGTTGCCGTCGGGGCGGATGTCTTTCTGATAGATCGCCTCGACCTGCCCGCCAAAGCGCGGGGTCAATTGCCAGTCGAAGAACTCCACCAGGCGGTAGCTCTTGCTGCTGTCGTCCAGTTGCACATTGCCGGTGTAACCCAGCCCGGTGCCCGGGCCTTCACCGTACTGCAACGCCAGCTTGTTCTTGCCGCCGAGGAAGTCCTTTTGCACATGCTGGGCGGTGATCGCCCAACCCCGATGGGCGTCGCGACTGTCGGGCTTGTCGATGTAGCTCAGGCCCAGTTCCAGCTCGCCGCCGGGGTTGGTCTTGAAACCGGCGACATTGAAATCGTGCCGGTTGATGTAGTCCTTCTGGTACAGATTGTCCTTGCGCGAAAAGGCGTAGCTGTATTTCAGGTCGCCGATCAGTACGTCCTCGATGCCGCCGCCAGTGGCGCTCTGGTTCCAGTAGTAGAAGTCGGAGATGTGGATGTCGTTGCGCTTGTAGTAACGCCGGCCGGCCCACAGCGAGCCGCCATTGAGGCTGGGCATGTTCGACCACTGGGCATACATCTGCGGCATGCGCGCCGAGCCGTTGTCGCCCTGGAAGGTCAGGCTGCGGTCGTACTGGTTATACAGAGACGCCATGGCATCGACGCTGAGCACCGAGCCGTCGGCCAGGGTGTAGAGGTCCTGGCGCAGTTCCAGCTCGGCGTACTGTTCACATTCGTTGCCCAGGCGGTATTTGGACTGCGCGCCAGGCAGCTGGAAACAGGATTGCGAGCTGCTGTTGACTGAGGTCCCGAGGCCGCTACGCAGGTAACCGGCGAACTCCAGGGCCTGAGCCGGGAACGGCAAGGCCAGGCAGACGCAAGAGGCTGCAAGACCGCGATTTATTGTTGTTTTCATAAGCCACCCCATTATTTTTATTCTGTGTGTGCTCCCCGCAGGCGCCGCCCTACCGGCGAGCGAAAGCTCGCGGTGTGCCGGGCACGCCGCGCTCATGCGGGGAAGGTTGTCAGCGGTCGATCAGGTGCAGGACAAAGGACTCGTAAGGCCGCAGGAACAGCTCGCGACTGCGGGTTTGATGGTCTGCGTAGTTACTGATGACCAGGCGCTGCTCCATGCGCTCGGCCATCACTCCCTCCGGCAACTGCACTTCGCAGGCGCTGCCGTAGAAATTGTTCACCACCAGCAGGCGCTCGCCCTGGCCCTCGCGCAGATAGGCCCAGACCTGCGGGTGCTCGGCCAGCAGCTGGCGATACTCGCCGTCCTGGATCAGCGGCTCGCGACGGCGCAGGGCAATCAACTGGCGGTAGTGGTGCAACACCGAATCCGGGTCTTCGAGCTGCTGCGCGACGTTGATCCGCGCAGCATTGGCCGGCACGCCGATCCAGGGCTCGACGCTGCTGAAACCGGCATGGGCCTCGGTATTCCATTGCATCGGCGTGCGCCCGTTGTCCCGGGACTTCTGCATGATCGCCGCCATGTTGTCCGCCTCGCTGTCGCCGGTTTCGCGCTTGAGGCGGTAGATGTTCAGGGTCTCGACATCGCGGTATTGGTCGATGTGGGTAAAACCGGGGTTGGTCATGCCCAGCTCTTCGCCCTGGTACACGAACGGCGTGCCCTGGAGGAAGTGCAGCGCAGTGGCGAGCATCTTCGCCGAGACCACCCGGTATTCGCCGTCGTCGCCGAAACGCGACACCACCCGTGGCTGGTCGTGGTTGCACCAGAACAGCGCGTTCCAGCCACCGCCGGCCTGCATGCCGCTCTGCCAGTCGGAGAGGATGCGCTTGAGCTGGAGGAAGTCGAAATCGGCGCGAATCCACTTCTGCAGGTTCGGGTAATCGACCTTCAGGTGGTGGAAGTTGAAGGTCATCGACAGCTCTTTCGACTCGGGCTGCGAATAACGAATGCAGTGCTCGAGGCTGGTGGAAGACATCTCGCCGACGTTGATCAGGTCAAAGCCTTCGAAGACCTCGCGATGCATCTGCTGCAGGTACGGGTGCACGTTCGGGCCGTCGGTATAGAAACGCCGGCCGTCGCTGGCGTCTTCCGGGAAATCGGCCGGTTTGGAGATCAGGTTGATCACGTCCAGGCGGAAACCGCCCACGCCCTTGTCGCGCCAGAAACGCATCATCTTGAACACTTCGGCGCGCACCTGGGGGTTGTCCCAGTTGAGGTCGGCCTGGGTATGGTCGAACAAGTGCAGGTAGTACTGGCCGGTCTGCGCTTCATATTCCCAGGCGGAACCGCCGAACTTGGACTCCCAGTTGTTCGGCTGGTCGCGCCAGATATAGAAGTCGCGATACGGGTTGTCGAGGCTGCTGCGCGCCTGCTGGAACCACTCATGTTCGATGGAGGTGTGGTTGACCACGATGTCCAGCATCAGCTTGATGCCGCGCTTGCCGGCCTCGGCGATCAGCAGCTCGCAATCGGCCATGGTCCCGTAGCTCGGGTCGATGGCGTAGTAGTCGCTGATGTCGTAGCCGTTGTCGCGCTGGGGCGAACGCAGGAACGGGGTGAGCCACAGGCAATCGACGCCCAGCCAGTGCAGGTAGTCGAGCTTGTCGACCACCCCCAGCAGGTCGCCGGTGGCCTGGCCGCTGTGGCTGTAGAAACTCTTCGGGTAGATCTGGTAGATCACCGAACGCTGCCAGTCTTGCATGGCGGGCTCCTTCAATGGGGTTGGTACTGGCCTTGAGGGCCTCATCGCGAGCAAGCTCGCTCCTACAGAGGAATATGCGGTCATGTAGGAGCGAGCTTGCTCGCGATGCGATTTATCAAGCGACGCGATACCCCGGCCGGATGATCTTCATGCTCAAGCCGCAGGTCAGCACGAACGGCACCACCAGGGCGACGACCATGCCGACCACGAACATCGGGATGTACTGGGGAATGATCGAGATGAATCCCGGCAGCCCGCCGACGCCGATGGCCGAGGCCTGGACCTTGTTCAGCGAGAGGAAAATGCAGCCCAGCGCCGAGCCGATCAGCGCGGCGTAGAACGGGAACTTGTAGCGCAGGTTGACCCCGAACATGGCCGGCTCGGTGATGCCGAAATAGGCGGAGATCGCCGAGGTCGAGGCCATGCTGCGGTCCCGCGCGTTGCGGCTCATGCTGAATACCGCCAGCGCCGCGCTGCCCTGGGCCAGGTTGGACATGACGATCATCGGCCAGATGAAGGTGCCGCCCTGGGTCGAGATCAGTTGCAGGTCCACGGCGAGGAACATGTGGTGCATGCCGGTGATCACCAGCGGCGCGTAGAGCAGGCCGAAAATCGCCCCGCCGACCATCGGTGCCAGTTCGAACAGGGTGACCACGCCTTCGGTGATCAGGATCCCCAGGTGCCGGGTCACCGGGCCGATCACCGCCAGCGCCAGCACACCGGTGACCACGATGGTGGTGATGGGCACGACCAGCAGGGTGATCGCATTCGGCACCCGCGCCCGCAGCCATTTCTCGATGACGCTCATGACATAGGCCGCCAGCAGGATCGGTAGGATCTGCCCCTGGTAGCCGACCTTCTCGATCTGGAACAGCCCGAAGATGTCGAAGTACGGCAGGCTCTGGCCCTCCAGCCCGGCCACGGCCTTGCCGTAGTTCCAGGCATTGAGCAGGTCGGGATGCACCAGCATCAGGCCCAGCACGATGCCGAGGATTTCGCTGCCGCCAAAGCGCTTGGCCGCCGACCAGCCCACCAGTGCCGGCAGGAATACGAAGGAGGTGTTGGCCATCAGGTTGATCAGGCTCCACACGCCATCCAGGGTCGGATAGGCCTCGAGCAGGGTCCGGCCTTCGATGAACATGCCCTTGGCGCCGATCAGGTTGTTCACCCCCATCAGCAGGCCGGCAATGATCAGCGCCGGCAGGATCGGCATGAAGACATCGGAAAACACCCGCACCAGACGCTGCATGGCGTTGGTCTTGTCGGCGCCCTTCTGCTTGACGTCGGCGATGGTGGAAGCGGCCAGCCCGGTGAGTTGGCGCAACGCGGCATAGACCTTTTCGACTTCGCCGGGGCCAATGACCACCTGGAACAGGCCACCGGTGAAAAACGAGCCCTTGACCAGATCGATCTGGTTCAGCGTGGCGCTGTCCACCCGGCTCGGGTCCTTGAGCGCCAGGCGCAGGCGGGTGACGCAATGCGCGGCTTGTTCGAGGTTGTCGGCGCCACCGAGGCTGTGCAGCAACTCGCTGGCGATCGTGGAGTAATCGTGGCTCATGCTTGTTCTTCCGCTTTGGTTTTTTGTTATTGGCAGCACGCCGAAGCGAAAAATACTCGTCTGTACGAGTTAAAGCAACAACTCGTACAGACGAGTTTGCCGACATCGTTCCGAAACCCAGGTCGCAATGAGTTTCTGCTGTGCAAAAACGGCTCTAGATCCACCCTCTCCGGCAGAGCGCGCCATGCGCGACAGAAAATTCTTAAACTGCTGTAAGGTGTTTCATTGCCATTTCGACACCCGCAGTCAGGCGTTCGACCCACTCGCCTCAAATAGACAAATCCGCTCACGGCCCTTAAGGTTCCCGCCTTGAGCGCAGACGGCACAGAGCCATCCCATGAGTAAATACAACCAGATCTACAGCGATCTGCTTGCCAGCATCACCACCGAGCGCCTGGAACGCGGCGCTCGCCTGCCTTCCGAAACCGAGTTGATGGACAGCTACCAGGCCAGCCGCGGCACCGTGCGCAAGGCCATCGAGCAGCTGCAGGAGCGCGGCTTCGCCCAGAAGATCCACGGCAAGGGCACTTTTGTGCTGTCGCCGCACCCGATCGAGTTCCAGCTGGGTGGCATTGTCAGCTTCCAGGAAACCTATCCGCGCCTGGGCAACGACGTCAGCACCGAGGTGGTGGAGTTCACCCAGTTTCCCCTCGAAGGCGCGTTGCGCGAACACCTGCAGGCGGAAGAAGGCAGCCTGATCACCCGCATCAAACGGGTGCGGCGTATCGATGGCAAACGGGTGATTCTCGACATCAACCACTTCGTCGCCGAGTTGATCCCGGGGCTGGACCGGCAGATAGCCGAGCACTCGATCTACGCCTACATCGAGCAGACCCTGCAATTGCAGATCAGCTACGCCCAGCGGACCATCGAAGCCACCCCACGCACCCGGGATGACCAGCAACACCTGGACCTGGAGGGCCAGAGCCACGTGATAGTGGTCAGCAACCAGACCTTCCTGCAAGACGGCCGGCAGTTCGAGTACACCGAATCACGCCACACCCTGGACAAGTTCTACTTCTCGGACGTCGCCCGACGCTGACCGCCGCGGCGGGCCCGCTCAGCCCAGCAGCGCCACCAGTTCGGCGCTCGGGGTGCCGACCCGCCGGGCCTCCTTGGCGACGTTCACGGATTGCGCGACCCGCGCCACTTCTATCACCGGATGCTGCAACTCGTAACTGCCCCGGGCCGCCAGCCAGCTCAACACTTCCGCCAGATGCCAGAGCGAGGCACTGCCCTCGTGGATCGCCAGGGGGAAACTGCCGGCATGGTTGAGCATCAACTTGCGCATGTTCTGCCGGGAGACCCCGACGATGTCGGCAATCTCGCTCAGGCCGACGAAATCCGGGCTGGCCTCTACCAGCCGCGCATCCGGAATGATCCGCTTGATATCGCTCAGGGCACTGAGCAGGGCCACTTCGCCGCTTTCGGCCTCGCGGCTGAACTCCAGCGCCAGGCGCCCCGCCAGCCCGGTACCGACCAGCGCGTCGGTGCAGCCCCCCGCGCCCAGGCGCTCCACCAGCGCTAGCGGGTCGCAGTCGTGGGCGGGCAGCAGGTAGTTGAGGGTAAACAGGTATTCCATAGTCATGACTCCCGACGAGGTTGCGGGACTTTCCCGCCGCGCAGCTGATTCAGCGTGCAGTTGTCGATTACCCGGCACAGCGCCCGGGCATGCTGGAGGGGATTTTTCGGCGTGCTCCACACACTGGTGATGCAGAACTCGCCGCAACGACACACCTCGCTGTTGTAAGGGCAGTAGATCCTGCCCCAGGCATGACCGCCGCCGACTTCGACGCGCCAGCCCTGCCATTCGGCGTAGCGCAGCGCCATTTCAATGTCTTTCTTGGGATGAGGTGTGCGAGCCATCCATGGCCTCCAGTCTCGTCAACAATGAAGAGGTTGTCAACTGACAACCACGAAATCTTTCAACACCCGCACCGGCATCGCCAAAGGCTGCCGCAGGGCGTTCGATGAATGTCTGTCGAGGGTACACAGGCCAGGCGGACGACGATGGGCCCAAGTCTTTCCTGGTATTGCGGGAGGGCTGGAAAGCGGGTTTTTTAAAGACCCTGAAACACAAATGGCGATCGACACCCGAAGGTCTCGATCGCCATTGCTGTTGCCTGAACGATCAGTGGCCGATCACTCGGCCGGGATCACTCCCACTCGATGGTGGCTGGCGGCTTGCTCGACACGTCGTAGGTGACGCGGGAGATGCCTTCGATCTCGTTGATGATCCGGCCGCTGACGGTTTCCAGCAGCTCGTAAGGCAAGTGCGCCCAACGCGCGGTCATGAAGTCGATGGTTTCCACGGCACGCAGGGCCACGACCCAGGCGTAACGACGGCCGTCACCGACCACGCCCACCGATTTCACCGGCTGGAACACCACGAACGCCTGGCTGACCTTG
>Ga0213823_1001706_pt1 | contig 12965 bp, 6 predicted proteins | sample MC6MC0907MG_FD_179887 | JGI IMG/M metagenome (GOLD analysis project Ga0213823, IMG submission 179887) | Enriched soil aggregate microbial communities from Iowa State University, Ames, United States - MC6-MC0907-MG | ecosystem: Environmental > Terrestrial > Soil > Unclassified | place: USA: Iowa...
AGCAAGCTCGCTCCCACAATTGGCCCTGCGTTGCATGCAAGCTCATGCCCCCCCAGATCCCCTGTGGGAGCGGGCTCGCGAAAGCGCTGGGTCAGCTTGAATCGATGTTGACTGTGTCGCCGCCATCGCGAGCAAGCTCGCTCCCACAATTGGCCCTGCGTTGTATGCCAGCTCATGAACCCCCGGATCCCCTGTGGGAGCGGGCTTGCTCGCGAAAGCGGTGGGTCAGCTTGAATCGATGTTGACTGTATCGCCGCCATCGCGAGCAAGCTCGCTCCCACAATTGGCCCTGCGTTGTATGCAAAGCTCATGAACACCCAGATCCCCTGTGGGAGCGAGCTGGCTCGCGAAAGCGCTGGGTCAGCTTGAATCGATGTTGACTGTATCGCCGCCATCGCGAGCAAGCTCGCACCCACAATTGGCCCTGCGCTGCATGCAAAGCTCATGAACACCCGGATCCCCTGTGGGAGCGAGCTTGCTCGCGATGGCGGTGGGTCAGTTGCATCAATGGCGCCTGTGCCGCCGTCTCCCCGGCTCACTGAATGCCCATACCTTTCGCTGGGGTCCATCACGCTAAAGCGCCTGCACAACATACCCACGTATGGTATCGAACGCGGTCCGGCGCGATGCAGACTCATTCTCCAGCGACAGCCACTTTCTCATGCCGAGAGAGGCGGCTTTCGCCAAAGCCCTTGAGCCAAGCCTTCGGAGAACGACCATGACCACGCATTTGAACGCCCCTGCAGCAAAGGATGGAATGCACCCGGACTCAAACATGAGCTTGCACGCTACCTCGTACGAGGAGCTGGTCCCTTCGCGTTATGCGCTGAAGATTGGCGAGATCGACGTACTGGTGGTCAGCGATGGGGTGTTGCCCCTGCCGACCGCAACGATGTCCACCAATGCCGACCCAGCTGCCCGCGCGGCCTGGTTCAAGGACATGTTCCTGGGCCCGGACGCCTTCGATTGGGCGCTGAACGTGCTGGTGGTACGTAGCGGCGAGCAGACCATACTGGTCGATGCCGGGCTCGGCGGCCAGTTCCCCGGTTTCCCGCGGGCCGGGCAGTTTCCCAAGCGCCTTGCCGCCGCTGGTATCGATCTGGCGTCGGTGACCGACGTGGTGATTACCCACATGCACATGGACCACATTGGCGGGTTGCTGGTCGATGAGGTGAAGCGCCGGCTGCGTCCAGACCTGCGGATCCACGTGGCCGCGACCGAGGTAGCGTTCTGGGCGGCCCCGGATTTCTCCCTCACCTCCATGCCCTCGCCGGTACCGGACGTACTGCGCGCCACCGCCGAGCAATTCATGCACGAGTACCACGACAAGCTGCGCACCTTCGAGGAAGCCTACGAGGTCGCCCCGGGCGTGCTGGTCAAGCGCACCGGCGGCCATACGCCAGGGCACAGCGTGGTCCACGTGACCTGCGGCGAGGAGCGCTTGACGTTCGCCGGCGATGCCTTGTTCCCGGTCGCCTTCGACCACCCCGACTGGCACAACGGCTTTGAACATGACCCTGAAGAGTCGGTCCGCGTTCGGGTCCGCCTGATGCAAGAAGCGGCGGCGTCCGGTGAGCTGCTGGTCGCCACTCATCTACCGTTCCCCTCCGTTGGCCGGGTGGCGGTCGACGGTGACGCCTTTCGTTGGGTAGCGGCCTATTGGGACTACTGAGGGCCCGTTGGACCGGGGCCCGCGTCCAAGCCGGACGCGGCCCCCTGCCCGATGATCAGCGTGCGGGACGCTCGTTGATCGTGCTCGCGGCCTGGAACAGGATTTTCCCGACAAAATCGATTTCCTGCTCGGTGATGATCAACGGCGGCAGGAAGCGGACGGTCGCGCCGTGGCGGCCGCCCAGTTCAACGATCAATCCGTGCTTCAGGCACGCCTGTTGGAAAGCCTTGGCCCGGGCCGTGTCCACCGGCGGATGACCCTGTACATCGGGGGTGCCCTGCGGGTCGACGATTTCCATGCCGAGCATCAGGCCACGCCCACGCACATCACCGATCCAGTCGAACTCGTTTTGCAGTGCCTGCAATTGTTTTTGCAGGTGAGCCCCTACCGTTTCGGCGTGCTGGACCAGGCCTTGATCGCGGATGAAGCGCAAGGTCGCGGTACCCGCCGCCATCGCCAACTGATTACCACGGAACGTGCCGGCGTGGGCACCTGGCTGCCAGACGTCCAGGGACTCGTGGTAAACCATCACCGACAGCGGCAACCCGCCGCCAATGGCTTTGGACAGGGTGATGACATCCGGGGTGATGCCCGATTGCTCGAAGCCGAACATCCGCCCGCTACGGGCGATGCCGCACTGAATCTCGTCGACAATCAGCGGAATACCGTGGGCCTGGGTCAACCGGCGCAGTTCCTGCAGCCAACGGTCCGGCGCGGCAATCACCCCGCCCTCGCCCTGGATTGGCTCCAGGATCATCGCCGCGGGGGCGGTCACCCCACTTTCGGGGTCGTTGAGCAAGTGTTCGAGGTAACGCACGTTCAAGGTGACCGCCTGATCGCCAGCCACCCCGAACGGGCAACGATAATCGTGGGGGAACGGCAGGCGCTGTACCCCTGGCATCAAGGCGCCAAGGGCATTTTTGGGCGACAGGTTGCCACTGATGGCCAGCGTGCCCAGGGTCATTCCGTGGTAGGCCCCTTCGAACGCCAGGACCGAGTGTCGCCCGGTGGCGGTACGGGTCAACTTGAGCGCGGCCTCGACCGCATCGGCCCCACTCGGGCCGCAGAACTGGATGCGTGCGTGACGAGCGAACTCGCTGGGCAGGCAAGCGAAAATTTCCTGGACGAATGCGTCCTTCACAGGTGTCATGAGGTCCAGGGTATGCATCGGCACGCCGGCCGCCATGACCTGGGTGATGGCTTCGATGATCACCGGGTGGTTGTGCCCCAGCGCCAGGGTCCCGGCACCGGCCAGGCAATCGACGAACACTTGTCCCCGGCTGTCCTGCACATAAATGCCATGGGCCCTTTCAAGCACCAGGGGAATGCGTCGCGGGTAACTGCGGGCGTTGGACTCCTGCTGTTGCTGACGCTCCAGCAGCGGCGTCGAATCGAGGCAGTAAGGGCTCGACAGACCGGTGTGCAACAGGCGTAGCTGTTGCGCGCCACCTGCTGTGACATTCGAAAAAGCACTCATGATTTCCTCCATGGAGGCTGGGTTTGGAAGGGAACGAACAGCCTGGAAACAAACATCCGAAACGTTGGAGCAGGCGCGGGGAGATTGCCTCCCCGCGCCCTTGGGTTTACATGTCGTAACGCAGAATCATCCCCACCGTGCGCGGTGCGCCGACGTCGATGATGTCGTCGTTGCGGTTGTTGGTGACATATTCCTTGTCGAACGCGTTCTTCACGTAGGCGGACACAGCAACGTTCTTAGTGACTTTGTACTCGGTGTTGAAATTCACCAGCACGTAGTTGTCGCTGCGGCGCTCACCGGTGACCTTGCCGCTGGCATCGAACTCGTATTCCGAAGGCGCGGTGCTCTGGTAGGTAACGTCCGTGCCGAATATCAGACGGTCGTCGAAGCGATAGACACCGCCCACGGACATCTTGTACTTGGGCGAGTAAAGGAACGATTCGCCGCTCCGGTCCTGCCCATTGTCCGCAACGAAGTCCTTGTACTTGGCATCGGTAATGGCGCCACCTACATTGAGGGTCAGTTGTTCGGTGATGTCTTTTTCGACAAAGACCTCCAAGCCCTTGATGTCACTGCGACCGGCGTTGAAGATATCAATGACGTTGCTACCGTTCTCCCGCACACTGACCTGCTGGTCTTTCCAGTCGGTGTAGTACAGGTTGGCGCGGGTGCGCAGGGTCTTGTCGAAGAACGAACCGCGATAGGACAGCTCGTAGTTGGTGGTGTATTCAGGGTCGTAGGCCTGGTGACCACTACCGGAGCGCAGGTTGACACCGCCACCGCGATAGCCCTTCTGCACCATGAAACCGAGGTACTGGTCCGTTGCCAGTTCGTAGTCGATGCCCAGTTTCGGTAGCACGGCATCAAACGACTTTTTGATTTTCTCCGGGACGAAGCGGCCGTCCTCCTCGATATCGGTATCGTTCGTCTCGTGGTCGTAACGCAGGCCGGTGATCAACGTCCAGCGCGGCGCGAACGTCCAGTTCACTTCACCAAACACCGCCTTGTTTTCAATCTTGGTATCACCTTTGACGGTACGAACCAGTACGTCATCGAACAGCAACCGGTCGTGGAAGTTGTTGGTGTTGTGGCCATAGTAAGCCCCGACGAAACTCTTCACCGTGTCCGAGGCGTAATTCAGACGCAGCTCCTGACTGAACAGGTTACCGTCCTGCTTACGCAGAACGACCTCGTTGTCCACGGCAGTCTGGTCGAAGTCCAGACGGTTGCTGTAGTCCGTACGGGTGTTGGCGGTCATGCTCGTCAGCGACCAGGCATCGTTCAGGCGATAGTCCACCTTGGCGCTGAGGGTGTCCTGCTTGAGGTTGTCGAAGGCCTTGGTGTTGGACGCGATGTCGTAGTAGCTCGGCTTGCCGTTGACGCGCATGGTCGAACGGTCGCCCTGGCGGTGTTCGCTGTGGGCGTAGGTCAAGAGGACATCGGTGTCGTCGTTAGGCAGGATCAGCAATTTGCCGCGGGCGTTGCTGGTACGACGCGGGTTGGCGTCGTCATTGAGCGTGGTGTTGCGGATGTAGCCGTCACCTTCGCCGTAATCCACGGCGATACGCCCGGCGATCTTGTCATCCACGATGGCCCCGCCACCCGCCACGGCTGCGCCGTGCTCACCGTAGTTGCCCACGCTGGTCTGCGCCGAGAAGCTCGGTTCGAAGGTTGGGTTCTTGGTCTGGATGACCACCGCGCCGGCCAGGGAGTTACGGCCCTGGGTGGTGGATTGCGGGCCAAGGAAAACCTCGACCTGTTCGGCGTCCCAGAGCGGAACCGGGCTGAGGGTCAGTGCGCGGTTAGGCTGTACTGCACCGTCGACATACACCGATACCGCACCGTTGAGAGCCGCCGGGCCCTGGTCGTCGAAACCGGACACCGGCACGCCACGGATCCCCCAGTTCTCATTGCCGGCCTGGTTATAGACGCCGGGCGTGCGGGCAAACACATCCACCAGGTCCTTGTCGCCGTGCTCACGCAGGTTCTTGTCGGTGACGACCACGACGCTGGACTGGGTCTTTTCGAGGGTACGGTCGATCTTTTCACCGGTCACGGTGATTGGAGCGATCTCCATCTTGCCGGCTTCTTCAGCCGCCCAAGCGCCGTTGCTCAAGCCTATGGCCGACCCTACAGCCAACGCAATTGTGTTCTTTTTGAAATTCACGCCCCGCTCCCCTGCGACAGATATTTTTGGTTTTTTGAGCTGGCCGAAGGCTGTTTGGCGCCAGCGGAGCGGAGTCTAATCCAAAAAAAAAATTAAATAAATAGTATTGATAATCCCTCTCATTTGTACCTAGTATGTCGTCTTGTATTGAATTGAATACATTACAGACGAGTCCTACACAACCGACCGCTGCCCTGCTTTCAAGGTCTTGTGACTGGTCGAAGAAGCTATAAGAGGATGCACAAGGATGACCTCAATCGAACACCTGAACGGGCGTTCCGAGCTGTTTTCAATGGCGCCCACGGATGCAAGCGCCCAATCGCTGCCCGTGCTGGTGCAGGGGGCATCGGGACAGTCGATCCATGACCTGGACGCCTCGATTCGCGACGGCCTGGCCCAGGTCCTGGCCACGGTGGGCGGCGTATTGTTCCGCGGCTTCACCGTCGCCACCCCCATCGACTTCAAGCGCTTCGCCGCCAGCTTCGGCGCCCCGCTGGCCAGCTACGAATTCGGCTCCACGCCGCGCAGCAAAGTCTTCGCCGGGGTCTATAGCTCCACCGAGTACCCGGCCCATCAGTTCATTCCGTTGCACAACGAACAGGCCTACACCCGCCCCTGGCCTTCGCGCATCTGGTTCCACTGCATCAAGGCCAGTGAAACCGGCGGCGAGACCCCGATTGCCGACAGCCGCCTGATTTACCAGCGCATGCCTGCCGAGATCCGCGAGCTGTTCGCCAGTCGCGAGCTGCTTTATGTGCGCAACTACAGTGGAGCCCTGGACCTGCCCTGGGAAAAAGTCTTCAACACCCAGGACCGCGCCCAGGTCGAACGCTACTGCCAGGACAACGACATCGAATGGGAATGGAAAGCCGACGGCGACCTGCGCACCCGCCAGCGTTGCGCCGCCGTGCAGCAGCATCCCGAGACCGGTGAGTGGGTCTGGTTCAACCAGGCACACCTGTTCCATGTCTCGGCCATCGAACCGAGCGTACGCGCCAGCCTGTTGGCGGCGGTGGGTGAAGAAAACCTGCCGCGCCATGTCTATTTCGGCGACGGTTCGCCGATTGCCGACGACATGCTCGACACCGTGCGCGAGGTCTATCGCGAGACTGCCATCAGTTTCCCCTGGCAGCCCGGCGATATCCTGATGCTCGACAACCGACTGGTGGCACACGGTCGCAATCCTTTCACCGGTGACCGCAAAGTCATCGTGGCCATGGCGTGAACTGCACATGTTTTCATTCGAACACTGGATCGACGTGCTGGAAGCCAACGCCCAGCACTTCCCTCAGCGTGCCGCCCTGCATTTTCTGCCGGACGGCGTAGAGATTGGCGAAACCCTGACCTTTGCCCAACTGCACGAGCAATCCCGCTCCCTGGCGGCCGCGTTGCAAGCGCGTTATGCGCCGGGTGATCGGGTGCTGTTGATGCTGCCCAGCAGCCTCGACTACGCCCGCGCCTTCTGCGCTTGCCTGTATGCGGGCCTGATTGCGGTGCCGTTGTTTCCGCCACCGTCGCGCAAACCGCGCCACCTCGACCGCGTGCGCAACGTGGTGGTGGATGCCGAGCCGGCACTGATTCTCACCCCGGCGGATTATTGCGAAGGCTTGCTGGAACTGGTGGAGGGCCGGGTCGATGTGCTGACTGTCCAGGACCTGGGCACACCACCGGGCAGCCAGTGGCAACGCCCGGCCATCGACGCTTCGACCGTGGCCTTCCTGCAATACACCTCGGGGTCTACCGGCTCGCCGAAAGGCGTCGAAGTACGTCAGCGCAATCTGATCGCCAACGTCGAACTGATGCGCCAGGCCTACGCTTTCGACGAACACGGCGCCATGGTCAACTGGCTGCCGCTGTACCACGACATGGGCCTGATCGGCGGTATGCTGGCCCCGCTCTACAGCGGCATGCCGTGCTACCTGATGGCTTCCCAGACCTTCGTCAATGCGCCGTCGACCTGGTTGCAAGCGTTGAGTCGCTATCGCGCCACCGCCAGTTTCGCCCCCAACTTCGCTTATGCCCTGTGCAACCGCGTGGTCAGCGATAACCTCATCGCGCAGCTCGACCTGAGTGCCTGGAAGCACGCGATCAACGGCGCCGAACCGATCCACCCTGGCACCCTCGAAGCGTTCGCCCAGCGCTTTGCCGCCTGTGGCCTCGACCCATTGGCCATCAGCCCCGGTTATGGCCAGGCCGAAGCGACCCTGTGTGTCAGCGCCACGCCGGCCGACGCGCTGCCGGTGGTGCTGCGCCTGGACAAGGCCGTGCTGGAGACCGGCCGCGTGGCGCTGGCGGCGGCCGATGCCGCCGCCGTGGAGTTCGTCGCCTGTGGTTACCCGCAAGCCCTGCACAGCATTGCCATCGTCGACCCGCACACCTTCGAGCAATGCGCCGTCGATCGCATTGGCGAAGTCTGGCTCAAGGGCCCGAGCAACGCCGAATCCTATTGGAAGAATCCCGAAGCCACGCGCGAAGCCTTTGAAGCCCGGATTGTCGGTTCATCGGAGCATTACCTGCGCTCCGGCGACCTGGGCTTCATGCACGAAGGCCAAGTCGTGATCTGCGGACGGCTCAAGGACCTGTTGATTCTCAATGGGCGCAATCTCTACCCTCACGACATCGAATTCGCCATTACCGACGCCGAGCCGGGCATCCGCACCGGGCGCATCGCCGCCTTCTCGGAAATGGACCCGGCACTGGGTCGCGAGAAGCTGGTGATTGTCGCCGAGCCGCAACGCAAGTTCGTCGACCCGGCGCATCACCCGGCGCTGTTCGCGTCAATGCAAAACGCCGTGCGCGAAGCCGCCGACTGTGGCATCGACCAGATCGTGCTGGTGCAAGCCGGTACCATCCCGATGACCACCAGCGGCAAGATCGCCCGTCAAGGCGCACGCAAACAGCTCGCTGCGGGCACGTTGAGCATCATCGCCCAGAGCGGTGCAGTGCTGGCCGCGAACGGCGAGCTCCTTGACCTTGCCCAGCTCAAGCGCCTGGTGACCGAAACACCGCAACAGGCCCAAGCCGCCTGCCGCCAATGGCTGGAACAGACACTGCACGCGGTCAACCCGTATTTTTCCGCCGACTTCGACCTCAGCCTGATCGGCCAGGGCCTGGACTCCATCGGCGTGGCCGACTTCGCCGCGCACCTGCACAAGGACCTGGGCTGGAACCTCGATACCCAAAGTCTGTTCGGGGAAACCACCCTCGGCCAATGGGCGCTGGCCCTGCAAGACCTCCTGAATCAGCCAATGCCGACGGCCGAGGCTTCGACCGAGCAGGCCAACCTCAGCCAGGGACATCAATCGTTCGCCCAGCGCCGCCTGTGGTTCCTGCGCCAACTGAACCCGGACGACACTCGCCACAACCTGGTGCTGCACCTGCGCCTGCAAGGTCCGCTGGACATCGAGACGCTGGCCCTGCGGTTGAACACGCTGGTCGAGCGACATGGCGTGCTGCGCACGGTGTACCGCGACGGTGTCGATGGCCCGCAACAACACGTGTTGCCGGCCACGGCGGTAGCGCTGGTCCATCACGATGTGCGTGAGCAGAATGAAGCGCAGCAACAACAGGCACTGAGTCAGCGCCTGGCCCACGAACACGCCACCCCCGTCGATTTGCAAGTCGGCCCGCTGCTGCGGGCGCAATTACTCAGCCGACATGAGCAACAGCATGACCTGCTGCTGACGCTGCACCACATCGCCTTCGATGGGCGCTCGGCGCAACTATTGCTGGCGGAACTGGCGGGGTCAGCGGACGCCGTGCTCCCAGGGCAATACCTCGATTTCGCCCAATGGGAAGCCTGGCATTGGAACGAACAGCGGATCGCCAACGAGCAGGACTTCTGGCGCGGACACTTGGCCGGCATGCCCCAAACCTTGGAACTGGGTGGCAGCGGCCAGGCCCCGGGCGAACACAGCCTGGACTTCACCGTGCCCCAGGCCAGCTGCGAGCGGTTGGCAGCGCTGGCCCGCGAGCAAGGCATGACCTTGTTCATGCTGTTGCTGGGCAGTTACCAATTGGTGCTCAAGCAACTGGGCGGCCAGCAGCAATTCCTGCTGGGCACCGACGTCAGCGGCCGACCACTGGCCGAGCACAACGACGTCATCGGCTTCTTCGTCAACCAGTTGACCCTGCGCTGTGACCTGCGTGGCGAGCCAACCCTGACCGGTTTCCTTGAGCGGGTTCGCGATGAAGCACGCCTGGCCTACGCCCATCAAGGCCTGCCTTTCGATCTGGTGGTCTCGGCCCTCGCGCCGCAGCGCCGTCCCGGTCACTCGCCGCTGTTCCAGGTCAAGCTCAACTACCAACCGTCACGGGTGACCCCGACCGCCATCGCCGGTGCGCAGTTGGCCGCGCTGGACGTGGCCCAGGCACCGGGGGATTTCCACCTGGTACTCGACCTTGTACACGGCAGCGAAGGCCTTGCCGCGACCCTCAAGTATCGCGGCGAATACTTCGACCAGGGCCGTGCCTTGCGCCTGCAACACCTGTGGACCTGCCTGCTGGAACAACTGCACACCCTGCTGGACGAGCCGTTGCCGGCACTGGCCGAGCGCATCGACAGCTGGGACCAGGCCTTTGCCCGTGAGCGGCAACAGTCCCAGGCACTGGCCGGTCGCAGCCAGATGATGCAAGCCAAACGTCGCTCCTTGTCCCTTTAACCGAGTCGGATGCCGTTATGTCTATCGTGCCCCCATCGCCACGCGCCCTCGGCGCCGTGCGTCGCAAAGCCATGAACGTCTCGGAACAACAACTGGTGACCGAGCGCCTGCTCAGCCCGGACCACGCCCTGCCCCTGGTGATCGAGCCAGCGGTCAGTGGTGTTGATCTGGTCGCCTGGGCCACCCGGGAACGCGAGTCGTTGGAAAAGAAATTGCTGCAGTACGGCGCCCTGCTGTTTCGTGGCTTCAACGTCGCGTCCGTCGAGCAGTTCGACCAGGTGATCGCCGCCCTTTCCCCCGGAGCGCTGGAATACATGTTCCGTGCCTCGCCCCGGACACGGGTCGGCGGCAATATCTACACCTCGACCGACTACCCGGCCGACCAGATGATCTTCCCCCACAACGAACACTCTTACTCACCGCGCTTCCCGCTGCGGCTGTTCTTCTACTGCCAACTGCCGTCCGAGACCGGCGGTGAAACACCGATCGGCTCGACCCGCGCAGTGAAGGCCAGGATCAGCCCGCAGATCGAAGCGCGGTTCCGGGAAAAAGGCGTGCTGTACGTTCGCAACTACGGCGACGGTTTCGGCCTGCCGTGGCAGACCGTGTTCCAGTCCGAAGACCGTGGCGAAGTGGAAGCCTACTGCGCCAGCGTCGGCATCGAAGTGGAATGGAAAGACCACAATCGCCTGCGCACCCGCCAACGCGGGCCGGCCGTGGTGCGCCACCCGCGCACCGGCGAAGAGGTCTGGTTCAACCACGCCACGTTCTTCCACATCAGCACCCTGCCCGGGCGAATCCGCGATTCGCTGCAAAGCAACTTCAACGACCTCGACCTGCCCACCAACACCTTTTATGGCGATGGCGAACCCATCGAGCCCCAGGTCCTGGAGTCGCTACGCGCGGCCTACCTCGACTCGCTGGTGCGGTTCAGTTGGCAACAGGGGGACGTGTTGTTCATCGACAACATGCTCGCTGTGCACGGTCGCGAACCCTTTACCGGCAAGCGCGCCATCATGACCGGCATGGCTGAAGCCCTGCTGTCGAGCGACGTTGCCGTCTGACATTCAACGGGTCCACCCGCCGTTCGCAGGAGGCTTGCCTGACCCTTGTCCAGCAAGCCCCAGCGTCTGTGCGGTGACCCAGGCTCAAGCCCTTTTTCAATCGAGATGAACATGAGCGGACTTCAAGGTTTTCGTATTTCGCCGCAACAGGCATCGGTTTACCCCCATATCAACGGTGCGGCAGAGCACCCGTTCAGCTGCCATTTGCAATGGTCGCTGTCGCAATCGCTGGACGTCGATGCCCTGAACGAGCGCCTGCAGGCGCTGGTGGCCGGCAGTGAAATCCTGCGCACGCGCCTGATGCCCGTGCCCGGCCTGCGCCACCCGGTGCAGGTGATCGACGAAACCGCTCCGCTGGCGGTGAAGCTCCAGGACCTGCGCCAATACAACCGCGCCGATCAGGACGCCGCGCTGGCCCAACTCGCCGGCCAACCCCGCGACTGGACGTCTCCCCTGTACGTGACCCTGGTGCGCCTGTCCGATGAACAGACGATCCTGGACCTGGCGGCGGCCAGCAGCCACTTCGACCTCGCCAGCCTGAAATGGCTGGCCGATGCACTGCTGCAAGACAGCGCCACGGACCTGTCCGACACCTTGCAGTACGCCGACTACGCCGAATGGCGCTGGAGCCTGGTTGAAGACGCGCCGGACCATCCGGGCGTGATTTTCTGGCAACCCTCGGGCGAAACCGAACAGGCCACCCTGCAACTGCCCATAGAATCGGCCCTCAAAGGCGGGTTTGCGCCGACCCGATTGGACCTGGCGCTGCCGGCTGACATCGCCCGCCATCCGGCCCTGATCCTGGACGTGCTGCTGGCGGCATGGGCAGCGGTATTGGGACGGCTGGCCGGCCAGCAACAGGTGCCGCTCACCCTGATCCATGAAAGTCGCGGCGCGGAACTGGAGAACACCCTGGGTCTGTTCGAGCAGTGCCTGCCCGTGAACATCGAACTGGATGCCCAGGCGACCCTGCTGGAGCAAAGCACGCAAGTGGCCGCCACCCTGGAACGGGCGGTCGGCTGGCAAGACTATTACACCGGCACCCTCGATGCCGGATACGCCTTTGCCTGGCGCTCGGGCGATGCCCGGGAGCGTCACGCCAGTGCGGTGATGAATCCGCTGAAGGCATGCCTGAACGTCCGCCAGTTGCCCGACGGCCTGCACGCGCAGTTGGTCTACGACCGCCATGCTCTCAGCGCCGAAGCCGCCGGCTGCCTTGCCGAGCAATGGCTGCAACTGCTGCAAGGTGCCCTGGCGGAACCGCAACAGACCTGGGCCCAGTTGCCCCTGGGTGGCACACTGCAATCCCAACTGATTGACGCCGCCGCGAGCGTGCCGTCCATCGAACCCGTGACACTGGTGGAGTTGATTGCCCGTCAGGTTCGCCAACAACCGAACGCCATCGCCCTCAGCGACCAGGACGGTGACCTCAGCTACAGCCGCCTCGACGCCTGCGCCACGCAACTGGCCCATCGACTGGTCGCCGCCGGCATCGGTCCCGGGGTACCCGTCGGCATCCTGTTCGCCCGCAGCAACGCGGCCATTGTCGCCATGCTCGCCGTCTTGAAAGCCGGTGGCGCCTACGTGCCAGTCGACCCGACCTACCCGGCCGACCGCCGCGCCTACATGCTCGCCGACAGCGCCATTGCCCACATCGTGGTCAGCGCCGAACTGGCCGACAGCGTGCCGCCCCACCTGCAACGCTTCGTGCTGGATGACCTGGCAACGCCGGACCTCGGCGATTGGCCGGCACTGCCTTTGCCGGACGCGAACGACCTCGCTTACCTGATCTACACCTCCGGCTCCACCGGTGCGCCGAAAGCGGTGGAAATCAGCCACGGCGCGCTGAGCTTCTCGACCCAAGTGCGCATGGCCGCCTATGAGACGCCCGTGCGCGCCTACCTGCTGCTGTCCTCTTTTGCCT
>Ga0213823_1001709_pt1 | contig 12948 bp, 9 predicted proteins | sample MC6MC0907MG_FD_179887 | JGI IMG/M metagenome (GOLD analysis project Ga0213823, IMG submission 179887) | Enriched soil aggregate microbial communities from Iowa State University, Ames, United States - MC6-MC0907-MG | ecosystem: Environmental > Terrestrial > Soil > Unclassified | place: USA: Iowa...
ATTATTGCTGCCGACCTGGCTGGTACCCGTCGAACCTGCAGGCGTTGTGCTCAAGGAGCACGGCCTGGGCATCCGCGACGGTCGCATCGTGTTTATCGGCCCGCGCGCCGAAGCATTGAAGTGTAACGCCACTGAAGTCCGCGAACTGCCGGACGTGCTGCTCGCCCCCGGCCTGATCAACGCCCACGGCCACGCGGCGATGACGCTGTTCCGTGGCCTGGCCGACGATCTGCCGCTGATGACCTGGCTGGAAAACCACACCTGGCCGGCCGAGGCCAAATGGGTCGATGAAGACTTCGTCCGTGACGGCACTGATCTGGCCATCGCCGAGCAGATCAAGGGCGGCATCACCTGTTTCTCGGATATGTACTTCTTCCCGAAAGTCGCCAGCGAGCGCGTACACAACAGCGGCATTCGCGCGCAAATCGCCATTCCGATCCTCGATTTCCCGATTCCCGGCGCCAGCAGCGCCGATGAGGCCATTCGTCAGGGGGTCGAGCTGTTCGGCGACCTGAAGCATCACGACCGCATCAAGATCACCTTCGGCCCTCATGCACCGTACACCGTCGGCGACGAAAACCTCGAGAAAATCCGCGTGATTGCCGAGGAACTGGACGCCTCGATCCACATGCACGTCCACGAAACCGCGTTCGAAGTCCAGCAAGCGCTGGAGCAGCACGGCGAACGCCCGCTGGCCCGACTCGGCCGTCTGGGCCTGCTCGGCCCGCGCTTCCAGGCCGTGCACATGCCCCAGATCAGCGATGACGACCTGGCGTTGCTGGTAGAAAGCAACACCAGCGTGATCCATTGCCCGGAATCCAACCTCAAACTGGCCAGCGGCTTCTGTCCGGTCGAACGTTTGTGGCAGGCTGGGGTGAATGTCGCGGTCGGCACCGATGGCGCCGCCAGCAATAACGATCTCGATCTGCTCGGCGAAACCCGCACCGCTGCGCTGCTGGCCAAAGCCGTCGCCGGTTCCGCCACTGCGCTGGACGCCCATCGGGCGCTGCGCATGGCCACGCTCAACGGCGCGCGGGCACTGGGGATTGAGGCGCAAGTCGGCTCGCTGGAGATCGGCAAAGCCGCCGACATCGTCGCGTTCGACCTTTCCGGACTTGCGCAGCAACCGGTATATGACCCGGTGTCGCAACTTATATATGCCACCGGCCGCGATTGCGTGAAACACCTGTGGGTCGCCGGCAAGCAACTGCTCGACGACCGCCGCCTGACGCGCATGGACGAAGAACAGCTTGGCACTATTGCCCGGGCATGGGGCCAGCGCATCAGCGGCCACACCGAATCGTAAACACCCCGGCGCGAACGCCGGGGCTACAGCCTTTTTCAAGTTTTAGAGGAATTACACATGAGCAACGTCGACCACGCCGAAATCGCCAAATTCGAAGCCCTGGCCCATCGCTGGTGGGACCGTGAAAGCGAATTCAAACCGTTGCACGACATCAACCCGCTGCGGGTCAACTGGATCGACGAGCGGGTCAATCTGGCCGGCAAGAAAGTCCTCGACGTCGGTTGCGGCGGCGGCATCCTCAGCGAAGCCATGGCCCAGCGCGGCGCCACCGTGATGGGCATCGACATGGGCGAAGCGCCGCTGGCGGTCGCGCAACTGCATCAGCTGGAATCCGGCGTCAACGTCGAATACCGCCAGATCACTGCCGAAGACCTCGCTGAAGAAATGCCCGAGCAGTTCGACGTGGTGACTTGCCTGGAAATGCTCGAGCACGTACCGGATCCATCGTCGGTCATCCGCGCCTGCTTCCGCATGGTCAAGCCCGGCGGCCAGGTGTTCCTCTCGACCATCAACCGCAATCCGAAGGCGTACCTGTTCGCCATCATCGGCGCTGAATACATCATGAAGCTGTTGCCGCGCGGCACCCACGACTTCAAGAAATTCATCCGCCCGTCCGAACTCGGCGCCTGGAGCCGCATGGCCGGCCTGACCGTCAAGGATATCATCGGCCTGACCTACAACCCGCTGACCAAGCACTACAAGCTGGCCAACGACGTTGACGTCAACTACATGATCCAGACCCTGCGCGAGGAATAAGCCGATGGCCATCAGAGCAGTTCTCTTCGACATGGACGGCACCCTGCTCGACACGGCGCCGGACTTCATCGCCATCTGCCAGGCAATGCGCGCCGATCGCGGCTTGCCGCCGATCAACGACAAGCACATCCGCGACGAGATTTCCGGCGGCGCCAAAGCCATGGTCGCAGTGACATTCTCGATGGACCCGGAGTCGTCGGGCTTCGAAGAGCTGCGCCTGGAATTTCTTGAGCGCTATCTGGTTGGCTGCGCGGTGCACAGCAAATTGTTCGACGGCATGGGCGAACTGTTGGCCGATATCGAAAAGGCCAAGCTGATCTGGGGCGTGGTCACCAACAAGCCGCTGCGCTTTGCCGAGCCGATCATGCAACAGCTGGGACTGGCCGAGCGTTCGGCACTGCTGATCTGTCCGGATCACGTGAAGAACAGCAAGCCGGATCCGGAACCGTTGATCCTTGCGTGCAAGATGCTTGATCTGGATCCATCGACGGTGCTGTTTGTGGGCGATGATCTGCGTGATATCGAATCGGGCCGTGATGCCGGGACGAAAACCGCTGCGGTGACGTTCGGTTATATCCATCCGGACGACAACCCGCGGCATTGGGGTGCGGACGTGGTGGTGGATCATCCGTCGGAGTTGCGCAAGGTGCTCGATAGCGCGCTTTGCAGCTGCTGAGACCTGACGCAGAGCGTCATTGGCTGCATTCCCACGCGGAGCGTGGGGAACGATCTGACTCCATGATGAGGTTTTTATGTTTGATTATTCCGCTCGTCCCGAATTGCTCAAGGATCGGGTCATTCTGGTCACCGGTGCCGGTCGTGGCATCGGCGCGGCTGCCGCGAAAACCTACGCCGCTCATGGCGCCACGGTTTTGCTACTGGGCAAGACAGAAGCCAATCTGACCCAGGTCTACGACGAGATCGAAGCGGCTGGTCACCCGCAACCAGCGGTGATTCCGTTCAACCTCGAAACCGCCCTGCCCCATCAATACGATGAGTTGGCGGCAATGATCGAAACCGAGTTCGGCCACCTCGACGGTTTGCTGCACAACGCTTCGATCATCGGTCCTCGCACACCGATCGAGCAATTGTCCGGCGAAAACTTCATGCGCGTCATGCAGGTCAACGTCAACGCCATGTTCATACTGACCAGCACTCTGCTGCCGCTGCTCAAGCTGTCGCAGGATGCGTCGGTGGTGTTCACTTCCAGCAGCGTCGGTCGCAAAGGCCGGGCGTACTGGGGCGCTTATGGTGTGTCGAAGTTCGCCACCGAAGGCCTGATGCAAACCCTGGCTGACGAAGTCGACGGCGTCGCACCGGTGCGCTCGAACAGCATAAACCCGGGCGGTACGCGCACCAGCATGCGTGCACAAGCCTATCCGGGGGAAAACCCGCTGAACAATCCGACGCCGGAGGAGATCATGCCGGTGTATCTGTACCTGATGGGCCCGGACAGTACCGGCATCAACGGCCAGGCATTCAACGCGCAATAACTGCCATACGTCGCATTTGTTACCGCGGCAGATTCCTGTCGCGGCATGCATTTGCCGCTTGCGAGCGTCACAATCCAGTCAATTTTCCACCACCCACTTCCCATCTTTAAAGCCAAGCCGTTGATTCCAAAAGGTTTAAATAAAACCGAACCGAATGGCACGACTTTCGCTCTAATTTTTCTCAAAACAAGCCACGTGAAGGCAATGGGGCGAGGCCGATTTCGATAGCTTACTAATCGTCATCCGGCAGACTAGACTTACGCCAAACGTCCTACGGGACTGATGGATCAGTATGACGCGCAGCCCATAGCCGCTCTCACCCAGCCTGTAAGACAGACTTACTGCTAAGGGTTCACGCCATATGAAATCACCCTCCCAGACCAATGCAATTGACTTTGACAGTGCCAAATTGCAACGCCTGGGCTTTGGTCAACTGCCGCCCCTTCTGGAGCGACCGGCCAGTCTGGCGCAATTGCGCCAGCAAATGAGCCTGCAACTGCAAACCAGCCTTGAACCGCAACGCATCCTTGGTCTGTTTTTCCGCGAAGTTCAGCGCCTTGTACCGCTGGATGCGCTGAGTTACGTACACAAGGGCAGCGATTTGCGCCTGGAGTTCGGTACCCGCGGCCACCATTCGATCAGCTACAGCCTGAGCCACGAAGGCGAGCACATGGGCGAACTGGTGTTTCGCCGTAATCAGCGCTTCAACGACAAAGAACAAGGCCAGCTGGAATCGCTGCTGTCGTCTTTGCTGTACCCGATGCGCAACGCCCTGCTTTACCGTGAGGCGACGCAGAGTGCTCTGCGCGATCCGCTGACCGGCGCAGGCAACCGCATCGCCATGGAGCAGACCCTGCAACGGGAAATCGAAATGTCTCGCCGGCATCTGCAGCCGTTGTCGGTACTGATGCTGGACATCGATCACTTCAAACGGGTCAACGACAGTCACGGTCACAGCGCCGGCGATGATGTACTCAAAGCAATAGCCGCGACGATCAAGGCACAACTGCGCAACGTCGATATGGTGTTCCGCTATGGCGGCGAAGAGTTTCTGGTGCTGCTGTCCAACACCAGCCGTGAAGCGGCGGCGATGGTCGGCGAACGCCTGCGTTATGCGACACAGGCAGCGGAATACTATGCGGATGGGCAGTTGATCGAATTGACTGTGAGCCTGGGATGTTCGACGTTGTTGCCGGGCGAATCGGCTGACAGCTTGCTGCGCCGTGCGGACAGTGCGCTGTATGTGGCCAAGCGTGAGGGGCGTAATCGCTTGGCGATGGCGGGCTAAGCCCTTTCAGGCGCCCCAAACCACTGTAGGAGTGAGCCTGCTCGCGATGACGATCTGACATTCAACACTGATGTTGACTGACAGTCCGCTATCGCGAGCAGGCTCACTCCTACATTTTTACGCGGTGTATCAGCTCTCGACGACAGCCCTGCGCTCTCGGCTCACCAGCAAGCGCTCTGAGGTTTCAAGCTGCATGCAGCGCTCGAGAAACAGATACATGTAGTCATAACTCTTGCACACCGCCTGACGCAACTCGGTCTGCAAGGCCTTGCTCGGGTTCATCCCGGCCAGGGTGCAAATGATTTCCAGTGCTTCCCAAGGGTGGGCATCGTCGTACTGAGCATGCATCTTCAGCCACTTCATCGCGCGCTTGCGGTCCTCTTCGGGAAACGCCGCGGCGTACACGCCAGTTGAGCAGACCAGCGCCGACCACTCCCCGGTCGCGCCTTCGATCGCATAGTTGGTGGCGGCGATGGCCACGATCAGTGAATCGGCTGAGCTGGTGTGCCAGCACCAATGACTCAAGGCATGCAGTTCGGGCGGCACATGCTGGGCCTGAAGGTCTTCCAGGCTGACGCCATGGGCACGACTCCAATGCACCCAGTAATCGGCGTGATTGAGTTCAACGCGGATATTGCGCATCAGCCAGCGCCGCGCCATGTCTTCGCCCGGATGCCGGGCAAACCTGGTTTTGGTGAGGTTCTGCGCCATGTACAACGCGAATTGCTCAACCACCGGCCAGCCCCCGATCAGGTACTGACGCATGGTTCTGGCGCTGAGCTTGTTATCACGCATGCGCAGATAAAGTTCATGTTCGACAACCCGGCGCTTGCTCTCGCTGCAGTCCTCAATGAGCTGTTGCGCCCAGGCAGGATAACTTGCAGCTTCCATGAGTGGTCCGGTTCGGTTGAATGTGTCGATCACTGTTCGGCTCCTTTTGATTTGTGATTGTAAGGATCGGCGAGAGACTTCAACGGAACGTGCCAGGCGCTTTGAATAACAGCGGTTGCGGTCTGGCGGGCCGACTTTGCAAACTGTCACAGGTAAACAACTGTGGACGCTCTATAACATAACCCTGAGCGTAATCCACACCAATTTCAAGCAATGCCTGTTCGATCTGAGTTGTTTCAACAAACTCGGCAATTGTCTGCTTACCCATGACATGCCCGATGTGATTGATCACTTCGACCATTGCGCGGTTAATCGGGTCGTCCAGCATATCCTTCACGAAACTCCCGTCGATCTTCAGGAAGTCTACAGGCAAATGTTTCAGATAAGCGAATGAAGACATTCCGGCGCAAAAGTCATCTAACGAAAAATAGCAACCTAAGCCTTTGAGTTCATTAATAAATCTTATTGCGCTACCCAGATTTGAAATTGCACTGGTTTCTGTAATTTCAAAACAAATCATTTCAGGCGGTATTGCGTAGTTATCAAACTGCTCTCGCAGAAAGTGCAAAAACGCGTCATCTCCTATAGTAATGCCTGACAGATTAATCGCACACATTGCTAAAGGCTCTGCATGTTCTTGGGCAATACATTGAGCAATAACCTTGAATACGTTCTGAACTACCCAACGGTCCAGTTGACTCATCAAACCATAACGCTCGGCAGCGGGAATGAAACTGTCCGGCAGAATCATCCGCCCGGCTTCATCATGCAGACGCAGAAGAATCTCGATGTGCCCACCCTTGTTGTCACCCGGCTTGAGCGGCGCAATCTCCTGGGCGTACAGACAAAAGCGGTTTTCTTCCAGCGCCATGTGCAGGCGTTGCACCCAGGCCATTTCACCAAAGCGCAGCGACAGCTCGGAATCGTCGGCGTGATAGACCTGGACCCGATTGCGGCCCTTTTCCTTGGCCATGTAACAGGCCATATCGGCGGCACGTAATGAGGTTTCAAGGGTCGTCGGGGTCTGCGTGATATGCACCAGACCAATGCTCACGGTGGTCAGGAATGGCCGTCCCTTCCAGACAAAATGCAGATTCTGCACCGTCTGGCGCAACGCCTCGGCAATCTTCTCTGCCGCGTCCGGCGCGCAATTCCCCAGCAGAATGCCGAATTCATCACCGCCCAGGCGCGCCAGCGTATCGCCCTCGCGCAGCCCCGATTGCAGCAGCGTGCAAATGTGTCGCAACAGCTCATCACCGGCGGCATGACCACAAGTGTCGTTGACCAGTTTGAACTGATCGAGATCGAGGAACATCAGGGCATGCCGACCCGAGTGACGCGTGAGATTGTGCAGCGCCTGCTCCAGGCGATATTCGAACTCGCGACGGTTGGCCAGCCCGGTCAGTGCGTCATGGGTGGCCTGCCACGACAGGTTGGCGATGTATTGCCGCTCCTGCGTCATGTCGTGCAACACCAGCACCGTGCCGCTGACCTTGCCGGCATTGCGGATCGGCGCGCCGACCAGCGTCACCGACAACGTTGTGCCATCCAGGCGCTGGATCAGTTTCGAATGCTCGCTGCCGCCACTGAGTTTGCCGCTGAGAATGTGCTCGATCAGCGTCAGGCCTTCGGCCTGAGCGTTGTCATCGAGCAGATTGAACAGCGCGGCCAGCGGCAGGCCGGCCGCCTGCTCGGCCTTCCAGTGGGTCATGGCTTCGGCGGCAGGGTTCATGTAATCGATGGCACCGCTGACGTCAGTGGTAATGACGCCATCACCGATCGAATGCAAGGTGACGTGCGCGCGATCCTTCTCCAGTTGCAGCGCCTCGGCGAAGGCGTGACGCTGCTTGAGCAATTTGTGCGTACGCCACAAGGCCAGCACGATCAGCCCCAGCGCCGTGGCCAGATTGGTGAGCAACAATAGCCGCAGAATCATCCGCGAGCCTTCGCCCAAAGCATCACTGAAGGCTTTCGCCGCAGGAGTCACGCCATCGTTGATGGCGAAAATCCGCGCCTTCCAGCGCTGGATATCGGCGCTGTTGGCGGTGTTTTGCGAAATACTGCGGTGCATCTCCTGCGCCACGTCATTCAGTTCGACCAGATAGGCATCACCGACGGTCCAGCGATCGATGGCAGTTTCCAGATAACTGAAATGGCGGAAATTGAGGTACAGCCAGATCAGGCTGGAAACGTCGTCGGGGTGGTTGCCACCCTTGAGAATACCTTCGCGCGCCGCGGCCAGATCCGGCGGTTGATGATCCAGCGCCAGACGCAACTGATGCCCGCCTTGCGGCACACCGATCGCGGTGCGGTACTTGAGGAAAATCGCCTCGTCACGGCTGTCGGCGTACAGATTGAGGTAGTAGATGGCGTCTTTCTGGCCCTTGGACCAGAGGCTTTCGCCGGCAACGTAACCACGAACGGCCGAGAGCACGTAAAGACTGACGCCGCCCAATAACGCTTGAAACAACACGACGGCAATAAATGGCCAGACGATGCCCAACAACCGTGGCGTTCCGAGAGTCCGCTTTTGCTTCATGAGATCCCTTGCGCAAGCACTGCCAGATGAACACCGGAAAATCCCGCTCCTGACAGCTCAGCCTAGGCTAATTTTCGACAAGTCAAAGGGGCAGCTCTGCCGTCCTTTAGGTCGATTGTGCAAATGGCGGGACTGTGCGGGCGTTCCGAGTGGTTTTACTCAATGCAATTCAAGCACTAAGCACAGAAACCGGGACGAAACTCAAGGGCGCTGGATCTGCTGCAGATGACCATAAAGCTTGGCATACAGCCCACCATCGGCAATCAACTGCTGATGATCACCGTCTTCAGCGACCTGCCCCCCATCGAACACCAGTACGCGATCCGCCTGTTTCACCGCCGACAGTCGGTGGGCAATGATCAGCGTGGTGCGGCCATTGAGAAAGCGCGCCATGGCCTGATGCAGGTTGTACTCGGTGGCGGCGTCGAGGGCCGAGGTGGCTTCGTCGAGGATGACGACTTTCGGTTCGGCGAGGATCATCCGCGCGATGGCCAGACGTTGGCGCTGCCCGCCGGACAGGCGAACGCCGGAACGACCGACAATACTGTCCAGACCATTGGGCAAGGCACGGATGGTCGCTTCGAGTTGAGCGATTTCCAGCGCCTGCCAGCACGCCTCATCACTGCGGCTGCGGCCCATGGTCAGGTTGGCGCGCACGGTGTCGTTGAACAGCGCCGGGTGCTGCAACACCACCGCGACGTTTTCGCGAACCGTTTCCAGGCCGATTTCCTGCTGGGTCGAACCGCCGAAACGGATGGTGCCGGACAGTGGCGTATACAGCCCGAGGAGCAATTGCACGAGGGTACTTTTGCCACCGCCGCTGGCGCCGACAATCGCGACTTTCTCACCAGGCGCAATCGACAGATTCAGTTGATCCAGCACCAGTTCATCACCGTAGCCGAAGCTCAGGCCTTGCACCTGAATGCCGACGGTGTCACGGCCCTTGAACGGATCGACGCCGCCGGGATATTGCGGCTCATCGGCGCGCGCCAGCAGTTCGTTGATCCGCGCCAGCGCCCCGCCCGCAGCGTAGTAGGCGTATTGCAGGTTGAGCAATTGTTCGACCGGGCCGATCATGAACCACAGGTAGCTGAACACCGCGAGCATCTGGCCGATCGACAGGTCGGAGAACAACACCGTGAGCATCGCCGCCGCGCGAAAAATGTCGATGCCGAACTGAAACAACAAGCCGCTAGCGCGATTGGAAGCGTCGGTTTTCCACTGCGAGTTGACCGCGTAGTTGCGCACTTCCTGCGCACGCACGCCGAGTCGCCCGAGGAAGAATCCCTGTCGATTGCCGGCACGGATCTCCTGAATCGCATCGAGGGTTTCGCTCAACGCCTGAGTGAAGCGCGAGGTGCTGTCGTTCTCGAGTTTCTTCAGGTGTTTGACCCGTTTGCCCAATTGCACCGTGGCGTAGATCACCAGCGGGTTGAACAGCAGAATCAGCAACGCCAGTTTCCAGTGCATCCACATCAGGATGCTCGCGGTACCGACCAGTGTGAGCATCGCCACCAGAAAGCGGCTGAGGGTTTCCCCGACGAATTTGTCGAGGGTGTCCAGATCGGTGACCAGGTGCGTGGTCACGGTGCCGCTGCCGAGGCTTTCGTATTCGCCGAGGGAAATCCGTTTGAGGCGTTCGATCAAGCGCACGCGAATGCGATAAACGATGTCTTTGGCCAAGCGCGCAAACAGGCGCGACTGCAACACGCCAAAGCATAGCGAGCTGCAACGCAGGGTCAGGGTGACCACCAGCATCAGGCCGATGTAGCCCGCCGCTTGCTGCCACATTGCGGGCAGAACGTGATTCATGAGTTTCAGCGCGGCATCGCCGTGGCCGAGCAGGACTTCGTCCACCAGCAGCGGCAGCAGCAATGGAATCGGCACACTGCACAGCGTCGCCAGTACGGCCACACCGTTGGCGATCCACAGGGATTTTTTGTGTGTGAGTGCCAGTCGCCGGACTTCTGCCCAGCTCAGCCGGTCGACACGCTTTACGGCTGGCGTGTCATCGGCCGGATCAGACACAGGCCGCACGCTCAAGCCATCGACCCAGTAACGGCGACAGTTCGCTGAGCGGTTGATAGCCGTTGGTCAGCAGCGCCAGTTGGCCATTGCGTTCGGCGAGCAGGGTCGGAAAACCAGCGATGCCCAGATCCTGCACCCAACTGAAATCGGCCTGAGTCGCTTTGTGCTGGTCAGCATGATCGAACAAGGCGGCGAATTCGATACGCGGTACACCGGCCTTTTCTGCCAGCTCAACCAGCACGCTGGCTTGGGTGACATCGCGACCTTCAGCGTAAAACGCCTTTTGAATCAGTCCGACCAGTGTCCATGCGCAATCCGGCGCCAGAGTGCGCGCCGTGACGATTGCACGGCAGGCAGGCTCAGTGTCGTAAACAAAACCGTCGGGCAACGCGCCGTCGAACCTGAACGGCTGGCCGGTGGCCTCGGTCACCGCTTGCCAGTGCTCAAGAATGTAACGACGCGTGGTCGGCTCCAGCGCCGAACCGCTGCCGGTGCGCAAACCGCCGACCACCAGATGCAACTCGACCCCGGCTGCTTGCGCCTGCTCGACCAATGCCTTGGCCACCGGAGCAAAACCCCAGCACCAGGAACACATCGGGTCCATCACATAGAGCAGGCGCGCAGACATGATTAAGCCTCGGTGGATGCTTGCTTGTAGTTGTAGCCGATCGGGTGCGGCATGTTGCGCGCCTTGGCCAGCTCGATCTGCTTCTGCCGATCGATGGCGCTGCGGCGGGTCTTCTCGCTCAGTTTGTCCCAGCAGTGCGGGCAGCTGATGCCGGCGACGTAATGCTCGCTGGCGCGATCTTCAACGCTGACCGGTGTGCGGCAGGCATGACATTGATCGTAGTCGCCTTCGCTGAGGTCGTGACGCACGGTCACGCGGTTGTCGAACACGAAGCAGTCGCCCTGCCATTTGGTTTCTTCCTGCGGCACTTCTTCAAGGTACTTCAGGATGCCACCCTTGAGGTGGTAAACCTCTTCGAAGCCCTCACCGAGCATGTAGCTCGAGGCTTTTTCGCAGCGAATGCCACCCGTGCAGAACATCGCGACCTTCTTGTGCACGGCCGGGTCGAAGTGTTCTTTGATGTAGTCGGGGAATTCGCGAAAACTGGTGGTTTTCGGATCGATGGCGCCTTCGAAAGTGCCGATCGATACTTCGTAGTCGTTGCGCGTGTCGATCAACAGCACTTCGGGGTCGCTGATCAACGCGTTCCAGTCTTGCGGATCAACATAAGTACCGACCTTCTTGTTCGGGTCGACGCCTTCGACACCGAGGGTGACGATCTCTTTCTTCAGTTTGACCTTGGTGCGATAGAACGGCTGCTCATCGCAGTACGACTCTTTGTGATCAATGTCGATCATGCGTGGGTCGTTCTTCAGCCAGGCGAGCAGGCCGTCGATGCCTTCGCGAGTGCCCGACACCGTGCCGTTGATGCCTTCTTCGGCGATCAGCAGGGTGCCTTTGATCTGGTTGTCGACCATCGCTTGCAGCAGGGGCTCGCGCAGGTTGACGTAATCTTCGAGGGTGACGAACTTATACAGTGCCGCCACGACAATCGGTTGTGTCATGGGTATTTCTCCAGGTGGCTACCCTCGCAAAGGGTGAACCGGATTCAAAAAAAACGCGCCGGGTAAGCGGCGCGTTGCGGATTCTAGCAAAAACACGGTGGATTTTGGATTTACCGAGTTTCTGTGACAACACAAAACCTGTGGTGAGGGGATTTATCCCCGATGGGCTGCGAAGCGGCCCCAAACCCTGAGAATGCGTTTTTCCTGGTATATCGAGTTCTGTGGTTTTAGGGCTGCTTCGCAGCCCATCGGGGATAAATCCCCTCGCCACAAAAATCCCGCCTCATACAGGATCAGTGTTTGCTACCGCCGGCACAGGTCGGCGACGCCGGGGCGGCGCCGACTTCTGCCCATTCCTGCGGGGTGTAGGTGTGCAGCGCCAACGCATGGAACTCGCCCATCAGCTCGCCGAGCGTGCCGTAGACTTTCTGGTGGCGCTTGACCCGGTTCAGGCCTTCGAACTGCGCGCTGACCACCACTGCCTTGAAGTGCGTCTGTAACCCGCGACTGTGCATGTGGCTTTCGTCCAGCACTTGCAGATGCTCAGGCTGCAGCAGGCCCAGCGTCGATTCGATGCGTTGTTGCATGGTCATCACGAACTCCGCTTACTTCTTCTTGGCCGCAGGGGCTGCCGGGGTCAGCTCTTTGGTCATGTCGTCGAGCAGCTTGTTGACGACTGGCACAGCGCTTTCCAGCTTGCCCTGGGTCATCTGGGCCGATTGCTGGGTCAGCTGCGGCATTTTTTCCAGGACTTTCTTGCCCAGTGGCGACTGGTAGAACGCGACCAGATCTTTCAGCTCCGATTCGCTGAAGTTGCTGGTGTAGAGCTTGACCATGTCAGGCTTGAGCTTGTTCCAGCCGATGGCCTGGTCGAGGGCGGCGTTGGCCTTGGCCTGGTAGGTTTCCAGTACGGCTTTCTTGGATTCCGGGGCTTTGGTCTGTTCAAAGCGCTGAGCGAACATTTGCTGCACTTGCATGTACACCGGAGTGCCCAGCTTGTCAGCGTGCGCCAGGGTCAGGAAAGCTTCAGCACTGGCGTTGTGGCTGGCGGTATCGGCAAGCACCTGGCCGCTGG
>Ga0213823_1001711_pt1 | contig 12943 bp, 11 predicted proteins | sample MC6MC0907MG_FD_179887 | JGI IMG/M metagenome (GOLD analysis project Ga0213823, IMG submission 179887) | Enriched soil aggregate microbial communities from Iowa State University, Ames, United States - MC6-MC0907-MG | ecosystem: Environmental > Terrestrial > Soil > Unclassified | place: USA: Iowa...
CGCTCTCGATAAATTCAAACGAACTACCGGCGCTCTGCTGAAGTTCAAGCAGGCTTTGCATCCAGCGCTGGGCGCGGATTTGCGCGGTGGTACTGGTTTCACCGTGCTCTTTATAAGCCCAGTGCGCAGCAACACCCATTTCCGCCATCTGGTCCATGTCTTCGGTACGGATTTGTACCTCAACAGGTACGCCGTGTGGCCCGATCATCGAGGTGTGCAAAGATTGATAGCCGTTCGCTTTTGGAATGGCAATATAGTCTTTAACGCGCCCCGGACGCGGTTTGTAGAGGCTATGCATCTGACCGAGAACGCGGTAGCAGGTGTCAGAATCATGGACGATGACGCGGAACGCGTAGATGTCCATGATCGAGTGAAAACGCTGCTCTTTCAGCACCATTTTGCAGTAGATGGAGTACAAGTGCTTTTCACGACCGCTGACGCGACACGGAATTCCCGCTTCCTGCAAACGCCCTTCGATTTCAGAGAGGATCTTCTGAATCATCTCTTTACGGTTGCCGCGCGCGGCTTTAACCACCTCTTTAATCACGCGATAGCGGTTCGGGTACAGCGCTTCAAAACCCAGCTCTTCAAGCTCAGTTTTAATGTGATGGATACCTAAACGGTGTGCCAGCGGGCTATAAATTTCGAGGGTTTCACGGGCGATGCGGCGACGTTTATCGGGGCGTAATGAGCCCAGCGTGCGCATATTGTGAGTACGGTCAGCGAGTTTGATGAGAATGACGCGGATATCCTGCACCATCGCCATAATCATCTTGCGAAAGTTTTCGGCTTGCGCCTCTTTCTTATCGCGGAATTTCAGCTTATCAAGCTTAGAGACCCCTTCCACCAGTTCGGCAACGCTTTTACCAAACAGCTGCTCCATATCCTGGTAGGTGGCGGGGGTATCTTCGATCACGTCATGCAGCAGCGCGGCCATCAGCGTTTCATAGTCGAGTTTCATCTCGGCCAGAATGCAGGCCACCGCTACCGGGTGCGTGATATAGGGTTCACCGCTTGAACGTGTTTGGCCCTCGTGAGCGTCACGTGCAACGAGATACGCCTGCTGAAGACGCTTTATCTGGTCTTCAGGCAGGTAGGTTTGAATCAGTTGATTCAGGCTTTCAAACAGATACAAGGGCGACCCGCAGGTTTAATTAACGACGGCCTTCAGCAATGGCGGTTACGGCCTGCAGTTCTGCGGCTTCCTGCTCTTGCTGCTCCTGGCGCTCACGTACGTCGAGGATCTGGTTGTTGATCAGACCTTCTTCGATTTCGCGCAGTGCGATCACGGTGGTTTTATCGTTTTCTTCTGGTACCAGTGGATCTTTGCCGCCGGACTGCATCTGACGAGCGCGACGCGCGGCGACCAGTACCAGGTCAAAACGGTTACCAATTTTCTCTACAGCGTCCTGAACAGTTACGCGTGCCATACTTAAAATGCTCCACAGATGAAGAAATGACTGGGCATGATACTGAATGTGGGTTCAGTCTGCCAACAGTTTGGTGATTAATGCGTCATGTCGCTGCTTCTGGCGGCTCATACGCAGACGTTCTGCGCGAATAATGGTTTTCAGATCGCCCAGGGCAGTATCAAAATCATCATTCACAATAAGGTAATCATATTCGGCGTAATGGCTCATTTCTGCAACTGCCTGCGCCATACGTTTTGCGATAACTTCTTCGCTGTCCTGGCCGCGGCCACGCAGGCGACGGTCAAGCTCATCCTTCGACGGCGGCAGAATAAAGATGCTCCGCGCTTGCGGCATCTTCTCACGAATCTGCTGTGCGCCCTGCCAGTCGATATCCAGGAACACATTGACGCCGGTTGCCAGAACCTGCTCGATGGTTTCACGGGATGTCCCGTAGAAATTTCCGAATACTTCAGCGTGTTCAAGGAACGCGTCTCTGCCAATCATCGTTCTGAATTCATCGTGATTCACAAAGAAATAGTGTTCACCGTGCACTTCACCCGGACGCGGTGCCCGCGTGGTGTGAGAAACCGAAACTTGCGTATCGTACAACGGTTGGGTTTTTAACAGCGCCTGAATCAGGCTGGATTTACCCGCGCCACTAGGGGCAGAAACAATATAAAGCGTGCCTTGAGCCATGAGAGTCTTTTGTATGTGTTAGCGAAGAAGTTCCTACATACGGGCTTATTATACACGTCACTGCTCTGTGACGTAGCCTTTGTCACACTTTTTCCTCGGGATTGTTGATTTTTGCGTACCGTTTTCCGGTTTTACCCGCCGTTTGCTGCAATCACAACATAACGCGGAAGCAAGCTCGTAAATCGTGATTTTGCCGCTAGCCAGGTTAGAACTACAGGGTTATACCTTGCGCAAAACAGGGAGGTATCGCGATGTGGAAATGGGCTGGATTGGTGTTGATGCTGTGGAATGGCTGCGTGATGGCGGTTTGTCCCGCCTGGTCGCATGCTAAAGCAGATCAGGAAATGGCAAAACTGAGTGCGCAGATCGCCCGCTGGAGTGAGGCATACTGGCAGGAGGGGAAAAGCGAGGTCAGCGATGAGGTTTACGATCAGCTTAGTGCGCGGCTCGCGCAATGGCGCTTTTGCTTCAACAACAAACCCACTTCCGATGATATCCCACCTGCCAGTGGGACGGTGAAACACTCTATTGCGCATACGGGTGTGCATAAGGTTGTGGGCATAAATGAATTACGCCAGTGGATGAAAACGCACCACGATTTGTGGGTGCAGCCGAAAGTAGATGGTGTGGCGGTGACGCTGGTCTATCGCAAGGGCAAGTTAGTGCAGGCCATAAGTCGTGGCGACGGAATGAAAGGAGAGGACTGGACGGCGCAGGTGCAAAAAATACCGTCGATTCCGTTAACTCTGCAGGGAGCACTGGCGGACAGTATTTTGCAGGGCGAACTGTTTTTACGCAGCGAAGGGCATATCCAGCAGCAAAAAGGGGGAATGAATGCGCGCGCTAAAGTCGCTGGCATGATGATGCGCCAGAGTGGCAAGCCGGCGCTGGATAAAATCGGCGTTTTTATCTGGGCCTGGCCCGATGGCCCCTCTTCAATGCCGCAGCGTGTCGCTGAACTGGCGAAAGCGGGTTTTCCCCTGACCGGGCGTTATACGCGCGCAGTCCGAACTGCAGAAGAGGTGGAGCAAAACAAAACCGAATGGCTGACATCCGTTTTGCCCTTTGCCACTGACGGCATTGTGGTGCGTTCCGCAATCGAACCTGCGGGTGAGCACTGGCAGCCTGGAGCAGGAGACTGGGTGGTTGCGTGGAAGTATTCGCCTGTCTCTCAGCTTGCAGAGGTTAAAGCCATTCAGTTTGCGGTTGGGCGAACGGGCAGGATCTCTGTTGTCGCCTCTCTTGAACCTGTGCAACTGGATGACAAACGGGTACAGCGAGTGAGTCTCGGTTCCGTAGGTCGCTGGCGGACGCTTGATATCGCGCCTGGCGATCAGGTACTGGTGAGTCTGGCGGGGCAGGGCATACCCCGGCTGGATAAGGTTGTGTGGCGGGGTGTGGACCGTGTAAAACCGACGCCACCGTCCTCACATTTTAGCCCCCTGACCTGCTTTTACGCGTCGCCAGAATGTCTGGAACAGTTTTTTGCCCGTTTAGTCTGGCTGAGTTCGAAGCAAATACTCGATATCGAAGGACTGGGTGAGTCAGGCTGGCGGCTATTACATCAGGCTCATCATTTCGAACATATTTTCTCCTGGCTGTCGCTGACTCAGGAGCAGCTCCAGAATACGCCAGGCTTAAATGCTTCGCGAGGATTGCAGCTATGGCATCGTTTTGAGCGGGTACGTCATCAGCCTTTTATGCGTTGGATTGGTGCGCTAAGTGTGCCGCTGCCGCAAGCTGCAGCAAAAGCGCTGACAGAACATTCATGGCAGCAATTACGCGACAAAGAGGCGGTGAGCTGGCGCCTGCTTCCCGGTGTCGGCCCGGAGAAAGCGCGAAAGCTGGTCGAGTTTTTTCACGATCCAGCTATCGCGGCTATGGCAGCCTGGCTGCGAACGCAAGGCATCCAGGGGTTTTAGAGCGAACCTGTTATAGAGATATGCAGCGATTTTACCATTCGTTGCCCATTGCAAAGAACTCAATGCGCATCGTGCTTGTAATGAAAAACAGGGAGTCCCAATTTTAAGCGCAGCGCCAGCATACGTGCGGTAAAACCGAATAGGAGGGTGGCGATAACGACGACATCATGGCTCGACACGTAATGCTGCAGGGCGATATACAAGACGGCGGAAGCGAACGAAATACCCGCGTAAAGCTCTTTCTGGAACACCAGGGGAATGCGTTTACAGAACATATCGCGTAAAACACCGCCAAACACACCCGTCACAACGGCAGCGATGGTTGCGATAATTGGCCCCTCGCCCATATCCAGTGCAATTTGCGCACCGATAATGGAAAACACAATCAGTCCTAAAGCATCCAGGACCAAAAACAGACGTCGCAGATGTGGCATCACGGGAGCGACAATTGTGGTCAGCACCGCGGCGACGGCAACGATAACGACATATTCAGGATGTTTAACCCAGCCGAGCGGATAGTGTCCTAGCAGGATATCGCGGACAGAACCTCCGCCAAGCGCCGTTGCGGTGGCAATAATGATTACCCCAAAGGTATCCATACGTCGGCGCCCTGCTGCGAGAGCGCCGGTCATGGCTTCAGCGGTGATGCCGATCAGATAAAGAATGTGTAGCAGCATGAGTCCCCCAGAAATGAGGGACTCAGGGTAGCGTTTTGTGGCGCTGCTCACGATTTAGTTTTTCTTGTCTGAATGGTGCAGCGATACTTTTTCTAATTAATGAATCCTTATAATGATAGTTCTCTGGCGAAAATCTCGATTTTTATCATTAGTTTTATTCATGGTTGTTACGGCTAAAAATCGACTTAAACATGGGGACCAGGTTTTTATTGCCCGTTTCGCTGAGGTGGTTGTCATCGAAGTACCATGGCACCAGATTTTTACTTCCCATGCATCGTCCCTCGGTGCACATATAGGGGCTAGGATCCAGTAATTTGACACCGCACTGTGCCGCTGCCTGATTTTGAGCCTGAATCATAATTTGGCTGTGGTGCTGGTATGATGAAAGCGATACTGAAATATCATTCGCATCACCACGGGTCATCAGATTATGTGAAAGTGTTCGTGGAACATTCGTATCCATATCAGGGATTGGTTTCACAAGATAGACGGGATGCTGACGATTAAGGGAGCACGCCATATCGATAATCGACTTAGTGTACTGACGAATAAAAGCATCATCAGTGTCAGTTTTCACTGTAAATTTCACGAGTCGACTTTCAGCATAATGGGTCAAACGGTTGACGATGACCACTGGGACATTTGCAGGATATGTCTGTAGTCGTTTTTCAAGATCCCGGTTAAATTTACCGCATCCGTCATATTCCACCCGTTCAGCATTTGCGAGCGTCGGGCATCCTGAGTAGGTGATCCCAATAACCGAGCCTCGGTTTTGGGCTGCTGCGGCAAGGGCCGTTGCAGTAGCCTCTGCATGGCTGTCACCCACGATGATGGCAGCCAGATTCCCGGAACCATACACACTTAGGTGTGTTTTTCGATCAGGAGCAAAGTTTTTGTTATTTGCTTCGAGTGCAATGCGATTCACCAGTGGATCGGGCTGGCTCACCACGATATCGTTTTTAACCAGATAACTGAACTGCCATACTGCGCCAATACAGGCGAACAGCGTTAACCAAAATGCTTTCGGAGATTGCTTGCTGAGTGCATTTTTGCTGGGTTTTTCAATTAATATCCAGGATAACCATCCTGCGACAAAGGAAAGTGCAATGGCACTTATTATCCATACACTATTATGTTGCTGACCCGCATAAACCAAATACACTGCAATTGGCCAATGCCATAAATAGATGGAATAGGAACTTAACCCAAGCCAGCGAAAGTTTTGATCAATTGGGCGGACTAATTGCGAGTGGTTACTATAAATTACTAGCATTGTCCCTACGACTGGGAACAATGTCTCTCCACTTGGCCATGCATGTTCAGCACCGATAATCCAAATGGACAGGAGAATAGTTACATAGCCTGTTATCGCAGTAGCAGAACGCAGAGACTGTGGTAGCGTATAACGTTTTGCAGCATACCAAACTAGGCCGCCGCAAAGCATCTCCCAGGCACGATAGGGCATGAGGTAAAAGCGGGTAGCTGAATTGACTGAAGGGCTGAATATTCCAACAAAAAACGAGCATAACGCGAGCAGTAAAAGGCATATCCCGGGATCGACCTTCTTTCTGAGCGGGTATAGAGCCATCATAATAAATGGAAGTACCAGATAAAACTGCCACTCGACCGACAATGACCAGGTATGTAAGAACCAATTTTCGTGTGAGTCCGTAGCGAAGTAATCACCAGACTCTTTTTTTAATTTTAAATTTGAAATTAATAATGCCGTATAGCCGACATAATTACCCAGCTTTTGATATTCATTTGTGGGTAGCCAGAAAAATGTTGCTAAAGATAATATAACGCACAAAACTAATAGTGCGGGAATGATTCTTTTGAAGCGTGCAGCATAAAATTGAAAAATATTAAAGGATTGTCGCTCCAGACCTGTGGCGATAATCTTTGTCATCAGAAAACCAGATATTACAAAAAAGATATCTACACCAGCAAAGCCGCCAGGAAGCAGGTCTGGCGCAAAGTGATAAAACACGACAGAGAGTATGGCAATTCCGCGGAGCAGGTTGATATCCTGGCGGAAATCGAGGTCAACTGTGAGGGGTCTTGTTTCCTCAATTGATAAGTTGATGTTTGCCATGCTCTTTCCTTGATTTCGCGATAGGTGCTATTGAATGCGGCGACGAGTGTATCAAAAGAAGTAAAGAAATTCTTGTATTCCGCTGCTCAGGGAGATATCCGATTTCGACCAGAATGGTATCCAGAAAGAAGTGGTCCCTTTGGGGACCACTAATTAGTAAATATACTTTATAAACATTTATTCAATGTTCTGAATCTGCTCGCGCATTTGCTCAATCAGCACTTTAAGCTCAATCGCAGATGTGGTCACTTCGGCGTTGATTGATTTGGACGCCAACGTGTTCGACTCGCGGTTGAATTCCTGCATCATGAAATCGAGACGACGACCCACGGCTTCTTTTTTCTTCAGAATGTTGTAGGTCTCTTTAACGTGCGCTTCCAGACGATCCAGCTCTTCGGCCACGTCAACACGCTGGGCCATCAGGACCAGTTCCTGCTCCAGACGGGTATTTTCCAGCTGAACTTCTGCATCTTCGAGTCGGGCAAGCAGGCGCTCGCGCTGCCACTGGAGGACTTCTGGCATATGCGCGCGTACTTTCAGGACTTCTGCGCTGACACCTTCCAGACGCTGCTCAATCATCGCTTTCAGCGCCTGACCTTCGGTTTCACGGGCGACGATAAAATCATCTAATGCGCCATCAAGCGCACCCAGAATTTCAGTGGTAATTGCATCCAGATCCTGCTCTCCTGCGGCCATCACGCCTGGCCAGCGGAGGATATCAACAGGATTGATTTCGCCTTCGTCGCTCTGCATCTTGACCCAGTTCGCAGCATTCACCAGCTGTTTGGCCAGTTTTTCATTGAGGATCAGCTCCCCTTGCGCGCTCGCGTCGGGTTCAAAACGCAGGTTGCATTCCACTTTACCGCGCGTCAGGCGAGCACGAATGCGTTCGCGAACAACCGGCTCGAGGCTGCGAAACTGCTCCGGCATACGGAAATACGTTTCCAGATAGCGCTGGTTTACCGAGCGCATTTCCCAGGTAGCGCTACCCCAGCTACCCTTGATTTCACGCCGGGCGTAGGCGGTCATACTGCGAATCATAAACATGTCCGTTTTTAGAGGAGAGATGGGGGGATTATAGCTTTCGGGGCTTTCTCAGGATAGGAATAAGCGCGTTTAATCCGTATAATGCGCAGCCACATTCGTTTCAAGCCGGAGATATCATCATGCGTCCAGCAGGCCGTAGCGCCAATCAGGTGCGCCCCGTCACCCTGACCCGTAACTATACAATACACGCTGAAGGCTCCGTGCTTGTTGAATTCGGTAACACCAAAGTGCTGTGCACCGCCTCTATCGATGAAGGCGTTCCGCGTTTTCTGAAAGGTCAGGGCCAAGGCTGGATCACTGCCGAATATGGCATGCTTCCTCGTGCGACCCACACTCGTAACGCTCGCGAAGCTGCAAAAGGGAAGCAGGGTGGCCGCACGATGGAAATTCAGCGTCTAATTGCTCGCGCACTGCGTGCGGCGGTGGATCTGAAAACATTGGGCGAATTCACCATCACGCTGGACTGCGACGTGATTCAGGCTGATGGTGGTACGCGTACCGCGTCCATTACCGGCGCTTGCGTGGCGCTTGCCGATGCGCTGAACAAACTGGTTGCCGCCGGTAAACTGAAAACCAACCCAATGAAAGGGATGGTGGCCGCTGTCTCCGTTGGGATTGTAAAAGGTGAAGCCCTTTGCGATCTTGAGTACGTTGAAGACTCCGCCGCAGAAACCGACATGAACGTCGTGATGACCGAAGACGGTCGCATTATTGAGGTGCAGGGCACGGCAGAAGGCGAGCCGTTCACCCACGAAGAGCTTCTTACCTTGCTGGCGTTAGCCCGAGGGGGAATCGAATCCATTGTCGCGGCGCAGAAAGCGGCGTTAGAAAATTGATGTAAGGGCGACGTTGTCGCCCTTTTTTTTATGCTTCATCCTGAGCGCCGTCTCTTTGTCGGCTGCCGATAGGGCGTGAATGATGTAGCGTAAACCAAAATGATGATAAGTCAGATGAGGAGCAAATCCATGAAACCCTATCAGCGCCAGTTTATTGAGTTTGCGCTTAACAAGCAGGTTCTTAAGTTCGGCGAATTTACGCTGAAATCCGGGCGCAAAAGCCCCTATTTCTTTAATGCCGGCCTGTTTAATACCGGGCGCGATCTGGCTTTGTTAGGCCGTTTCTACGCCGAAGCGCTGGTGGATTCCGGGATTGATTTCGATCTGCTGTTTGGTCCGGCTTACAAAGGGATTCCAATCGCGACCACGACGGCGGTGGCGTTAGCGGAACACCACGATCGTGACCTGCCGTACTGCTTCAACCGTAAAGAAGCCAAAACGCACGGTGAAGGCGGCAACCTGGTCGGCAGCCCGTTGCAGGGCCGGGTGATGCTGGTGGACGACGTGATCACCGCAGGAACTGCGATCCGTGAATCCATGGAGATCATTCAGGCTAACGGCGCAACGCTTGCTGGCGTGCTGATCTCTCTGGATCGTCAGGAGCGTGGCCGTGGCGAGATCTCGGCGATTCAGGAAGTGGAGCGCGACTACCACTGTAAAGTGACGTCGATCATCACGCTGAAAGACCTGATTGCCTATCTGGAAGAGAAGCCTGAAATGGCGGATCACCTGGCGTCAGTGCAGGCGTATCGGGAAGCGTTTGGCGTTTGAGTGAATTGCCCGGTGGCACTGTGCTTACCGGGCCTACGCATCACGTAGGCCGGATAAGATTTACTGCAGTTGAGCAGCCACTAACGGCCAGCGAGTGTCGAAATCGTCCGTCGGGCGATATTTGAACTCGCTGCGCACAAAGCGGGAAAGCATCCCCTCGCAGAAAGCCAGAAGTTGTCCGGCCAGCAAGGTTTCGTCTGTAACGTAGCCTTCGCCTTCACGCATTTTCTTTTCACGCAAAACCTGCCGCAGCTGCGCTTCAATGCGCTCGAACAGCTGGTTGATGCGCCCCTGAAGTTTGTCCTGCTCAAACATAAGTGCATGACCGGTCAGAATGCGGGTTAAACCCGGATTGCGTTCACCAAAACCCAAAATCAGCAGCACAATCAGACGCAGGCGCGCGGTCGTGTCTTTTTCGTCTTTTAAAATCAGATTGATGCGGGTGATCAGGCTGTCTTCGATAAATTCGATCAGACTGTCAAACATCCGCGTTTTGCTGGGGAAATGACGATAGAGCGCCGCTTCTGATACGCCAACAGAGGCGGCCAGTTTCGCGGTGGTGATGCGTTGGCTGCCATCGCTGGATTCGAGCATCAGAGCCAGAGATTGAAGTATTTCTTCGCGACGATTCCTTTTCGCGGTTTGTTTTTCTGCCATGTTACAAAATACCCCTGAAAATACGCGCTTTTACGGCTGGCATCCACACAGCGACCGCAAACTGTTGTTTGCGGTGTGTTATCGCGTTATTACGCTGTGAGATGCGTACTGTTAGGCTTATTTGCGCCCTGAGTGGCCGAAGCCGCCTTCGCCGCGATCGGTGGCATCAAAATCTTCCACCAGGTTAAATTCTGCCTGAACCACTGGCACAAAGACCATCTGTGCGATACGTTCGCCCGGCTCAATGGTGAAGCTATCCTGGCCACGGTTCCAGACAGAGACCATCAGTTGACCCTGGTAGTCAGAATCGATAAGCCCAACCAGATTGCCCAGCACGATACCATGCTTATGACCAAGACCTGAGCGAGGGAGGATCACCGCCGCCAGTGACGAGTCGGCAATGTGAATCGCCAGACCAGTTGGGATAAGCGTAGTGGCACCCGGTGCCAGCTCTACGGCGTCATCGAGACAGGCACGCAGGTCAAGACCAGCAGAGCCGGTGGTGGCGTAAGTTGGCAGCGGAAATTGCTGGCCAACGCGCGGGTCCAGAATCTTAACGTCGATTTTTTTCATCATAACGGGTAACGATCTCGTCCAGTAATTGTTGGCCCAGGAGTTCCTTGCGCTCAAGCGGTAAGACTTTCTCTCCATCCTGCCAGAAAAGGTGCAGTGCATTGCTGTCGCTATTAAATCCTTGTGTCGCCAGCGATACATCATTCGCACAAATCAAATCGAGATTTTTGCGGGTACGTTTTTGCCGGGCGTATTCTTCCACATTATTCGTTTCTGCGGCAAATCCAACGACGTAAGGTCGATGGGTTTTTAATGCAGCAACGCCCGCGACGATATCCGGGTTTTTCACCATTTTTATCGTTAATTCATCGCCTTGCTTTTTAATTTTTGCGTCAGCAATGGTTTCTGCGCGGTAATCCGCAACGGCGGCGCAGCCGATAAATATGTGCTGTTTCTGTGCGTGCGCGTGGACAGCGGCTTCCATTTCCAGCGCTGTGGTTACGTCGATTCGCTGCACAGACGATGGCGTGGGCAACGAGACCGGCCCGCTCACCAGCGTGACCGTCGCCCCGCGTTTTGCCGCCGCTGCGGCGATAGCGAAGCCCATCTTACCAGAGCTGTGATTGGTGATATAACGCACCGGGTCCAGGGGTTCACGCGTGGGGCCCGCCGTAATCATGATGTTGAGATGTTGCAGGTCGTTGACAGGGGCAAAATGGGCCGCCGCCATATCGACAATAGCAAGAGGGTCCAGCATACGGCCTGGGCCGATATCACCGCAGGCCTGACTGCCGCTGTCCGGGCCCCAAATCAGCAGGCCGCGAGAGGCCAGCACGTCAAGATTATGCTGGGTAGCGGCGTTGCGATACATCTGCTGGTTCATGGCAGGCACCACGGCGACCGGAGCGGGTGTGGCCAGGCAAATGGTAGAGACCAGATCGTTTGCCATACCGGCGGCGACGCGGGCGATTAAATCAGCCGTCGCGGGGGCGAGGATCACCAGGTCTGCCCACTTGCCAAGCTCAATATGGCCCATGGCGGCTTCTGCCGCAGGGTCCAGCAGACTGTCAGAGACCGGGTATCCAGAAACGGCCTGCAAACTCAGGGGCGTGATAAAGGCTTTGCCGCCTTCGGTTATCGCGACCCGCACATCGGCCCCGCGCTCGCGCAAACGGCGCACCAGTTCTGGCGCTTTATAGGCGGCAATGCCGCCGCTCACGCCAAGAACGATTTTTTTACCGGCCAGGCTCATCATGATTCTTTCCTGTTGGGTTTCACCAGAGAGCGGGCATTTTATCACAATCCCAAAAGTGGCGTGATTTTGTGCGTGCCTCCCTTTGCGAGGCGCTACGCAAGAACGAAAAGAGCCTGTCGAGCGGCCACGAATCCTGTGTCAGGATGAAAGAAAAAAGGAGAAAGGATATGGATTTCACATTGCCGCTCTTGCCGCGAGAAAAAATGCTGCACTCCGGCATTACGTCTCTGACGGATACCGAACTGCTGGCACTCTTTTTACGCACCGGCACGTCCGGGAAGAGTGTTTTTGTACTGGCGCAGCAGCTGCTTGAGCATTTTGGCTCGCTCTACGGCCTGCTCAACGCCGAGCTTGCAGAATTTAAGCATGTCGAAGGGATAGGCGTGGCTAAATTTGCTCAGCTAAAAGGGATTGCCGAGCTGTCGAGGCGCTATCACAGCGTGCGGATGCTTGAAGATAATCCCTTGATAAGCCCTGAAATGACGCGGGATTTTTTGCAGAGCCAGCTTTCTGATGTCGAGCGCGAGATCTTTATGGTGATCTTCCTCGATAACCAAAACCGGGTGCTAAAACATTGCCGTTTATTCTCGGGCACCTTGAGTCATGTGGAGGTGCATCCGCGAGAAATTGTGCGTGAAGCGATAAAAGTGAATGCAGCCGCCGTGATCCTAGCGCATAATCACCCCTCGGGTTGCGCTAAACCAAGTCAAGCCGACAAAGAGATCACTGAGCGTATCATCAAATGCTGTCAATTCATGGACATTCGTGTGCTTGACCATTTAGTTATCGGTCGGGGAGAGTATGTTTCTTTTGCCGAATATGGTTGGATTTAGACCATTTCGCGCGATCCATCGGGATCTTTGTCTGTTCGGGACTTGAGCACATCGTCGAGTCAGCGTATACTACGCCACCTTTGAGAATCTCGGGTTTGGCATTTGGGCCTGGCAATCGAGAGTTCGCTTAGAACCGCGATGACCGGGCTGTAAAGCCTGACGAGGCGCCGATACCCCATACGAAGCTCGAGCTAATTTGATTTTTGGAGAATAGACATGTCCCGAGTCT
>Ga0213823_1001720_pt1 | contig 12885 bp, 10 predicted proteins | sample MC6MC0907MG_FD_179887 | JGI IMG/M metagenome (GOLD analysis project Ga0213823, IMG submission 179887) | Enriched soil aggregate microbial communities from Iowa State University, Ames, United States - MC6-MC0907-MG | ecosystem: Environmental > Terrestrial > Soil > Unclassified | place: USA: Iowa...
ACGGATGACGGGACTTCAGGCGGTTGTCGATAGCGTCGGTGTCGAGGATCTGCCCGGTTTCGGTGTCCACGGCGAAGATCTGGCCCGGGCCGACACGGCCCTTGGCGATCACGTCTTCGGGCTGGTAGTTCCAGACACCGATTTCCGAAGCCAGGGTGATGAAACCGTTCTTGGTGGTGACCCAGCGCGCCGGGCGCAGGCCGTTACGGTCGAGCAGGCAGACGGCGTAGCGGCCGTCGGTCATGACCACGCCCGCGGGGCCGTCCCACGGCTCCATGTGCATGGAATTGTATTCGTAGAACGCACGCAGGTCGGCGTCCATGGTCTCGACGTTCTGCCACGCAGGCGGAATGATCATCCGCACGCCACGGAACAGGTCGATGCCGCCGGTGACCATCAGCTCCAGCATGTTGTCCATGCTCGAGGAGTCGGAACCCACGCGGTTGACCAGCGGGCCGAGCTCTTCCAGATCCATCAGGTCGTTGGTGAACTTGGTGCGCCGGGCCTGGGCCCAGTTGCGGTTGCCGGTGATGGTGTTGATCTCGCCGTTGTGGGCGAGGAAGCGGAACGGCTGCGCCAGCGGCCATTTCGGCAGGGTGTTGGTGGAGAAGCGCTGGTGGAACACGCAGATCGCGGTTTGCAGGCGCGGATCACCCAGGTCCGGATAGAAGGCGGCGAGGTCCGCCGGCATCATCAGGCCTTTATAAATGATGGTCTTGTGGGAAAAGCTGCAGATGTAGTGGTCGGTATCGGCGGCGTTCGCTACCGAGGAACGACGACGGGCACTGAACAGCTTGACCGCCATGTCCTGATCGCTCAGGCCTTCGCCGCCGATATAGACCTGTTCGATCTGCGGCAGGCGCTCCAGGGCCAGGCGGCCGAGAACGCTGGTATCGATCGGCACTTTGCGCCAACCGATCAGTTGCAGGCCTTCGGCCAGGATCTCGCGGTTCATGTTCTCGCGAGCGGCTTCGGCCTTGGCCGGATCCTGGTTGAAGAAGACCATGCCCACGGCATATTGCTTGGGCAATTCGACACTGAAGGTTTCCTGGGCAATGGCTCGCAGGAACGCGTCAGGCTTCTGAATCAGCAGACCGCAACCGTCGCCGGTCTTGCCGTCCGCGTTGATCCCACCGCGGTGGGTCATGCAGGTCAGGGCCTCGATGGCCGTTTGCAAAAGGGTATGACTGGGTTCGCCCTGCATATGGGCTATCAGGCCGAAACCGCAGTTATCCTTGAATTCATCTGGTTGGTACAGACCTGCTTTCATAGACACTTTCTCACCAGGCTGCCTCTTATCGAGACAAATTTCTTTTCAATTCAACCAGTTACCATCCACGCCGAACGTACGCCGGCTTTGCGGGGGCAAAAGGGAGGTCATTGTACACACCGACACAGACGCTCACAAATTTGGCGACGAAATGTCGCAAATCTATGTCGCATTTATGAAAGGTTTAAAGCGATATGCTGTGCTAGTCAAAACTTTTTTAGTTCGGACCGCGACGACTCAAAAGCTACTGTGACGCAGACACCACAAGGCACGCGGCCTTGAAGGCAGCATGCGCATGCGGATTTTTTTGAGGTGCTGGGAGAGGCGGCCTGGGTAAGGCCGCCGAATCTTCAGCGAGTTGCTGCCAGTTCCTGTTGGACGCTGGCGACAGTGCGAGGCCAAGGTTTACCAGCCTGAACCTTCGCTGGCAAGGCCTTGATAGCGGTAACGGCTGCATCACGGCTGCTGAAGCTGCCGTAAGTGATCACATACAGCGGTTTGCCGTTGAGGACTTTCTTGAAATAACGGTACTGAGCGCCCTGCTCCTTGACGAAGCTCTGCGCCGCGGCTTCGGAACTGGTGCCCAGGATCTGCACGACGTAGTTGCCTGGCGCCTGACCGGCGTACCAGCTACCGCCGGTGGCGGCCTTGGCTACGGTGACAGGTTTCTCGGCTGGCTTGGCGGCCGGTGCAGCCGGCTTGCTGACCGGAGCAGGCGCAGGCTTGACCACCGGAGCCGGCTTGGCGGCAGCGACCTGGGTCGGTGCCGGGGTCGGACGGGCTTCAGGCGTCGGCGCCGGACCGGCCGGCACGCCGGCTGGTGGTGCGATAGTGGTCACGGTCGGCGGCGTGGCGCTGGAGCCTTCCACCGGCACGCCATCGTCACCCTCGGTGATCCCGCCGGCGGCTTCGGCCAGAGGACCGCGCATCACCGGTTGCGACTGGCCGACCAATGGCAGCGGCATTGGCTGGGAAGAACCGGCGAACTCGACAGCCGGGCTGCCATTGCTGTTCGGTTGTGGCGTCTGGCCCAGCGGCAGCTGCGCCTGTTCGTTGGCTGGCGCACCAGCAGTACTTGGTGCCTTGCTGCGACCCGGCATCAGCCAGGCAGCGGCAACGGCCACCACTACAACTGCGGATATCGCCAATACGTGTTTCTTCGGCATGTTGAACCCCATACTTGGACGCTTGACCGCTGAGCGGCTGGCAATCATGGCTTCGATCATTGCATCCCGGGCGACCTGGTTGATGTTGCCAGGCCAGCCATCGGAGCCTTCGTGAATATCACTGATCTGATCCGCGGAGAAAAGTTCGATACCCCGTCCTGCGCCTTCGAGACGCTGCGCCAGGTATTCGCGGGTTTCCTCTTCGGTGTAAGGCTGCAGCTCGATGACATGGAAGCGCTCTTCTTCCGCGCTCAGCTGCTCCAGGCCGGCAATCAGCGACGACTCGCCGAACAGGAACACATGCGGGCGACCTTCCGGTGCGCCGGCGGCGAGCGCCAGCAGTGCCTCGAGCGCCGACTCGTCGAGCTGCTCGGCGTCATCCACCAGCAGGTAGACTTCCTGGCCGGTCAGGGCCAGTTGCACCACCTGCGCCAGGATCGGGCCGATTTCGGCCTGCTCGACGTTCAGCGCCTGGGCCACCTGCCGCAGCACGCCCGCCGCGTCGCCGGCACCACGGGCGGAAACCACCACGCTCTGTACCGACTGCTTGTTGGTGCTGGCGACCAACGCCTGACGCAGCAGCGTCTTGCCGCTGCCCTGCGGGCCGGTCACGACCAGCAGCAGTTGGCTGTAGCGCGCCAGGTGATGCAACTGCCCCAGCACCGGCTTGCGCTGGGCGGGAAAAAACTTGAAGCCAGGCACCCGTGGAGCGAAAGGGTCATGGCTCAATTGATAGTGGCCGAGGAAAGCCTCGTCGGCATGCAAACTAGTCATGGGGATCTTATTAACCTTTAAGCTGAGCCAGGGCGCGGTAATCCGCTCCCAGCGTGGCCTGTAAAACCTCTTTCGGATAATCGTCGGTCACTACGGCTTCGCCCATGCGGCGCAACAGCACCAGACGCAAACGACCATCGATCACTTTCTTGTCAATTGCCATGTGTTCGAGAAAATCCGCTTCGGTCATTTCCTCGGGCGGAATGACCGGCAAGCCTGCGCGCTGGAACAGGCGAATGCCACGGTCACGCTCCTCGGCGGTGATCCAGCCTAGGCGTGCGGACATCTCCAGTGCCATTACGGTGCCAGCGGCGACCGCTTCACCATGCAGCCAGACACCATAGCCCATGTGGGTTTCGATGGCGTGGCCGAAGGTATGCCCCAGGTTCAGCGTGGCGCGCACGCCGGACTCACGCTCGTCGGCGCCCACTACGGCCGCCTTGGCCGCGCAGGAGCGTTCGATGGCATAGGTCAGCGCCTGCTGGTCCAGGGCTCGCAAGCGGTCGACGTTGTCTTCGAGCCAGGTAAGGAACGGCTCGTCGCAGATCAGACCGTATTTGATGACTTCCGCCAGGCCGGCCGACAACTCCCGAGGCGGCAGGGTATTGAGCGAGGCAGTGTCGATCAGCACCACGTTCGGCTGATAGAAGGCGCCGACCATGTTCTTGCCCAGCGGATGGTTGATACCGGTCTTGCCCCCGACCGACGAGTCGACCTGGGACAGCAAGGTGGTAGGAATCTGGATGAAATCGACGCCACGCTGGTAGCAGGCGGCAGCAAAGCCGGCCATGTCGCCGATCACCCCGCCGCCGAGGGCGATGATCGTGGTGCGGCGATCGTGGCGCGCGGTCAGCAGGCCATCGAAAATAAGCTGCAGGGTTTCCCAGTTCTTGAACGCTTCGCCGTCGGGAAGAATCACCGAGATCACCGAGAACTGCGCGAGGCTGCGTTTCAGACGCTCAAGGTACAGCGGCGCTACGGTTTCATTGGAAACGATCGCCACTTGTCGCCCGGCGATGTGCGGAGCCAGCAACTCGGGCCGGTCCAACAAACCTTCGCCAATATGAATCGGGTAGCTGCGCTCGCCTAGATCGACCTTAAGTGTCTGCATGTGTCCCCACAGTGAAGATGGAAGCTGGTGTCCTGCCTTGCATTAACGACTGGCATCGCCTGGCTTTATGACGCCGCGCAATAGCCATGCGCCACAACCGCGAGCGATCATGGCAAGGCGCCGAGGATAGCGCATTTCACGCTGCGCATTAACGGGGAGGCAGTTGCTGCAGGCGGTCCAGTATGTCCAGCACCACCATGCGCGGTGGCCGTTCATCGGTTTCAACCACCAGGTCGGCGATTTCCCGATAAAGCGGATCGCGAACCGCCAACAGGTCCCGCAGGGTCTTCGCCGGATCGGCCGTGCGCAGCAGCGGTCGATTGCGATCCCGTGCGGTGCGACCGACCTGCTGCTCCACCGAAGCATGCAGATAGACCACACGCCCCCCGGCATGCAGCGCCAGACGGTTGGCTTCGCGCATCACCGCGCCGCCGCCGGTCGCCAGGACCACGCCATCGGCGGAGCACAGCTCGGCGATCATGGCCTGTTCCCGATCACGAAAGCCCGGCTCACCTTCTTTATCGAAGATCCACGGGATATTGGCACCCGTGCGCAACTCAATTTCCTTATCGGAATCTTTGAATGGCAGGCGCAGCTCTTTGGCCAGCAAGCGACCAATGGTGCTTTTTCCAGCCCCCATTGGCCCAACAAGAATCAAATTTCGCACAGAATCAACGACTCACAGCAATCGCCTGGTTGTTCATGATACGCGGAGTGAGAAATACCAGCAGCTCGGATTTTTTCTCCGACACCACGTCACGCCGGAAAAGGCGGCCAAGATACGGCACATCGCCGAGAAATGGCACCTTATCTACAACCTTGCTTTGCGTATTGGAGAAAACTCCACCGATGACGATGGTCTCTCCATCGTTGATCAGGACCTTGGCGTTGACCTCGTTCTTCTTGATCGGCGGCACGTCCTGGACTTTGTTCAGGTAGTCCGGCTCGTCCTTGGTGACCTTGACCTCCATGATGATGCGGTTATCCGGGGTGATCTGTGGCGTTACCTCCAGGGACAGCGAGGCCTCCTTGAACGACACCGAGGTCGCCCCGCTGGAGGCGGCTTCCTGATAGGGGATTTCCGTGCCCTTGAGGATCTTCGCCGTCTCCTTGTCGGACGTGACGACCTTGGGCTGGGAGACGATTTCCCCGTTACCGGTCTTTTCCATGGCTGTCAGCTCAAGGTCCAGCAACACATTGTCGGTGATGAAGGCGATACCCAGGCCGGAGGTATTGGCGGTAGTGCCCAGGTCGACGAACGGTGAGTTGCTGCTGGTGCTGCCCGGCGTGCCTATGGTGGAGGAACCGTTGGTCCCGTTGCTGACCCCTGAGGCATTCCAGTTGCCCTGGTTTTGGATCGAGCCGCCCCAGCGCACGCCCAGGCTTTTGTCGTAGTCGACGTTGGCCTCGACGATCCGCGCCTCGATCATCACCTGGCGCACCGGGATATCCAGCTGGCTGACGATCCGCCGCAGCTCGTCCAGGCGCTCCCGGGTCTGGTAGGCGATGATGTTGTTGGTCCGCTCATCGACAGTGATCGACCCGCGTTCGTCGGACTTGTCCTCGGCGCGGGTGACCGACTGGAACAACTTGGCGATCTCCGCGGCCTTGGCGTAGTTGACCTGCAGCAGTTCGCGCCGCAATGGTTCCAGGTCGGCGATCTGCTTCTGCGACTCCAATTCCTGGCGTTCGCGGGCAGCGATTTCATCGGCCGGCGCCACCAGCAACACGTTGCCCACCTTGCGCTTGTCCAGCCCCTTGGTCTTGAGCACCAGATCGAGGGCCTGGTCCCACGGCACATTCTGCAGGCGCAAGGTAATGCCGCCCTGCACCGTATCGCTGGCCACCAGGTTGAGGTTGGTGAAATCGGCGATCAGTTGCAGCACCGAGCGAACCTCGATGTCCTGGAAGTTCAACGAGAGCTTTTCGCCGTTGTAGGCCGAGCGCTCGGCGTTGCGTTTCTGCAGGTCGCCAGAGGTCATCGGCCTGACGCTCACCGTGAGTTTGTTATCCGTCTGGTAGGTCGAGTAATCGAAAGTGCCGCCGGGCTCGATGGTGACGATGGCCTTGCCGGACTCCGCCCGGGCGCTGACGAACTGCACGGGGGTAGCGAAATCCTTGACGTCCAGCCTGACCCGCAGGGGCTCGGGCAGGCGGGCCTTGGCGAAGGTGAGGACGAGCTTGCCGTCGCGCTCCTGTATGTCCGGGCTCATTTCCGAGTCTGAGAGGTCGATCAGTACATTCCCCTCGCCCTGCTCGCCGCGCTGGAAATCCACGCTGCGAATCGACCGCCCCACGGAAGCCACGGCCTTGGCCCGCCCCGACGCGACAGCCGGCTGCCCCGGCGCACTCAGCGCCGCCGTCGCCCCCTGGCCGATCACCACAAACAGCTGATTGCCAGCGACCCGAGTGCTGTAGGGCGCCAGCGCGACCAGATTGACGACAACCCGGGTACGCTGCCCCGATTCGACCACCGTCACACTGCGCGCATTGCCATTGCCCAGGTCACGGCTCTTGTCTGCCAGCTGGCTGACGACACCGGGCAGATCGAGGGCGATCCGCGCCGGCTGGTCGGTGGTATAGCCGCGCGGCTCGGGCACCGGTCCATCGAAGGTCAGCTTCAACTCCAGGCGATCCCCCGGCAGTGCCGCGACATCCAGGGCCTTGAGGCTGGCCGCCATGGCCATCGGTGAAAGCAACGCCATCCATAGCGCAATACCGAAGGCTGAAAAGATCCTGTTCATGATGCGAGTTCCACTATGAGTGTTCTTTTAATGGAATGGTCCGTGGTCGCTCCAGCCACGCTCCCGCTCCATCGGGAACAATCTCGACCACGTCGACCTGTGAATCGCTGATCGCGACAATCCGCCCGTCGTTACGCCCCAGGTAATCGCCGACCTTCAGCCGATGCACGCCACCGGCGCCACGCAACAGCGCAAAGAAGCCGGACGCATTGGAAAGGGTACCCACCATCTCGAACTGTTCGATGCTGAAGCCCTCGAGATACTGCTTGCTACGGTTCGGATCCGGCTTGACCGCAGGCGAGCCTGCCCGACGTGCCGCCAGGTCCACCCTGACCGCAGGCTGAAACGGGCTGCGCAAGGGTGCGGCGTTATAGGTGAACGTTGGGTAAGACCCGAATGCCGGCATTGGTTCAATCTCGCCGGGCGACTGCAAGCGCGCCTCGTTCATGTAGGCATCCAGATCATTGAAGTCGTCATCGTTGCCACAGCCAGCCAGCCCGACACATGCCAGCACCAGCAACAAGCCGTGAACGCGCTTCATGAGCGTGGCCCCTTGTAGCGGTAAGTCCTGGCCAGAATGTTCATGCGCAGCTTCGAACCGACCTGCGGCGTGACTGGTTTGATCTCGAAATCATGCAGGGTGACGATTCGCGGCAAACCGGCCACGCCGCTGACGAAAGTCGCCAGTGCGTGATAGCCGCCGGTAACCCTGATCTGGATTGGCAATTCGACGTAAAACGGCTGGACCACCTCCGGCAACAGCTTGATCTCTTCGAACTCCAGCCCGCTGCCAAGCCCGGTGCGGCTGATGTCTTCAAGCAGGCCCGGCACCTCGGTATCGCTGGGCAACTGGCGCAGCATGAGGTCAAAGGCGGTTTCCATGGCCTTCATCTGTTCGGTGTAAGGCCCGAGGTTGGCCACCAGGCGCGCCTTGCTGGCGAACTGCTGTTTCAGCACGGCCTCGTCCGCTCGGCGCTGGTCGAGTTGCAGCAACAGGTCCTTGAGGTACAGGTTGTAGCCGAGGGCCAGTACCAGCAGCATGAGCAGCGCCACGACCACGCCTTTGACCAGCGCCGGCCACGCCCCCATGTTGCTCATTTCCAGCTCGCCGAGATCGATCCGGCGCATCTGCGCCCACCCGCCGGACAGGTTCATTGCCCTTCCTCGCCCAGGGCGGGCCGGGTCTGATGGACGGTCAGCTGAAACACATTGACCTGATCGGCGTTGTCCGCCCCGGCGGCCTTGACCTCTGTCAGGCTCGGCGCATCGAACCAGTCCGAGGCGTCCAGGTTGCGCATCAGGTCCGAAACACGATGGTTCGATTCGGCCGCCCCGGTGATGGAAAGAGTCTGCCCGCTCATCCTGACATCGGTGAAATACACCCCGTCCGGCAGGGTGCGGGCCAATTGGTCGAACACTCGCGCGCTGGTGGAGCGATTGCCTTGCAGGTCCTGGATGATCTTCATCCGTTCCACCAGTTGCTCGCGATGCAGCTTCAGCTCACCGATCTTGGCGATCCGTTGATCGAGCAAGGTGATTTGAGCGCCTACGTGATTGTTGCGCGCCAGTTGCCTGTCGATCGCCCGGTCGATGATCCTGTCGCCCGCGAACAACACACCCAGGGCCACCGCCACAGCCGCTGCCAGGGCCAGGAAAAAGTGGCGACGCCGCTGTTCGCGCCGCGCCTCGCGCCAGGGAAGAAGATTGATCCGCGCCATCAGTCGAAACTCCGCAAGGCCAGCCCGCAGGCGATCATCAAGGACGGGGCTTCGCTGGCCAGGGCCGCGGCGTCGACCCTGGCGCCGATGCTCATGCCGACGAAGGGGTTGGCGATCAGCGCAGGCAAGCCCAGGCGCTGCTCGATCAACGGGACAAGCCCCGGAACCGAGGCGCTGCCACCCGCCAACAGGATGGAATCGACCTGGTGTTGCGGGGCGGAGGCCTGGAAAAACTGCAACGAGCGCGAAACCTGTTGCACGACCGCCTCCTGAAAGGGTTGCAGCACCTCACTGGCGTAATCGTCCGGCAGGCCACCCTGCTTTTTTGCCTGGCCGGCCTCTTCTTTCGACAGCCCGTAGCGGCGCTGGATGTGTTCGGTCAGTTGGTGTCCGCCGAACAACTGCTCACGGGAATAGACGATCTGCCCTTCATGCACGACGCTCAGGGTGGTCAGGGTGGCGCCGATATCGACCAGCGCCACGGTCCGGGCAGTCGGCGAGCCGGCCGCCAGGGCGAACGAACGCTCCAGCGCGCAGACTTCCAGGTCCACCACTCGGGCCGTCAGCCCGGCGAGCTCGAGCGCCGCTTCGCGAACTTCGATGTGCTCCTTGCGGCAGGCCGCCAACAGCACATCGACGCGTTCGGGATTGCGGGCCGAATAGCCGAGGACGTCGAAATCGATGGCGGCCTCGTCCAGCGGATAGGGAATGTACTGGTCGGCGTCGACTTTGAGCTGGCTTTCCCGATCGTCGTCGGACAGCCCGGCCTCCATCTCGATGACCTTGCTGATCACCGCCGAGCCGGCCATCGCCAGCGCCGCGTGCTTCGCACCCGGCCGGGCCCTGGCCAGCAGGCGAGACAGGGCATGCCCGACCCCTTCAGGCTCGACGATGTTTTTTTCGACCACGGCGTTGGCCGGCAACGGCTCCACGCCATAGGCCTCGACCCGAAAGCGGCCACCGACACGGCTCAATTCAAGAAGCTTGACCGAGGTGGAGCTGATATCGATCCCCAGAAGGGAACTCGCCTTTTTACTGAAGAGTCCTAGCACTACCAATTCCCTATGACTATCCGTGACTTACGGACTCTGGAATGTCCATTGCGTTCAATCACCACGTCTTGACAGACGGGCAAATGACGCCCTTGGCGGAAAAATGCTTATAATGCCCAGCGATTTTTCCGCGATTTATCTGCTGCGTGAGCCGATTCCTGACTGTGAATACCTGACGCCCAATTCATTCCTTTCTCTGGAAATCCAAAAGCCTTGATTCGTCTGCTGAAGTTTTTCGGGTGGTCCATCGTCGCTGTGTTCTGCGGGCTGCTCCTCGCTCTCTCCGGCGCGTTTCTCTATCTTAGTCCTGGGTTACCGTCGGTAGAGGCGCTCAGAAGTATCCAGTTGCAGATTCCCCTGCGGGTGTACAGCAGCGACGGCAAGTTGATTGCAGAATTCGGCGAAATGCGCCGCACTCCAATCCGTTTCGCCGACATTCCCCCCAACTTCATTAATGCGTTACTAAGTGCTGAAGACGACAATTTCGCCAACCACTACGGCGTCGATCCCAGCAGCCTGATGCGTGCCGCGACTCAGCTGGTCAAGAGCGGGCACATCCAGTCCGGCGGCAGCACCATCACCATGCAGGTGGCGAAGAACTTCTTCCTGAGCAGCGAACGCAGCTTCTCGCGCAAGACCACCGAGATCCTCCTGGCCCTGCAAATCGAGCGCCAACTGACCAAGGACGAGATCCTCGAGCTGTACGTCAACAAGATCTACCTGGGTAACCGCGCCTACGGCATCGAGGCTGCGGCCCAGGTGTATTACGGCAAGTCGATTCGCGATGTCAGCCTGGCGCAGATGGCGATGATCGCCGGCCTGCCGAAAGCGCCGTCGCGCTTCAACCCGCTGGCCAACCCGGCGCGCAGTAAAGAGCGCCGCGACTGGATCCTCGGGCGCATGTACAAGCTCGGCAAGATCAGCGAAGCGGACTACACCGCGGCGATCAACGAGCCACTGAACGCCAGCTATCACGTGCCGACGCCGGAAGTGAACGCACCGTACATCGCCGAAATGGCTCGCGCCGAGATGGTCGGTCGTTACGGCAGCGATGCTTATACCGAAGGTTTCCGCGTCACCACCACGGTGCCGAGCGATCTGCAGGAACTGGCCAACACCGCCGTCCATGAAGGCCTGATCACCTACGACCAGCGCCATGGCTATCGCGGCCCCGAGTCGCGCCTGCCCGGCAAGACCCACGCCGCTTGGGCCCAGGAACTGACCAAGCAACGCAGCATCAGCGGCCTGGAACCGGCGATCGTCACCCAGGTCGACAAGAACGGCCTGCAGGTACTGACCCGCACCGGCGAAGAGCACGTAGGTTGGGACAGCATGAAATGGGCGCGCCCGTTCCTGAACACCAACAGCATGGGCGCCGCTCCCAAGCAGCCGAGCGATGTCGCCCAGGTCGGCGACCTGATTCGCGTGCAGCGCCAGGCAGACAACTCGCTCAAGTTCCGCCAGATCCCGGTCGTTCAGGGCGCGCTGGTGTCCCTCGATCCGCAAAACGGCGCCATTCGCTCGCTGGTGGGCGGCTTCGCCTTCGAGCAGAGCAACTACAACCGGGCGCTGCAGGCCAAGCGCCAACCCGGTTCCAGCTTCAAGCCGTTCGTCTATAGCGCCGCGCTGGACAATGGCTACACCGCCGCCAGCCTAGTGAACGACGCACCGATCGTGTTCGTCGACGAGTACCTGGACAAGGTCTGGCGCCCGAAAAACGACACCAACACCTTCCTCGGCCCGATCCGCATGCGCGAGGCGCTGTACAAGTCGCGCAACCTGGTTTCGATCCGCCTCCTGCAGAGCCTGGGCGTGGACCGCACCATCGACTACATCAGCAAGTTCGGCTTCAACAAACAGGACCTGCCGCGCAACCTGTCGCTGGCCCTGGGCACCGCGACCCTGACCCCGATGGAAATCGCCACCGGCTGGAGCGTGTTCGCCAACGGCGGCTACAAGGTCACGCCGTACATCATCGACAAGATCGAAAGCCGCAACGGCGAAACCCTGTTCACCGCCAACCCGCCGAGCGTACCGGCTGGCGACACGGCCAGCAGCGGGATCGCGGCACCGACGCAGCAGGGCTTCACGGTGGACAACGTCCCTGGCGAAACCCCGGGCCAGACCCCTGTACAGGCACCTGCGGTGGCCGAACGCATCATCGATGGCCGCACCACCTACATCCTCAACAGCATGCTGGAAGACGTGATCAAGCTCGGCACCGGGCGACGCGCCCTGGCCCTGGGCCGCACCGACCTGGCCGGCAAGACCGGGACCACCAACGAATCCAAGGACGCCTGGTTCTCCGGCTACAACGCCGACTACGTGACCACGGTCTGGACCGGTTTCGACCAGCCGGAAAGCCTGGGACGCCGCGAGTACGGCGGCACCGTGGCCCTGCCGATCTGGATGAACTACATGGGCGCCGCCCTCAAGGACAAGCCGGCCCATACCCAGGCCGAACCAGAAGGCATTCTCAGCCTGCGGGTCGATCCGGTCAGCGGCCGCGCCGCGACACCGGGCACGCCGAACGCCTACTTCGAGCTGTTCAAGAGCGAAGACACCCCGCCTTCGGTCAACGAACTGGGCAATGGCTACGCCCCTGGCAGCCCGCTGCCGGCGGACGAGTCGGCGCCGATCGATCTGTTCTGACCGCCTTCGCGGGCAGACCTCTCCACTGGAACGAGGTCTACCCGCGACAAAGCCGCCACGGATCTCCCCCCGATCCAAAACGACACCCACAAAAAAGCCCCGACTCTCGCGAACCGGGGCTTTTTTTCAACGCGTCTTCGGCTTAGCCGTTGAACACGTCATCCACGCTTTTGAGCGGGTAGTTCTTCGGATACGGCAGGGTCGCCACGCCGGTCTCGATCGCGGCCTTGGCCACGGCATCGGAGATCACGGTGATCAGACGGGCATCCATTGGCTTCGGAATGATGTACTCACGACCGAATTCCAGCTTGATGCCGCCGTAGGCGTCGCACACTTCCTGAGGCACCGGCAGCTTGGCCAGCTCGCGCAGGGCGTTGGCCGCGGCCACTTTCATTTCT
>Ga0213823_1001722_pt1 | contig 12882 bp, 15 predicted proteins | sample MC6MC0907MG_FD_179887 | JGI IMG/M metagenome (GOLD analysis project Ga0213823, IMG submission 179887) | Enriched soil aggregate microbial communities from Iowa State University, Ames, United States - MC6-MC0907-MG | ecosystem: Environmental > Terrestrial > Soil > Unclassified | place: USA: Iowa...
TAGCACGAAACCGCGCTTTTGCGGGTTCGGCGGAGCTTGCCCGGTTACGCAGTAAACGGGTTAGCGGAGTAGGGCAGACGACCCGGCAACGCCGGGGAGCCGAAGGGAGCTAGGATTGCTATTTTTTGGAAAGCCGTTTTTTCAGTTCAATGTTTTCAGTCATCAGATCTTCCATTTTCGCACGCATAACAGTTAGTTCATCAGGTAACGCCCCTCCCACGGCCTGATCCAGATCAGCCTTCCAGTCTGCAAAGTACTCATTCATTTTCGCTGCAAGCTCATTTAGTAAAACTTGAGCTTCGGATGGCAACACAAGGCGGCCAGATAAATACAACGCCAGATTTGTTGCCGCTTCGCTGGCCTTTTGCTGATGAGAAACGGGCTTCGAGACTCGGTGCAACAGCACATAGTCAGGATGATTATTAATCAACATTTTGAACAGGTGCTGTTCTGCAACCGACAGACGATTAATCCCTTGCTCTTTCTTTTGCCAGGCACTTTTGGTTAACCCGAAAAATTCGGCTATGCCCTGCTGGGTTAATCCCATTTGTTCGCGCACAGCTTCAGCCAGGGAACCGGCTTCAATCGCCTTTGGCTCATGTACTTCAGCTCCGGGATTGATTGGCGTAAGGACGATTCGCCCTTCTTCCATTTCGATATTTACCGGATCATCAACATTCAAAGACAAAGCTTTCAGGATCGCAGACGGAATACGAACAGTCACACTGTTACCTGATTTTTTAATGGCTATCTGTGGCATGTCCTTTCCTCTCAATCAAAAATTCAACAAACTGCTGTACCAGCTCCGGTAGCGGAAATTGTGAAGGAATAATTTCCTGGTCGTGCTGAACAAAAATATTCTCATTCAGTATTTCGAATCGCTTTTCCTTTGCACCTGCAGCTCGCTCAGCCTTGGTGGGGTTTGTTCGGCCCAAAATCAGGAAGTTCAGACGGTATTGCTGTCCGTCACTAAATACTGTTAATGCCTTTGTCGCACGCCCTTTACCTCGTACGTAAAAAATTTGCTCCATGAATCCACTCCGGCACAGCGCCAAAATCAGCGATCGGGGGTTCGATGCCCCCGACCGCTGCCAGCGCGGTAAAAATTGTTGAGAATAATAACATCTAAACCCCGCATCAAAGTACGGGCGGTAGATTACCGCAGTAGATTTTTCAATCATTTAACGTCTCTCATTTTCTGCAAAAAAAAGAGCGCCCCGCAGGGCGCTTTACTCAGTGATTGAATTTATCAATGCCGTAGGCTTTAGAGCGAATTTCAGCAGAAAGCCCCAGGCGGAAAAATTCATGCCCCCGCATGGAAAATGCACCCTTTTTATAAGTTTCCAGTGTGATATCTGCGGGAACGATGTTTTCGCCGTATTCTTTACGAAGCATTTCGATGGCCTCAACGATCAGATCATCGGTCAGGCTGCGCTCACAGAACAAGAACTTAACGTCACCGTAAACGCGGTTAAAAGCATCACCTCGGTATTCATAGATATCTTCCATCCCATTAACGCTACCTGCCTGAAATTTCTTGACAATATTCTCTACCGCGTCCTTTGTCGGGCCGTCTGTCCAGTTAACGTTGATGCAGTCATAATCACGCTTACGCACGGAAAACTTCACGCCTGGGAAATGCTTCTTAAGCAGGATACGGATGTTTTTAGCTGCAAGGTTTGTTGTGTTGCTTTCTGTCGCAGTGGTCAGCAGCCCGGCGTTATCCGGATTACTGATCTCGCATTTGTCAGCTTCCAGACGTGCGTTATTGAGTTCCTGCTGACGAGCTTCACGCGTATTGATAAACTCTTGCACCACACGGCGGCGTTCGTTGAGTTCTTCGCGTGGCAATACGCGATCAGTCATGCCGTAAAAACGCACGGAGGTTTCCAGTACAACGCTACGAGACGGGGAAGACAGCCCCAGCATGACGTAACTGATTTTCCCCCCCTCTTGAATTACAGCACTGACTACGAAGGTGTTTCCATAGGAAGTGAGGCACTGACCGACTAATAAGGTATTCATTTTGTAGCTCCTGGCCTGATGGCCTCTACTGGAAAGCACCGCGCTTTCCATGTAATACATATTACAGATTTTGATGTTATTTATCAAGTTTATATTATGTGAAAACATGAAAAAGGCGGGTTTCCCCGCCTCTTTTGTTACTTGGTCAACTCAATGAGCACCGCCTTTAAGCGTTCTGCATCTGCGAGAGCGTTTGCGGTAATCTTTCTTACCCATGCCCCCCGGCTTGGACTCCATTTAAAGGCACGGGCTTTCAACTGCGTGCGGATCGCATCTTCAGGCTTTCCATCGAAAACAAACATAATGCGATTTTCTTCACTGTCGATTTTCATCGAGAACCCTTCATGCTCTTCCTCGACTTCCTTCACTTCTTCTCGTACAGCTTGCAGCTCTGCAATGCGCGTTTTAAGGCGCTGGATCTGCGCATTATTATTTTGCAAGGAATAGGAGGCAAACCCAATGCGGCCGCAAAAATCGCCTTTCAATAGCGTGCGTGCGTTTTCCTCAGTTTGTCCGAGTACAACAAGCGCCGCCACCTGGATTTCTTCCGTTTTATTTTTGTTTTTACGAATTGCAGCATTACAGGCTTTCATTGTTTCCTGTGACTTAATACGCCCCTGTAACTGCTCCAACAGCTTACGCACTGCTTCAGGATCATCACCCGATACTCCGCCACGACCTACCCCCTCCGCTTTACTATCGTAATGACTCGCCTTACCAGCACACTCAACAAAAGCATGACGATAAAGATTATCCATTTTTTCAAGCGTCCGACGGTGGCGGCGTTCGCTGTGATGGCCGATGAGAATAGGCTGATCTGGTGGGTTTGGTGCCATATTATGAGCGCGCTGGATTGTGGCGCTTCCCTCCGCGCGTGCGCGTGCTGCCCGATCTTCATATCGTTCACGGCGCTGTTCCTGCCGTTCTTCGTGCGGATTAACATAATCAGCCCCGCGTTTTTGTTCTTCCAGCCAAGCACGGCGCAGCTGTTCGGTCACATCAACCAGCTCAGCAGACAGGCGACCAATAGCAGGACATACCATGCCATCTTCAGACAATTTACCGTCTTGAGTAACATCATATAGCTGCCCTTCGCTGGTCTGAACTTCCCGCCCTTCAACGTGATGAACAATGCGCCCTTTATCCGTCATAAGACGGCTCTTAGGATGTTCTGACCAGTTGGAAACAACATTTGAAGATTTAGCATTAACAGTCATTTTTAGCTCCTGGCCTGATGGCCTTTACCGGAAAGCACCGTGCTTTCCATGTAATACATATTACAGATTTTAGTGATTATATTCAAGCGCTTTCTCTTTAAAGAGGCGACAAATACACCCTTATTTTGCATTGCCGGTGAGTGTCGCCGGGAGCGCGGCGCAGCCGCCTGGGAAGTCTATTTCGCCCCTGAGCCAACCCCCCGCCCTGCAAAGCCCAATTTCCACAGGTCCGGATGCAATGATGCTGGTTAGCTAAGCCTGTCCCGGTGAGCGGTCAGAATGGCGCTGCGCGACGTTCTGAGCGTGATTTCCGGGTGCGTGGGATGGCGACCCGTCGCCGTTCCCGCATGGCTGTACACGTGATTAAGAAGCGATTTTCAGCACTGGCTGATACTGCCAGCATTTCAGCAGCTGCAGCTGCGACCGGCGGCGCTTTTTTGCTGGCGTTTCACTCTGTCCGGGCGCGATGGCCAGACTTTTTTTGACGGCATAAGGGAAGGGTTTGACGTTCGCTATCTGACCCTAGCGAGTAGCACGAAACCGCGCTTTTGCGGGTTCGGCGGAGCTTGCCCGGTTACGCAGTAAACGGGTTAGCGGAGTAGGGCAGACGACCCGGCAACGCCGGGGAGCCGAAGGGAGCTAGGATTGCTATTTTTTTGACCGTGCCTATACTGTTTATATAAACAGTATTTTTACAGGTGACACGATGAAAAGCGACTACAACCCCGCACAACGAGAAGGATTGAACTGCTTCCGCTGGCATGGCGATGAAATACTTATTGTTCATCCTGGCGCTTATCCACACATGATTCAAAATGGTCAGATCGTCATGTTTCGCCGCTATGACGGCCTTGTTTGGTGTGGTCGAGTCTGGGAATATCCGCAACCGGCATGGTATGAATTTGAGATAGACAGGCCTGTTGATACTTGGGAAGCGCTGCAATGGTTGAGCGATAAACATCGAATGTGGCTTGCCAATGAAGATGAGTTTTCCGGTCAGGAGGAACTGCCGTTCTGACAAGGCAGAACTATCCGGAAAAGTAACTTAAGGTTGATTCTGCGCTATTACTTTACTATTATCACTCTCAAGGAAGGGGTTAACCCTTTCATGGATGCAGCAGACTGAAGCAATTCAGACATCCCGCAACCAGAGATATGTAGCGTTTTAGTTATGTTACTCTGGTCTAGGCCAAGTCCGGTAATGGCGCTCTGAATACCAGGTTTAAGTACCTGGCGAAACCCACCTTAAGGTGGGTTTTGTTATTTTGGAGGGTGTGGAAGTGCTTTTCCTGTACTTAGGTTATGCGCAATCACAAAGAAGCTCACCGCTTTGCCTCCTGGTCTTTCCTCTACCGGGTATGCGCTGCTGACATGCAGACGATATTTTTTCTTCTCCCGGAAAACATCAAACACCACATAGTAGTACTCCGTCTCTCCGTTCTCCAGTTGCACCTCAACCGCCGCATAGCTTCCATACCCGGCGTGAATAACCTTCCTCACCCCTAGCGTGTCGATAATCATGCGTAAATATTGCCTGGCGAGTTGATAACGCCGGTCACAAAACGGGCGTGATTCTTTCGGCGCAACGTACATCAGCGCAGCTTTCTCTGCCGGAGTCTGGTGTTCATAGTCTTTGCAGAAGCAATGACATGAATAGGTCACGTAAAAACGATAAACCTTGTCGGCCTTTCCGGGTGCTGAGTGCGTATAAAGTGCCTCATGCGCATCGAGGAATGACAGATCACGCATCTCCCCATCCGGGTGATTAAAGGCTTTCCATTTCAGAACTTCGCTGATAGTCACTGCTGCGGGTATCCGTTGAGGATCAGAGAGAGGGATTATACCAGAAAGTCAGCTGGTTAGAGGGCAACGGGGAAGGAAGCATTCGGGGATTTTTCCAAACAAAAAAGCCCCGATTAACGGGGCGTAGCAAAGAGAGGATGAATGCCAGCATAACTGGCGCCGCAGCTGGCACCCGTCGCGATTAATTGCTGGCATAACTTGCCATCGAGAGCGACCGGCCAGTAAAGAAATGCTGGCAATGGTCAACTCTAGAACGGGATATCATCGTCAAAGTCCATCGGTGGTTCATTTGACGCTTGTGACGCTGGCGGATTTTGTGATTGCTGCTGGGAAGTATGCGGAGCCGGATTATTCGCCCCGTTCGATGGCCGACCACCCAGCATTTGCATGGTGCCGCCCACGTTAACGACAATCTCAGTTGTGTATTTTTCAGTGCCAGCCTGATCGGTCCATTTACGCGTGCGCAGTTGACCTTCGATGTAGATCTGAGAACCCTTACGCAGATATTCACCTGCCACTTCCGCCAGCTTGCCGAACAGCACGACACGGTGCCATTCCGTTTGTTCTTTCATTTCGCCAGTTGCTTTATCACGCCATGATTCCGAGGTTGCCAGCGTAATGTTAGCTACGGCACCGCCGCTTGGCATGTAACGTACCTCTGGATCTTGCCCCAAATTACCGACGAGAATTACCTTATTTACACCGCGAGAAGCCATGATTATTTCCTCTTGTTATTGAACAGTAGCGATACGCTGCCATCGGCCTGCAGTTGCAGTGCAGCGTCATATTTCTTATTGGTTTTTGTGGATTTGAACCCTTTAATTTCGCGGGTTTTGCCCTTTGAGAGCAGATCGGTTATCTGCGAAATCGTGAGTTGTTTACCGAACTGCGAACCCCAGAGAACGTACTTACACGCATCGTTGGTGCAATTACAGGCTTTAGGGTGGTATTTCATTTTTGCTTTGCAGCGGGGACAATTCGCATCGAAATTCATTGCAGTAAAGTCCGGCTGACCATTTCGATCCGGAACCGCATTCCGGCATTCGGGGTAATTATTACATCCCCAAAATGCGCCCTTATCGTTCTTACGGCGAACATAGCGCCCTCCGCAATCACAAGAGTGAATAGTGACTTTAAGACGCGAGAGGTCCACGTTATCGACCTGAAACGCAACGAAGGTTTCCAGCTCATCAAGGAAACTATCAACCGTTAGCTCTCCCGCTTCGATCATCTTCTGCTGTTCATGCCATAGTGCAGTCATATCGGGGGTGGTCATGATCGGCGGCAGCGCCTGAATCAAGGAAATGCCCAATTCTGTTGGGACAATTTGCTTCTTGTTAATGGCATAAAATCCCCGTTCGAGCAGGAGCTTCAGGATTGCACCGCGTGTTGCCGGTGTCCCGATACCGCCCTGTTCCTGATCGTCTTTGTCGGTGTCACGATCAAGGAGCAGTTGCTTGATTTTGGGGTCTTCAACGTAACGTGCCACCCGCCTTAAATCTTCCAGTAAAGAGGCTTCCGTGTATAACGGCGGCGGCGTAGTTTTTTCGCGCAGCACATCCACTTTATGACAATCTGAGCTGTCACCTTCTTTAAGACGTGAGAGCGCATCAAATACTGATCCGTTTTCCTGATCGCTATCGCTGTCTTTTTCTTTCAGCAGTGCAGACCAGCCAGCTTCAATACAGCGCGTGGCCCGTAATCGGAATTTGTACTCACCGATTTCAAATTCAGCCAGCGTTGAGTTAAATCCCTTGTCCGGAAGGAACTGAGCCAGGTACTGCTCAACAATAGCCCGATAAACTTTTTTCTCATTTTCTGTCAGTGCGCTGGCATTAACGGTTTTTTCCGTAGGAATAATGCCGGTGTGTGCCGTTGTCTTGCTGTCGTTAAATGCCCTGCTTTTACGCCCACTGTCAGCCTGGGCGAAGAACGGTGCCAAATCAGGGAAGGTGCTTGCAATTGCACGCAACGTTCCCGGCGCAGCAGCATATTGCTCTTCATTCAGATAGCGGCAATCTGACCGGTTGTAGGTGATAGCGTGATGCTTTTCGCGTAACGCCTGGGTGATCGTCAGCGTGTCTTCCGAACTAATATCATGAAGACGGCTCATTTTTACCTGTAGATCAAGCAAAGCGAACGGGAGCGGCGGTGCTTTTGTCTTCGGCTCGACAACTGCGGCAGTAACAATGGCTTTTTTGCCCAGGCAAGACGCGGCAACTTCAGCGGCGTATGCCTCATTATTGATTTTACCTTTTTCGTCCACAGGGGCATTTTCAGGAATAACCAGCGGGGCAACAATCGAAGCATTTACGCCGCCGATATGTGCTTTAACCTGCCAGAACCATGATTCTTTATGATTTTGGTTGGCGAGGAATCGCCGTACCATCATCCCCAAAATCGGAGTCTGAACCCGGCCAACTGAAATAACTTCTGTGTGGCCCATGTCACGAGCTGCGACAGTGCAAGCTCGGGTTACGGGAATGCCATAGATATAATCCCCAACGCTACGGGCGAAAGCACGGTTAGAAAGCCCCTTAAATTCAGCGTTATCACGCATATTTTGTAAAGCTCGACGGGCAACATCAGGGTTTAAGTCGTTAATCAGAACGCGTTTAACCGGTGCGGTACAACAGCAATACTGCAAAACTTCATCAACCAGTAACTGTCCTTCTTCATCCGGATCGCCAGCGTGAACAATCTCATCGGCTTCTGAAATCAGTCTTGCCAGTACTTCAAATTGTTCTGCGGTTCGTTCAATGACAAGGTGCTGAACTGGTCGCAATTTCATATGCAGGGTATCTTTGCTCCATCTTTTATATTCAGGATTGTAATGCTCTGGAGGGGCTATTTTCAGTAAGTGACCAACACAATATGAAACAACATCGTCACCGCAAATTATATAGCCGTCTTTATATTGAGGATTACCTAATGCCTGAGCGATAACCTGTGCAAGATTAGGTTTCTCTGCGATAAATAAACGCTTCACAATTTAATCCTTTTGAGTATAACCGTGAATGCATTAAGAATTTATTCTTGATGCATGAAGGGTTGGGCAAGTCATTTATGACGCGACAGTCTTAACCGTTTTTAATACGGCCAAACTTACTGATCACTTCATCGATAAACTGAGCAGGGGCCATGCTAGATGGGCACTCATCCTGCAACATTCCTTTACGGGCATCAGCTGTGTGGCTTGGCAAAAATGAGCCTTTCTTTTTCACCTGCTTTTTGAAGAATTTTTTTATTTGCCCCTTACATTCACTACTGTTTTCACCCTTTACCTTACCCCACATACACATAGTCATATTACAGGGTTCATCAGCAAGTGCTGAAGTTGAGAATAAAGAGCAAAGTAAAACAGAGACACCGACAATCATATTTATCTTCATATTAATTTCCTTCATTGCTTTAAATGGGTGCTCATAAGCCTCTAAACGGCTGCTCCCGCTGGTCACACCCGTTAAGACCCCGGAAATCACGCTCAGAACGTCGCACAGCGCCGTTCCGACCGCTCACCGGGGCGATGGTCTTAGATCATTAAATAAATCGCTGTTAAGCCGTATGGCTTTGCAGGGTGGAAGGGGTTACTGTCTTATTGCAACATTGCAGCGTCCGGCGGTTCGACAGCTGCGCTATCGGTTAGATCGTGGAGCCGCCTTTCATGCGCTTCGCGCATCAAAAGAGACAATTAGTTATTTGAATGTTTAGAGTTCTCTTAATCATCAATAAACACATGAAACACCGGCTGATTGAGACAATCATTGATATTCGCCATGCTTGTTTTTTCCAAGCTGTTATAGGTCGGAGAATATGCCTTTGCTAAAATAGACAAATGATTAGAATTAGAGAAAAAGAAAGAAGAATTATCTTTTATTTCATCAAGTATCTGAAAGAGCACATCACCTTCGCACTGTCCTTTTAACTCCATAACCCATTCATACAATGGCACCACATAGACACCAAACTCCTTTAATTCACCGGGTATAATAGTGAGATTATAATTCTGTACTTTTGCATCAAACGCATCCTTATACTCTGGAAGACGTTTATTACCAAAGAAAGGTACTGTAAGCCTTTCCCGTTCGACGGTAGGAAGTGTTATATATTCCGTTCTAACACGCACAATCCCTTCACCATCGATTTCATTATAGACCCAATAATTATCATCTTCGTTTGAATTGAAATCACCACTCAATGTTATCATCGATGATTGTCTTTTTACAGGAACACCAACCACTTCCATTTCCTTACAGCGTGCGCGATATGGTGTATTGAAGAAACCATTCCAAAGAAGATCTTCTTCAGTTGTCGCATCAAAATCGTTATCCCTTAAATGATAATGAGCAGTGTGTCTTGAAATTTCGCCATTTACCGCCCAACGTGAAATAACAGTAAAATTTTGAAGGTACTGTTCTGTTTCAATGAATATGCCATTAATTGCCTTATTGCCTTTCTTCCGACATACCACTTTATAATTTTTATTCTTGAATGGTGTTTTTATAGTAATATCCGAACCTTGTTTTAAAACAAGATTAAGTTCTGGTATTGTCACATCAAGAATATCGACTTGAACATCACTATACTTTAAATAATATCTCGGTGTTAGGTGGATCAGCATTCTCTTCTCCGTTAAGGGATGTTTGCTTGCGTTCTCTGGCTGTGTCTCCATACCCACGGCGCAATAGGATCAATATCACCCCATAATCCGCGACGCTCCTTTCTTGCCTGTTCCTGAATACCGGGCAAATCCTTATCACTGTTGTAAAACTCGTAAACCCATGCGGCTCCGGCTTCAACCATCGCGCGATTGATTTCGTTTCCGTTAGAGTAGACCCGGCCTAACACCCGCCCATAACGGTCCTTACTCACAAATTCAATGCTAACGGTATCAGTGTTTAGCAAGTCTTTCAGTTGTTGTGCAGACCACCGGCCATATGCTTGTTTTCTTTCTGGCGCATCGATATTAAGAAGACGAACACGCACCGGCGATCCGCTTCTGGCGTTGGCTAATGAGCTGTCGATAACATCAAGGGTGTCACCATCCAGCACGCGCACCACACGCCCTGTAAAACTCTCTGCAGCTGAGACGCCTGAAAAGCACAGCAGCACCAGGAAAATTAGAAGTTTCATTGTTATTTATCCTTCCCCGGTAAGTACGAGGTAACGCGCATATACTTTCTTTGCATATTTTAATCTGAAAGGCGCGTTAGCATTTTTAAACCCCGCATTATATGCGCCTACGGACTCCCAATTAACGCCATTTGAAGCAATGTTCTTTGCCAGAATCCAGGCTCCGACATAAACATTTTGACAAGGATTTTCCAGCAAATCCTTTCGAGTGATACCCATTTGCGCAAGGGTAGGAAACCATGATGAATTGATTTGCATGAGTCCTACATCTTCGCTTAATACTTTACCCCCGCGCTTATTCAGACCTATCGCTTTTGGATTCATACTGCTTTCAACTTCTGCAATTGCAATAAGAAGCCTATGGTCAATCGAAAAGCGCTCCGATGCCTGAATGAAACAATTTTTAAAATTTTGCTGTGGCTTTATTGAATCAGCAAAGCTAAGCAAAGGGAAAAATAAAAGCGAAATCAAAACAAACCTAAAAGTACGCATGTTTGATATCCTGTGAAGGTAAAATAGGCAACCGTGACAAGAGGAACTTTTTTTATCCTACGCGTTAATAACACAGCGATTGCAAGTGTTACCAACATAAGACCAGCGGCATACTCTGGAAAAGTCATTAGTCCAATAGAAGGGAATACATAATAATCACCCGATGCGATCCATGAGTCTTTTCTGACAAGATAGCCATAGGCACTTAACATGGCTGCTGGCAGAATATAGAAAGTAGCTGCTGAAAGTGAAAACATTAAGTCATTTGATGAAGTTGTTATCATTGACACTGCCAGCAATATGTATATCACCACATCAGGAATCCATCTGGCACTTGCATCTGTATAAGCAAGTATCGCCAGCAAGAAACAAAAAATAGAAAGTAGCATATCTTCTGACAAGGTAAATATTAGCACAGGTATAAGAAACATTACTGTTGCTAGAACAGGATACTTATTGGCCTCTTCATTTTCAATCTGTAATTCAACGGATTGTTCAATTACGCTTTGCTTCGCCTTAGAATAGATTTCTGGAAAAGTGACAGCAAGTGCATACGAAAAGACACATATTAAGACTAGGTAAAAAATCATGGTTATCTCACATATACTATATACCCGGCGGGTATGAATGATGGCTTGCTTACTTTTCCGGAAAGAGTAGTAATAGATGAACCATCTGTAAATCCAACCAGCACGCTGTAATCTGTTGCTTTCAGTATCTCAGAGAGAACTCCACTTGCAGACGGCATATAAACATAACCACGCCCTCCATTCACATTCATTTTGATAGTACTATCATAAGGAAGCCAGACAGGTAATGTCACTTTGCTGGTTACATCCCCGGTTGCACTTCCGTTTGCTAAATAATAGGTATCAAATGCTGAGGTGTAGTTAAGAAACATAGAAGCTTTACTAAACTTCAATGAGTCATTATATGCCTCATTACTGCTTAACGTATTTTGATAAACCATAAGCACTAAAATACATAAAGCCACAATCATTAATGACTTCATCGTTCCTCCATTTAATTTTATATCAATGGATTTATCAAGATCACATCCTCACCAGGCTTACCTAGTTGTCCAGGTCCCGGAATTTTACTCCCGGAATGAGCAGCGACCGCAAGTTTTCTTAACAACTCCATTGAAGCGTGTGAAACAGCAGTATCCTTATCGACTCCGACAACCTCAAATTCATCGAAATCAATAAACGTCACTTTATACCCTTCTTGTATATATCTACCAATTGCAGGATAAGGCACAAAATACGAGGCTATTTTATTTACTGATTTTACTTTGGAATCAATTTTCTTAACTAATTGGTAAGCTCTTAAATGAGTATAACGCTTCAGCATAGCCAGCGATTTATGCCCTGATATAGATGCGATTTCAATCATGTTGAGCGTTCCCAACTCAAACAACCTGCTAATAGCCTCATGGCGGAGGTCATGAAAACGCAAATCATGTATACCCATTCCAATAATGCTTTTTCTCCACTTCGACTTGAAAGCATTTGAAGTAAAAGAAAAAACGCGCCCATTTGTTTTTGGTTTCATTTCCAGAAGTAGATCTCTGGCCTTTTTCGATAACGGTACATCCCGCCAGGTTCCGTTTTTCGTTTCAGGCAAATGAGCAACACCAATGCTAAGATTAATATTCTCCCATAGCAGCCCCAATATCTCACCTTGGCGCATTGCAGTTTCTAACGCGAGATTAAAAATCACGAATACATCAGGATCATGCAAGTCAAAATATTTTGATATTTTCCTCTCTTCACTTTTGAGTAAACGTCTTTCCCTCCCTTTTCCAATTTTAGGTTTTCGCACAGCAATAACAGGGTTATTATTACATACCCCCCATTCAACCTGCGCCAGTTTAAATACGGCAGATAAAAAAGCCAACTCTAGCCTTACCGTATTATTTGATATTTTCTTTTTAGTTCTTTCATGAATAGTCGATAGCCTTTCATCACGATAATTTGAAATATCTACAGATGTAATTTCATGCATCAACTTGTTAGACAACTCATGTTTTTTAATCACATTGGAACGATAAAGTTCTTGTTGCCACCCTTTTTTTTCACTTGAAACAACATTGATATATTTATCCAGCGCATCACGGAGTGCTACAGCTTTTCTTTTAGTCATTAACCCGGCCTCTTTTGCAAAAAAAGGGGGAACTTTAAAGCTGTTTACAAGATTGTCAATCCGGTGT
>Ga0213823_1001730_pt1 | contig 12844 bp, 8 predicted proteins | sample MC6MC0907MG_FD_179887 | JGI IMG/M metagenome (GOLD analysis project Ga0213823, IMG submission 179887) | Enriched soil aggregate microbial communities from Iowa State University, Ames, United States - MC6-MC0907-MG | ecosystem: Environmental > Terrestrial > Soil > Unclassified | place: USA: Iowa...
AGCACGATAATCGCAGCCACGGCGCCGGCGCGGTCGGTGCTCATGGCGTAGTAGCGGTTCAGGTAGCTGGGGAACCACACGATCACCGTGCCACCGACGAACAACTGCAAACCGCTGCCGACATAGGCGCTGATGACCGAGCGGCTTGAATACAGGGTACGCAGTGGCCGCATTGCCTTGAGCGCAGCCTTGTCGGGCGTTGCCGTCAGGCCTTTGGGGGCAATGCGCGCCTCGCGCACGATGAGCGGATACAGCAGCGCCAGCGCCAGGCCGAAGAACGCCATGCCGGCGAACGCCCAGCGCCAACCCAGGTGCTGGGCCATCACACCTCCCAGGCCCATGCCCAGTACCGAACCGAACATGCCACCGGCCATGAACGAACCCGCCAGTGTGGCGCGCATCTCACGCGGGAACACCGCCACCACCACGGCAATACCGACGCTGCCGTAGGCCGCCTCGCCGACACCAACCAGAAAGCGTGCGATGAACATCTGCTGGTAGTTTTCCGCCAGGGCGCAACCCAAGGTAGCCAGGCTCCACATCACGGCCATGAAGGTCAGGCTCTTGATCCGGCCAATGCGGTCGGCCAGCAACGACAGGGGGAAGGTCAGCAAACCGACCATCAGTGCGACGATGCCGCTGAGCAGCCCGAGCTGGCTGTCGCTGAGCTGCCATTCCTGCTTGAGCAGCGGGAATACGGCGTTGAGCACTTGCCGTGACATGTAGTCGGAAATCAGCAGGCCGAAGGTCAGGGCGAAAACGATCCAGGCGTAGCGCCGTGGAATGCCGAGCGAAGTATCAGTGCCTGGTTCTGCCGCACTGGCGTGATAGGTGGCCATGCTGCCTCCTCGGATATCTGAGTTTTTTTGTTGTTATTGCTTACAGGCTATCGCGTAGCGATTGGGGCCGCATTGCGGCCCCAACGTGTCTGGCGGGTCAGAAAGTCGCATCCCCCATGATCCCGGCGCGTTCCATCTTGCGGTGGCAGGCTGGGTAATCCATGACAGCGTAATGCTGGGTACTGCGGTTGTCCCAGATGGCAATGCTGTTGGGCTTCCAGCGCCAGCGCACCTGGTACTCGGGGATGTAGGCCTGGCTGATCAGGTAGCGCAGCAAGTCGCCCGCGCCGGGGTTGGCATCCTGGCCGAAACGCACCCGCTCGGGGGTGTGATAGTTGCTGAAATGGGTGGCGAAGGCATTGACGAACAGCACCTTCTCGCCGGTCTCCGGGTGAGTACGCACCACCGGGTGCTCGGCATCCGGGAAGCGCGCCTTTAGTGCCAGGCGTTTTTCGATCGGCATGGCCGCGCCAAAAGTGGCCTCGATGCTATGTCGCGCCCGCAGCCCTTCGATACGCGTCTTGATCTCGGTCGGCAGGTTGGCGTACGCCAGCACCATGTTGGTCCACAGGGTGTCGCCACCCACCATAGGGCTTTCCACGCAGCGCAGCACGCAACCCATCGGCGGCTTTTCACGCCAGGTGGCGTCGGTGTGCCAGGCGTTTTCATAGCGGTCAACCGGCGTTTCCGGCGACTTGTAGATCTGCACCAGGCCCGGGTGGTCCGGGTCGCTGCCGACCACGGGGTGGTCCTCCAGCTCGCCGAAGCGGCGGGCGAACGCCACGTGCTCGGCGCGGCTGATGTCCTGGTCGCGCAGGAACAGCACCCGGTGCTTGAGCAACTGGGCACGCACCTCGGCAAACAGGCCGTCATCATGAATCGCATCGGCCAGCCTGACGCCAAGCAGTTCGGCACCGATGGCGCAGGTCAATTGTTCGACTTGCATGGCAGTGCCCTCCTCAGATGACGAAGATCGACGAGCCGGTGGTCTTGCGCGACTCCAGATCACGGTGCGCCTGAACTGCGTCCTGCAAGGCGTAGTGCTGGTTGATTTCGATCTTGATACGGCCGCTCCCCACATGGCCGAACAGCTCGCCTGCCAGGGCGGCTTTCTCGGCCGGGTCGGCGATGTAATCAGCCAGCGCCGGGCGGGTCAGGAACAGCGAGCCCTTCATCGCAAGAATCTGCGGGTCGAACGGTTCGATGGTGCCGGATGCGGTGCCCACGCAGACCATCAGGCCACGGCGCTTGAGCGAGTCCAGCGAGCCCATGAAGGTAGTGCGCCCGACGCTGTCGAACACCACGTTGACGCCGACCCCATCGGTCAGCTCGCGCACACACTTGGCCACGTCTTCGTGGCTGTAGTTGATGGTGTGGTCGCAACCATGGGCACGCGCCACTTCGGCCTTGGCTTCGGTGGAGACGGTGCCGATCACGGTCAGACCCAGCAGCTTGGCCCACTGCGAGACGATCAGGCCGACACCACCCGCAGCGGCGTGCAGCAGGATGCTGTCACCCGGTTTGAAGTCGTACAGGCGCCGCATCAGGTACGATGCCGTAAGGCCGCGCATGGTCATGGCCGCAGCGGTTTCGAACGCGATGGTTTCAGGCAGCTTGATCAACGGCGCGGCAGGGATCAGGCGCTCGGTGCTGTAGGCGCCGAGGGTATTCATGAAGCCGGTGTAGGTCACCCGATCGCCGACCGCTACGTGGCTGACGCCCTCGCCCACCGCCTGGACCACACCGGCCGCTTCCACGCCCATGCCGTTGGCCAGGGGAATCGGGTAGGTGCCATTGCGAAAATAAGTGTCGGCGTAGTTCAGGCCAACCGCCACGTGGCGCAAGCGCACCTGCCCAGGGCCTGGTTCGCCGACTTCGACGTCTTCGTAGCGCAGGACCTCAGGCCCTCCGGTTTCGTAGAAACGTACCGCTTTGGCCATGCCAATCTCCCTTCTTGTAGTTTTTTGTTGAACAGCAAACTTCGTCTTGAAGGGCAATTTAGGCCGTTGCGCAATACGCCGCTTATCATCGGACGACAACGGTTTTTCAGTTCATGACAGCGCCCGCGGTTTCGCCACCGGGGCACTGCGGACAATGGTTCAGAAGGCCGAGATGCCCCCGTCCACGGCAATCGCCTGGCCGGTCATGTAGCTGTTTTCACGGGCACATAGCATCAGCATCACCGCGACGATTTCTTCGGGAGTGCCCAGGCGCTTCATCGGCGAGCCCTGAGCGAGAAACGCCTGCTGCTCACCCACATCGCTCCCGGTAACCATGGGCGTGGCGCTGTAGAACGGGCATAGCGCGTTGACGCGGATGCCTCGGCGAGCGTATTCGACCGCCGCGGTTCGTGTCAGCCCGACCACCGCATGCTTGGCTGCGGCATAGGCGGCCAGCTTGGGCGCGCCGCCGAGCCCGGCCATGGAGGCGATGTTGAGGATCACCCCGCCGCCTTGCGGCAGCATCTGGCGGATTTGCTGCTGCATACAGAAGAACACGCCCTTGGTGTTGACCGCGTGGCTGCGGTCCAGCTCTTCTTCGGTGGTGTCGACGAAATGCTTCATCGGCGTAAGGATCCCGGCGTTGTTCACCCCCACATCGAGGCGGCCGAAGGTGGCGATGGCCGCGTCCACCAGCGCCTTGACCTGCACCTCACGGGTCACGTCGCACGGCACCGCCAGCACCGTGATACCGGCTTCGCGCAATGCGCCGGCCACCCGCTCCAGCCCCCTCACGTCGCGGTCGCCGAGTACCAGCCGGGCACCCACGCCGCCCAGGCGCTCGGCCAACAACGCACCAAAACCACTGGCGGCGCCGGTGATCATCACCACCTGGTCACGGTAGCTGTTCAGGTTCATCCGGCCACCCCCGGCGCTGTGCGGGCAAGGATCTTCTTCGCCAGGCTCATGCGGTGCACTTCGTTCGGGCCGTCATAGATGCGGAAACTGCGTGCATCGCGGAAAATCCGCTCGACGATCGACTCGCCGGTAACGCCCTGCCCGCCGAGCACCTGCACACAACGGTCGATCACCCGCCAGATGGCCTCGGAGCTGAGCACCTTGGCCATGCTCGACTCGAAATTGCCGCGCTCGCCCTGGTCCAGTACCCAGGCGCAGTGCCAGATCGACAGGCGCGTGGTGTGCAGGTCCATTTGGTTGTCGGCGAGCATGAAGCCCACGCCCTGATGCTCGCCCAGCGGCTTACCGAACGACACCCGGTGGCTGGCATAGCGGCAGGCTTCGTCATGGGCACGACGGGCCTGGCCCAGCCAGCGCATGCAATGGGTCAGGCGCGCCGGGGCCAGGCGCACCTGGGCGTAACGGAAACCTTTGCCCACTTCGCCCAGCACATCGCCGGCGGGAATGCGCAGGTTGTCGAAGCGCAGCACCGCGTGGCCGCCGGCGAAGCAACTGTCGAGCGAGTCCATCATGCGCTCGAGGATGAAACCGGGGCGGTCGGTGTCGGTGAGGAACATGGTCGCGCTACCGTCTTCCATGCGCGCCATGATGATTGCCACTTGCGCGCCTTCGGCACCGGTGATGAACCACTTCTGGCCGTTGATGACGTAGTCGTCGCCGTCGCGTACGGCCTGGGTGGTGAGCATCGACGGATCGGAGCCGGCGCCCGGGCTTGGCTCGGTCATGGCGAAGCACGAGCGGATCCGGCCCTGCACCAGCGGCTTGAGCCAGCGGTCTTTTTGCGCAGGCGTTGCCACTTGTTCCATCAGGTGTATGTTGCCTTCGTCGGGGGCATGGATGTTCAGGGCCACCGGCCCAAGCGGCGAATAGCCGGCCTCTTCGAAGATGATCGCCTTCTCGATGTGGCTCAGGCCCAGCCCGCCCATCTCACGCGAGGCATGCGGAGTGAGCAGTCCGTGTTCACGGGCGCGCTCGACCAACACCTGGCGCAGCTCGGGCGACGGACCATGGGGTGTCTGGCGCGGGTCGCGCTCCAGGGGGATGACGAGGTCAGCGACGAACTGCCGTACTTTGGCTTGCAGGGCAGTCAACTCGGCAGACAGGGCGAAATGCATGGCGGTATTCCTTAGCAGGGTCATCAGGGGTCAGGCGAGCAGGCGACGCGGGTCGATGGAGGCGTGCACATGCTCCATGACGGTCTGGTCGATCGTTGCCTTGGCAGGGTCGTAGGCTGAGTAGTTGAGGGTGCGGATGTAGGCACGCAGCACCTGCGAGCCGGCCATGTCGATATCGACGATATTCAAGCAGGCCGGGTCCTGCTCGAAGGCGGCCAAAGCGTCGAGGCCGGCGCCGCAGGCCCAGGCCAGGAGGATGCGGTTGACCGCATCATGGGTGACCAGCAGCAGCGCGCTCCAGTCAGGCGATTCCAGCAACTGCTGGAAGCTGCCCAGCACGCGTTGCTGGAACGCGGCCCAAGGCTCGCCGCGCAAGAAGGCTGCGTCGGCGCGATCGGCGAGCTGGTAGGCCTGGGCCACTTCGCGGTGCAGGCATTCGCGGGGGATTTCCCTCAATCGGCCGGCACGGATTTCGCGAAACCCCGCGTGCTCTTCCACAGGCTGGACGCGGCCGTCCAGGAGCTGGTCGAGTGTTTGCCGGGTGCGCGGGTAGTCCGAGCACACGGCGCGGTCGAAGGGTGTCTGCGCCAGCACCTGGCCCAGCGCCTGGGCCTGGGCTACGCCCTTGGGCGACAACGGCACGCTGCGCGGGTCGAGGGGCCGGCCGCTGGCATCGAAATAGTCAACATGGCCATGGCGCACCAGGTAGCAACGACGGCGGCGCACGGGCTGGGCAGGCTGTTCAGTCATGGATCAGTGCCTTGGGGTTGCTGATGCTCAGTTGTGCGCGGTTGATGGCACGCAGTGCCGCCAGCAGGCGGGCACGGGGCTCACCGGCATGGTCGTAGGCCCCCTGGCGAATGCGCTGGGCGAGCTCGCTGCGGGCTTGCTCGGGCGAGGCCTGGTCTTGTAGCAGCCCGGCCATGGCCTGGCGTTCGATGTCGGCACAGGCCACCCCCTGGGCAGCCTCGCGGCTGGCGATCAGCAGAGCGCTGGCCACCATCCGCGCCTCGTAGTGCACGTGCGCCGGCAATGCGGGCAGCAACTGCTTGAGCACGGCGTCACGCGCCGTCAGCAGCAAGTCCTGGGCATCGGGCTGGTTCATGCGCGGCTTCCTTGGGTGAGCAACAGCAGTTCCTGTTCGAGCTCGCTGACCATGCGCCCGGTCAACGCCAGCTCCAGCGAACGTTGCTGGCCTGAGGCATGGCGTTCGGCCTGCTGCAGGGCGATCACCGCCCAGCGCAGGTGGGCCATGACCTGCCAGAAACGCAGCGTTTCGCGGTCCAGGTCGAGTGGCGAGACGCTGCGGTAGCCGGCGAGCAGGTCGTCCAGGCGGCCGACGCCGCCCGCCTCCAGATCCGGCCGGGCGAAACGCCAGCAGCGTGCGGTGAACCAGCCCAGGTCTTCGCGGGGGTCGCCCCAGCCAGCAAACTCCCAGTCCAGCACGCCGCTCAGATCACTGCCCTCGACCATGTAGTTGCCGGTGCGGTAGTCGCGGTGAATGAGGCACGCCGGCATGGGTACGGGCTTGTTCAGCTCGCACCAGCGCAAGCCCCATTCGATGATCGGGTGGCTACCGGGCAAGGCGTCCAGGAATGCACGGTACTGATCGATGCTGGCCTGCACCGCATCGGCCACCGGCGCGGGCAGAAACCCCAGGGAAGCCTGTGGAGGGCGCAGCTGATGCAGGCGCGCAAGGTTGGCCCCCAACGCCCGGCACAGCGCCGGATTGCCCTGGGTCGCATGCTGCGCGCTGGTCAAGCGATGGCCGCCGGCGTTGCCGGCCAGCGCCTGCATGATGAAGAAATCGCGCCCGATCACCTGCGGCGACTGGCACAGCCACAACGGCTCGGGCACCGTCACGCCCACCTGGTGAACGGCGCAGAGCACGGCGAACTCCTGCTCGCGGGTCATGCTGGCGGCCACTGCGGAGGCCGCGTCGGTACGCAATACCCAACGCTGCGGCACACCGGCTACCTGGGCCTTGAGCAGCCAGTTCTCCTGGATGGCGCCGCCTGACAAGCGCTCGCTGCGGGTGATGCGCACCGGCTGGCCGTGCAGGCGCTCCTGTAGATAGGCAGACAGCACCTCATGGGCGTCTGATACGTCGATGCGAGCACTGGATTGCTGCGCGAAATGACTGCTTGGCATGGTCGGTCCAACTCACTGTTCACGAGTGCAGTGGCTCTAAGCAAGATGGTTGCCAGCTTCCTATGATTTAAATATTCGCTTAATAATCAATGAGTTGAATCTAATTTCCCGGCGTACTCAACGCGATTCAAATCAAACTTGAACAGCGCCATCGCACAGCTGAAACCGCCGTTCAATTCTGCACAGCAAGCCACTGCCCTCCCCCGCAGAATTTCCCCGCGCCGGGCGTGCGCTCGGCTAGGATGTCTGGCCAAACCGATGGAACCTGCTAGCCATGCATCTTCCCGCGCTCAAACCGAACCAGCTGCGCCCGCCCGCCGAGCCGACCAAAGGGGTGGTGCGAGCGCGGCTGCTCGAGCAACTGGCCAACGCCCTGGACAACAGCAGCGTCGTGCTACTGCAAGCACCGCTGGGCTATGGCAAGAGCACGCTACTCGGCCAGTTAACCCGCAGCCTGGCGGGAGGCTGGGCATGGCTGCGTGTGACCCGTGCCGAGAACCAGCCACTGGCCCTGCTGCTGCACCTGCACGCGGCGCTGCAACTGCCTGCGCAGCAACGCGACACACCCCAGGCCGAGCACCTGTGGAGCCTGATCCTGGCCGACCTGGAAGCCCGCCAGGCGCCGCTGACGCTGCTGCTCGACGACCTGCACCTGCTCAACGCCGCGCCCGCCTGGCAGTACCTGGACACCCTGTTGCACTACCCGCCGCCCGCGCTGCGCCTGGTCGCCGCCAGCGAGGGCCCGCCCCAGCTGCCGCTGGCCCACTTGCGCCGCGATGGCCGGCTGACTGTGCTGGGCGCCCGGGACCTGGCCCTGGACAGTGATGAAACGCGCCAGTTGGCACAGGCCCGCGACGTCAACCTGGGCAGCGATGCGCTGTACCAGTTGCGCGCCGGTAGCGAAGGCTGGCCCAGTGGTGTGCTGTTCTGGCTCGAGGCCTACCGCCAGGCACTGCACAGCACCGGCCAGGCGCCCGCTGACCTGCGCCCGATCACCCGCCAGGCCTATGCCCACGCCCGGCAGTTTCTCGAAGAAGAACGCCTGCAGCGCTTGCCCGTGCCGTTGCGCACATTTCTCGAACACACCGCCGTGGCCCAGGTGTTCGATGCAGCCCTTGCCAGCGAACTGGCCGCCAGTGCCGATGTGCCCGCCGCACTGCGCCAGTTGCAGCGCCTGGACCTGATCATCGAAGTCCCCCAAGGCAGTCACGCCGAATACCGCTACCACCCGGCCCTGCGCAACAGCCTCTACCACCGCCTGGAACACCGCGATCCCCAGCGCCTGCGGCAACTGCATCGCCAGGCTGCCAACTGGCTGCTGGCCCAGCGCCGTTACACCGAGGCGATCTACCAGTTCGGCCGCGCCCGCGACCTGGACGCCGTGCTCAACATCGTCGATCGGCACGCTTTCGAGCTGCTGCGCGAGGGCAAGGTCAACACCCTGGTCGATGTGCTCGACGAGGTCGCCGGGCACGCCGGTACCGACAGCTTCACCTTGGCAATGACCGAAGCTTCCACGGTGATGGTCACCAACGATATCGCCCAGGCCTGCCAGTGCCTGCACCAGCTCTACGCCCTGCAGCGCCGCCAGGCAGTGCCGCGGCACCCCGAGCGAGTGCAGCAGACGGTGATGTTTCTGCGCAGCCGCCTGGCCTACCTGGGGGGCAATCTGGGGCACGCCCTGGCCCTCGCGGCGCGGGCACTGCAGCAGTTTCCCCAGCACAACGCGGCGCGCTCGGTGCTGTACTTCGACCGCGCCAACTGCTTGGCCGCGCTCGGCCAACTGGAGCAGGCCCACACCGAAGGCAGCCGCGCCCTGCGCGAGCTGCAGGGCTTTGGCCTTAGCGGCTACACCAACCTGCTGCAACTGTTGCTGGCGCAGATCGAACTGGCCCAGGGCGCCAACGCCGCCGCCTGGGAGCGTGTGCAAGGCATGGCCGACCTGCCTGCCGCCGGCAGTTCGGGGCGCTTCTATGAACTGTTCCGCCACCTTGGCAAAGGCCTGGCACTGTTGCAGGCCAACCGCCTGGCCCAGGCACGCCACGCCCTGGCCCAGGCCGAAGTGCTGGCACTGGGCTTCCCTCACAGCGCTGCCCTGCCCTGGGTGTTCCACTACCAGGCATGCCTGCACTGGGCGCTGGGCGAGACCGGCCAGGCCAAGGCACGCTGGACAGAGGTACGCCGGTTGGCCCGACAGAACCGTTTGATCACGCTCTACCGGCAGGCCGGCGCCTGGCTTGCGCGCCTGGCCTTGCGCGACAATGACCAGGACTACCTGCCCGACTGGCTCGACCAATGGCATTGGTGCCGGCGCCAGTATGGCGAGCAACTGTTGCCCGAAGAGTGGCTCGCCTATGCCTGGGTGCAGCGCCACCTCGGCCAACGCGACAAAGCGTGGCAGATCCAGCAGAGCTTGCAGGCCCAGGCACAGGCGCAAGGCAACCGCCGCCTGCTGCTCGACGCACTGCTGCTCGACGCGGCCCTGCAACAGGACCTTGGTGCCCGCGACGATGCCCTGCTCAGCCTCGAAAAAGCGCTGCAACTGGCCTGCACCTGCGGCTTCGGGCAACTGTTGCAGTACGAGGGTGATGCCTGCCTGGAGTTCCTGCGGCAACTGCTGCTGCCCCAGGTGCGCGAGCGCTTGGGCTTGAAAGCCCCAGCGCCCTCGCGCGAGCACCTGAATGCCCTGTTCCGGCCATTGCTGGCGAACAAGGAAAACGCAGAAAACGCACTGATTGTTCCGCTCTCGCGCCGTGAGCTGGAAGTGTTGCAGCGCATGGCCCGCGGGCAGAGCAACGGGCAGATCGCCGAGGCGATGTTCATCAGCCTGAGCACGGTCAAGACCCACATCAACAACCTGTTCCGCAAGCTCGACGTGGCCGACCGCGACAGCGCCCTGTGTTCGGCGCGCGATCTGCAACTGCTGGGCTGACCTCCACCTGGCCCTCGCCGCGATTCCACCCGCCATTCCACCCGGGGGGTGGACGCGGCGCGCGGGCCTGCCTGTTACAACATGCCGAGTCCACCCAGCCAGGAGTTCGGTATGCCCAGCTACACCGCCCCATTGCGCGATATCACCTTTGTTGCCCAGGAGCTGCTCGGCCTGAGCCGCCACTACCAACAACTGACTGGCTGTGAAGCCCCGGACGCGGCTACCTTCGCCGCCATCGTCGAAGAAGGCGCCAAATTCGCCGAACAGCAGCTGGCCCCGCTCAACGCCGTGGGCGACCAGCACGGCTGCCAGTGGCAGGACGGCAAGGTCACCACCCCGCCCGGCTTTGCCGATGCCTACAAACGCTTCGCCGACAACGGCTGGCTGGGCCTGGACAAGGACCCGGCCTTCGGTGGCCAGGGCCTGCCGCCGTCGCTGGGCTTCGTCAACTACGAGATGGTGTGCAGCGCCAACCACGCCTGGGGCATGTACGGCAACCTCGCCGGTGGCGCCATCAGTACCCTCAGCGAGCACGCTGACGAAGCCCTGCAGCAGCGCTTTCTGCCACCGATGATCGCCGGCCGCTGGGGCGGCACCATGTGCCTGACCGAGGCCCACTGCGGTTCGGACCTTGGCCTGCTGCGCACCAGCGCCAGGCCCCAGACCGACGGCAGCTACCAAGTCAGCGGCAGCAAGATGTTCATCTCCGCCGGTGAACACGACATGACCGAGAACATCATCCACCTGGTGCTGGCGCGCATCGAAGGCGCACCCGCGGGGGTCAAAGGCATTTCGCTGTTCGCCGTGCCGAAGATCCAGGTCGATGCCCAAGGCCAGCTTGGCGCGCCCAACGGTGTGAGCTGCGGCTCCTTCGAACACAAGATGGGCATCCACGGCAACGCTACCTGCGTGCTCAACTTCGACAGCGCCACAGGCTACCTGCTGGGCGAGGCCAACCGTGGCCTGAACGCCATGTTCACCTACATCAACGAGTCGCGCCTGGCGGTGTCCCAGCAGGCCCAGGCCCACGCCGAAGCGTCATTCCAGGGTGCCCTGGCCTATGCCCGCGACCGCGTGCAGATGCGCGCCACACCCCGCCTGCGCAGCGACCAGCCAGCCGACCCGATCATCGGACACGCGGATGTGCGGCGCATGCTGCTAACCCAGAAGGCCTATGCCGAAGGCGGCCGCATGCTCGCCTACACCTGCGCCAAGGGCGTCGACCAGCTGCACCACGGCGCCAGCGCCGGCGTGCGCGAGGCAGCGGCGCGCCGCCTGGCGCTGCTCACGCCGATTGCCAAAGGCTTCCTCACCGAAACCGGCAACGAGGCCGCGCAACTGGGTATCCAGGTATTCGGTGGCCACGGCTACATCCGCGAGTGGGGCATGGAGCAGATCGCGCGCGACGTGCGCATCACCGCGATCTACGAAGGCACCAACACCATTCAGGGCCTCGACCTGCTGACCCGCAAGGTGCTGGCCGATGGCGGCGAGGCCTTGGCCGAACTGCTCGGTGAAATCGAAGACTTCACCCAGAGCACCAACGCTCCGGCCCACCTGGCCCAGGCCCTGCTCAAGCAAGTGGTTGCCTGGCGCGAAGTCAGTGCCTGGCTGCGTGACGCCAGCGCAGGCGATGCCAACCTGATCGGCGCCAGCGCCTACGACTACCTGATGCTCAGCGGTTACACGCTGCTTGGCTACCTCTGGCTGCGCGCTGCGTGCGTGGCCGAACGGGCACTGGCCGCCGGCAGCGACGAGGTTGCGTTCTACCAGGGCAAGCGCGAGACCGCGCGCTTCTACCTGCAGCGCCTTCTGCCACGCGCCAACCTGCATGAAACACTGATTCGCACCGGCAGCGACAACCTGATGGACATCAGCGAGGCAGCATTCGCCCGCTGATACCACCGCGCCGGTCAAAACCCCGGCAAGCGGCGCTCCCACAGGGTCGGCGGAGCGCCCACGGCACACTAACAGAAAGGTTACCCCATGCAACTCATCGACTATCGCCGCGAAAACCAACTGGCCCTGATCGGCCTGCGCCACGCGCCGGTCAACGCCCTTGGCCATGACCTGCGCCAGGCACTGATGCAGGCCTGCAGCCGGGCCGCTGCTGACCGCGAAGTGCAGGCCATCATCCTGCACGGTCAGCAACTGCCGTTCAGTGCCGGTGCCGACATCAGCGAGTTCGGCGGCCCACGCACCTGGGAGGCGCCGGCACTGCCCGAACTCCTCGATGCCTTGACCCGCATCGAAAAACCCCTGATTGCCGCCATCGACGGGGTGGCCCTAGGCGGCGGCCTGGAACTGGCCCTGGCTTGCAGCCATCGTCTGGCTACCGCCACCGCACGCCTGGGGCTGCCCGAAGTCCGCCTGGGCCTACTGCCCGGTGCTGGCGGCACCCAGCGCCTGCCGCGCCTTATCGGCGTCGCCCCGGCGCTGGAGATGATGCTCAGCGGCGACCCGATCGATGCCTGCCAGGGCCTTGCCCTGGGTCTGATCGATCGCCTGGTCGAAAGCGGGCAGGACTTACTCGAAGCAGCCTGCACTTTGGCTCGCGAGCAACTGGCCCAACCGGCCCTGCCAAGCGCTCCTGCAACACCTTTGGCCGCTGGCCTGGAAAGCGACTTCTTCGCCAGCCGCGAGGCACAACTGATCGCCCGTAAGCCCGGCCAGAACGCGCCCCTGCGCGTGCTCGCCGCGGTACGCGCCGCCTGCGAGATGCCCCTGGCCGAGGGCCTGGCCCGCGAGCAGGCGCTATTCCACGAAGCCCTGCAAGACCCACAGGCCACCGCCCTGCGCCACCAGTTCTTCGCCGAGCGCGAGGCGCTGCGCGTACCCGGCATCGACGCCAGCACGGCGCTGCGCAGCATTGACCGGGTGGCGGTGATC
>Ga0213823_1001734_pt1 | contig 12830 bp, 9 predicted proteins | sample MC6MC0907MG_FD_179887 | JGI IMG/M metagenome (GOLD analysis project Ga0213823, IMG submission 179887) | Enriched soil aggregate microbial communities from Iowa State University, Ames, United States - MC6-MC0907-MG | ecosystem: Environmental > Terrestrial > Soil > Unclassified | place: USA: Iowa...
GCATGCGCCATGCCGGGCGCAGCGTGTCGTTCGACCCCAATCTGCGCCCGAGCCTGTGGGCCTCTGAGCAAGAAATGATCCGCGAGATCAACCGCCTCGCCGCCCTCGCCCATTGGGTGCTGCCGGGTTTGAGCGAAGGTCGCTTGCTGACCGGGTTCGAAGACCCGGCGGACATCGCCGCGTTTTATCTCGATCAGGGCGCTGAAGCCGTGGCGATCAAGCTTGGACCGCAGGGTGCCTATTACCGCACGCAACTGGATCAGGGGTTTGTCGCCGGGGTGCCGGTGGCCAACGTGGTCGACACGGTGGGTGCGGGCGACGGATTTGCCGTCGGCATGATCAGTGCCCTGCTTGAGCATCAGAGTTTTGCCGAGGCGGTGCAACGCGCGAACTGGATTGGCAGTCGGGCGGTGCAGAGTCGCGGGGACATGGAGGGTTTGCCGACCCGGTCTGAGCTCGTCGCTGAATTCGAGGCCGCTGATCGCGAGCAGGCTCACTCCTACATTGGATCTCCGCCAGTCACAGCTGCAGCGGCAAACACATAACCCTTGTTGGAGTGAGCCTGCTCGCGATGAGGCCTGCTCAGACAACCGATTCATTGAACCTGCTGCGACAAAAACAACAAGCTCAGGAGCAACACCATGAAAACCGCAACCCTCGCCGCCCGCCGCTGGTGGTACATCATGCCCATCGTGTTCATCACCTACAGCCTGGCGTATCTGGATCGCGCCAACTACGGCTTCGCCGCCGCGTCCGGTATGGCCGCCGACCTGATGATCACCCCGGGCCTGTCGTCATTGCTCGGTGCACTGTTCTTCCTCGGCTACTTTTTCTTCCAGGTGCCGGGTGCAATCTACGCGCAAAAGCACAGCGTGAAAAAGCTGATCTTCTTCAGCCTGATTTTCTGGGGCGGCCTCGCCACCCTGACCGGGGTGGTGTCCAACGCTTACTGGCTGATCGTGATTCGCTTCATGCTCGGCGTGGTCGAAGCCGCGGTGATGCCGGCGATGCTGGTCTACCTGTGCCACTGGTTCACCCGTGCCGAACGCTCGCGGGCCAACACCTTTCTGATCCTCGGCAACCCGGTAACGATGCTGTGGATGTCGGTGGTTTCGGGCTATCTGGTGCAGCACTTCAGCTGGCGCTGGATGTTCATCATCGAAGGCTTGCCGGCGGTGCTCTGGGCGTTTATCTGGTGGAAGCTGGCCGACGATCGTCCCACTCATGCCAAGTGGTTGAGCGAGCAGGAAAAGCACGACCTGGAAAGCGCCCTTGCCGCCGAACAGGTCGGGATCAAAGCGGTGAAGAACTACGCCGAAGCCTTCCGTTCGCCAAACGTGCTCATTTTGGCGCTGCAGTTTTTCTGCTGGAGCATTGGCGTCTACGGCTTCGTGCTGTGGCTGCCGTCGATCCTCAAGGCCGGCGCGCAAATGGACATGATCGAGGCCGGCTGGCTGTCGGCGCTGCCGTATCTGGCGGCGGTGATCGGCATGCTCGCGGTGTCGTGGGGCTCGGACAAACTGCAGAAGCGCAAACGCTTCGTCTGGCCGCCACTGCTGATCGCCTCCATTGCGTTCTACGGCTCCTACGCCTTGGGCGCGGAACATTTCTGGTGGTCGTACACGCTGCTGGTGATCGCCGGCGCCTGCATGTACGCGCCTTACGGGCCGTTCTTCGCCATCGTTCCGGAGATCCTTCCGGCCAACGTTGCCGGCGGCGCGATGGCGCTGATCAATAGCATGGGCGCGCTGGGCTCGTTCGGCGGCTCGTACCTGGTCGGCTATCTGAACAGCTCCACCGGTTCGCCCGGTGCCTCGTACTTGCTGATGAGCGGCGCGTTGCTGCTGTCGGTGGTGCTGACGATTTTTCTCAAGCCTGGCGCCAGTGATCGCGTCGTGGCCAAAGCCGTAGTCACGCGTCCCGTGCCGGCGCATTCCTGAAGAGATTTTTGCTCATGAAAAAGCAAGTCGTGCTGTACAAGAAACTGTCGCCGGCGCTGATGACGCGCCTGCAGCAACAGTGTGAAGTGACGCTGATCGAAAGCCTCGACGCCGATGGCTTGATGAAACTGCGCGACGCCCTGCCCGGCGCGCACGGTTTGCTCGGCGCCAGCCTCAAACTCGACGCCGCGCTGCTCGACCTCGCTCCGCAACTTGAGGCGATTGCCAGCGTCTCGGTGGGTGTCGACAACTACGACATCGACTACCTGACCCGGCGCAAGATCCTCCTGAGCAACACCCCGGACGTGCTCACCGAAACCACCGCCGACACCGGTTTCGCGCTGATCCTCGCCACGGCTCGGCGCGTGGTGGAACTGGCGAACATGGTGCGCAGCGGCCAATGGCATCGCAACATCGGCCCGGCGCATTTCGGCACCGATGTACACGGCAAGACCCTGGGCATCATCGGCATGGGCCGCATCGGCGAAGCGCTGGCGCAGCGCGGGCATTTCGGTTTTGGCATGCCGGTGCTTTATCACAGCCAGTCACGCAAACCAGCGGTCGAAGCGCGTTTCGACGCGCAGTACCGCAGCCTTGAGGCACTGCTGCAAGAGGCTGATTTCATCTGCCTGACCCTGCCGCTGACTGCGCAAACCGAAGGCCTGATCGGCGCCGAGCAATTTGCGTTGATGCGCCCCGAGAGCATCTTCATCAATATCTCGCGCGGCAAAGTGGTGGATGAAGCGGCGCTGATCGACGCGTTGCGCCATCAGCGGATTCGCGCAGCGGGGCTGGATGTGTTTGAGCGTGAGCCGTTGAACCATGACTCGCCTTTGTTGCAGCTGAATAATGTGGTGGCGACCCCGCACATCGGCTCGGCGACGCATGAGACGCGGGAGGCGATGGCGCGGTGTGCGGTGGACAATCTGCTTGCTGCTTTGAATGGGGAGAAGCCGGTGAATCTGGTGAATCCGGCGGCTTGGCAGGGCTGAAGTCTTCAGTGCCTGTCCGATCGTCATCGCGAGCAGGCTCACTCCTACAGGGGAATGCATTTCAATTGTAGGAGTGAGCCTGCTCGCGAAGAGGCCGGTTCAAACAACACCCATCTCTCAGGCACTACGCGCCTGCAACAGCTGCACCGCACACAACGCAATCCGCGCACAGGCATCCGCCAGTTTCACCCGATCCAGCACCAGCCCGATGCGAATATGCCCCGCCGCGCTCGGCCCAAATGCCTCACCGGCCAGCACCGAAACCCCATAACCTTCCAGCAATCGCTCGGCAAACGCCTGCGCGCCAAACCCGGTCTGGCGCACATCGACCATCACGAACATCCCGCCATCGGGCCGGATCGGCTGCAACCCCGGACAACCGCGCAAATGCTCGCACACCAGATCGCGGCGCAACCGATATTCCTCGCGCATCTGCGTCACCTCCGGCAGATCGCTTGCCAACGCGACCTCCGCTGCTTTCTGCACAAAATCCGGCAGACCGAACAACATGCTCAACGACAGGTTCACCAGATGCTCGGCCAGCACCTTCGGCCCGATCGACCAGCCAATGCGCCAACCGGTCATGGCATGGGATTTCGACAGGCTGTTGATGGTTGCCGTGCGTTCGGCCATGCCCGGCAGACTCGCCGGACTGATGTGTTCGCCCTCGTAGAGCAGATCGCTGTAGACCTCGTCACTGATCAGCCACAAATCGTGGCGCACGCACAGCGCCGCCAGCTCTTGCCAGATCAGCAGGGACAGGCTCGCGCCGGAAGGATTATTCGGACTGTTGAGCAACATCGCGCGGGTCTTCGGCGTGATCCGCGCGGCGACATCTGCGGGGTCAACACGAAAGCCATTCTCCGGCTTCACAGGCACCGGCACCACCGTCGCGCCACACGCGCCGAACACGCCCTCATAGGTCACGTACATCGGCTCGGCAACGATCACTTCGTCACCCGGATCCAGCAGGCATTGCGCGACCGAATACACCGCGCACTGCGCGCCGGGCAGCACGATCACGTGCTCGGCATCCACCACCTGACCGCTACGTCGCTGGTGGCGGGCGGCGATCAATTTGCGCAGCGCCAAGCGGCCACGCACTTCGGAATAATGCGTATCGCCGGCCAGCAGACTGTCGATGGCGCCGTGGATGATCGGCAACGGCGTGTCGAAATCCGGATCGCCCACGCTCAGCAGCAGAATATCGACACCCTCGGCGCGCAGTTCCAGCGCTCGGTCATGAATCTGCCAGGCAGCGGCTCCCTCCCCGGCGATGCGTTGGGTCAAGGCTGAATAGCGCATGTACGTCTCCTGATTGCGCGGTCTCCAGCCTTCACCCTAGGTCAAATCACAAACCGCGCCACCATCGCATTCAAATCCACTGCCAGACGCGACAGTTCATGGGTCGCAGCGCTGGTCTGGTTGGCCCCGGCGGCGGATTGCGTGGCCAGATCACGGATATTGACCAGGTTGCGATCAACTTCACGGGAGACCTGCGCCTGTTCTTCCGAAGCGCTGGCGATCACCAGGTTGCGCTCGTTGATCTGGTGGATCGACTGGGTGATTTGCTCCAGCGCCACACCCGCAGCGCGGGCCATTTCCAGAGTGGTCTGGGTGCGTTGATTGCTTTGCTGCATCGACGAAACCGCTTCGCCGGTGCCGTTCTGAATACCGGCGACCATTTTTTCGATTTCCTGAGTCGATTGCGCGGTGCGATGTGCCAATGCGCGTACTTCGTCCGCCACTACCGCAAATCCGCGTCCGGCCTCACCGGCGCGCGCTGCTTCAATCGCCGCGTTGAGGGCCAGCAGGTTGGTCTGTTCGGCGATGGCGCGGATCACGTCGAGCACCTTGCCGATGTCACGACCCTGTGCAGCGAGGCCTTCGATCATTTGCGCGGTGCTCTGCACGTCATGGGTCATGGTCTGGATCGCATCGACGGTTTTCACCACTTGATCGCGACCTTCACGGGCGGCCTGGGTCGACTGGTTCGAGGCTTCGGACGTCGACACCGCGTTGCGTGCGACTTCTTCCACGGCGGCGGTCATTTCGTTGACGGCGGTGGCGGCCTGTTCGATCTCGTTGTTCTGCTGTTGCAGGCCACGGGAGGCTTCTTCGGTGACCGCGCTCAGCTCTTCGGCCGCGGCGCCCAGTTGAGTGGCGGAACCGGCGATCTGTTCGATGGTTTTGCGCAGATTGGTCTGCATCGTGGCGAGCGCCTGCAGCAACTGCGTCGCTTCGTCCTTGCCATCGACTTCGATGGTTTTGCTCAGGTTGCCGTCGGCGATGGTTTGCGCGGCTTGCACGGCGCGGTTCAGCGGCGTGACGATGCTGCGGGTCAGCAACCAGGCCAGTAGCACGGTGGCCAGCGCTGCGATCACGGCGACGATGATGATCCCGGTCACCGCGCTGTCGTAGTGTTCACCGGCCTTGATGGCCGCTGTTTTCGCATCGGCCGTGTTGATTGCAATCAGCTTGTTGAGCTGCTCGCCCATCTGGTCGGTGCCTTCCTTGATGCGCGTGTTGATCAAGGTGCGCATCTCGTCGAGTTTGTCCTGACGCGACAGCTCAATCATCTGGTTCTGCGCTTGCAGGTAGTGGTCCAGAGTGGTTGAGAAGGTCTGGTAGGTTTCACGCTCCTCAGGGCCTGCGGGCAGTGCGGCATAGCTGGCCTGAGCCTTGCGCACTTTGTCGACCAGCACGGCAATGCGCGTTTGCGCCTCTTGCAGGCTGGCCGGTTCGCGATTGACCAGTACACGGAAGGACAGGATGCGCATGCGCAGGACGTTTTCCGTTACCACACTGAGGTGAGTGACGCTGGGCAATTGCGTCGAATCCATGTCGATCGAAGCCTGGCGGATGACCGTCATGCGGCTGACGGCGAACACGCCCAGGGCAATCACCAACAAGGCGATAAAGGCAAAACCGAGGAAGGCACGGGGCGCGATATTCAGGTTACGCAAGGACATGGTTGGACTCTCGGATAGAAGTAGCTGCGAGCGTCCTTGCCGTCATCACTGGCCCTTGGGGGGCGGGGCCAGTACGGCGTCACTGTTCGAGGGAATCTGTGTGCGCCTGATCTCTGTATCGGCGGGTCTTCAGGAAGGTTTCGTGCAAATCTCAAATATTTTTCAAGGTGTTTCACCACTGAAACACCCTGACACCACCCCCCCTGTGGCGAGGGGATTTATCCCCGATCGGCTGCGCAGCAGTCGCAAAATCTCAAACCCGGTTTTTAGCGAGAAACGCGGTGGGCTGCTTCGCACCCCATCGGGGATAAATCCCCTCACCACAATGTGTTCAGGGCATCAGCTATTGAGTTTAGCCATCTGCCAGACCCGGGCGATGTCCGTCGCCCGTTCACGCAACAAGCGCGGCGCTTCGGCACAAGCCTGCTCCAGGGTCATCGGGCCGCTGGTGACGGCGAATGCCGCGTCGATGCCGTGCTCGTAGAGTTCCTGATAGCCCTCACCCAAGGTCCCGGCGATGACGATCACTGGCACACCGTGCTGCCTGGCGATTCGCGCCACGCCGAACGGGGTTTTGCCGCGCAAGGTCTGCGCGTCGAAACGCCCTTCGCCGGTGATCACCAGGTCGGCGCCGCTGACCGCTTCAGCCAAGCCCACCAGTTCCGCCACAACCTCAACACCTGCCTGAAATTGCGCGCCAAGAAACGCCTTCGCCGCAAAACCCAGGCCGCCTGCCGCACCGCTGCCCGGCTCATCGCGAACGTCCTTGCCCAACGCTTGCGCGCAGAGCTCGGCGAAATGCCCCAGCGCCTGATCCAGTTGTTGCACCTGTGCCGGTGATGCGCCTTTTTGCGGGCCGAAAATCGCCGAGGCGCCATGCGGGCCACACAGCGGATTGTTGACGTCGGCGGCAATGTCGAAGCGTACATGCGCCAGACGCGAATCCAGGTCACTCAGATCCAGACGGGCCAATTGCGCCAAGGCAAGACCACCCGGCACCAGCGCCTGCCCCTGCGCATCGAGCAATTTCACCCCGAGCGCCTGCATCGCACCGGCACCGCCATCGTTGGTGGCGCTACCGCCAATCGCCAGAATCACCCGTTGCGCGCCGGCATCCAGCGCGGCGCGAATCAGTTCGCCAGTGCCAAAGGTGCTGGTGATGCAGGCATCGCGCTGCCCCGTAGGCACCAATTGCAAACCACTGGCCTCGGCCATTTCGATGATCGCGGTGTGGTTGTGCGGCAGCCAGCCCCACGCGGCGTCGACCGGCGCACCCAGCGGCCCGCGCACCCGGGTGCGGCACAGTTCGCCCTCGCAAGCGGCAAGAATCGACTCCACCGTGCCCTCGCCGCCGTCGGCCATCGGGCATTTGACCAGCGTCGCGTGCGGCCAGACTTGCGCCAACCCGAGGGCAATGGCTTCGGCAACGCCTTGGGCACTCAGGCTGTCCTTGAACGAATCGGGGGCGATGACGATCTTCATGCGAATTCTCCAGTTCCAATGCCGTTCATGCTGCCAGTCGGCCTGCGCATTGACGCCTTTCCGCTGCACAAGCGGGGTTGGCGATTGTTGTTCATTTATACAAAAGCCTTGGGATTGATGCTGAATGTTCTGGCCCTATCGCGAGCAGGCTCACTCCTACAGGGGAACGCATTTCAAATGTAGGAGTGAGCCTGCTCGCGATGGCGTCTCTGAAAACAACCGATCAACTCTGGTCAGTCTGCGGCAACAACTGCACGCCAAGGTACAACGCCAACATCCCGTCCAGCCGCAGCGGATCTACCCCGCTGATCTCGGCAATCCGCTCCATCCGATAACGCAGGCTGTTGCGATGAATGCCCAGCGCATCGGCGCACGCCTGGCTCTGCCCATCGTGTTCACACCAACTGCGCAGGGTCGCGAGCAACTGGCCATTGCCGTCCTTGGCGATGACTTTGCGCAACGGCTTGAGCAGTTCATCCAGCGCATCATCGTTGCGATGGCGCCAGAGCATCACCGGCAAGCGATAACGATTGAGCGTCAGCAGTCGCGACTGCGGCAGCACATCCCGGCCATAGGCGAGCAGATCGCCGACGCGCCGATAACAGCGGCGTAAACCGGCCAGGCCATCCGCCTGCCCGCCGACGGCGATGCGCAGAATGTTCCAGCCCAGGCCATCAAGCTTTTCCAGCAAACGATCATGCTCAACCGTCTGACTTGCGGGTCGGCACCACAGCAGCGACGACTTGGCCGAACTCACGCACCAGCTATCCGGATAGCGCGAGGTCAACCACGCGCTCAGCGCCTCGACGGTCTGCCCCGGACCATGCTCCAGCCCCAGTTCGAACAGATACGGCACCCGGGTCAATTGCGGTTTGAGCCCCAATTGCTGCGCCTCATCGACCAGTCGCGGCGAATCCCCGGCTTCGCTCAACAGCAACGCCAGCAGGTCGTCGCAACGCTGGCGCCGCCATTGCTGCTCGGCCTGTTGATTGCGCTGGCCGACGAGCATTTCCGCAGTCATGCGCACCAGTTCGGCGTAAGTGCGCAGTTGCTCCGGTTCGCCGGTAATACCGAGCACGCCGATCAGGCGTTGATCGAGCAACAGCGGCAGGTTGATCCCCGGCTGCACGCCCTTCAAATGCACCGCGGTTTGCGCGTCGATCTCCACTACCCGCCCGTTGGCCAGTACCAGTTGCGCGCCTTCGTGACGGGTGTTGATGCGCTCCGGCTCGCCACTGCCGAGGATCAGCCCCTGGCTGTCCATGACATTGACGTTGTAGGGCAAAATGGCCATGGCCCGGTCGACGATATCCTGAGCGAGGTCGTGATCGAGTTCGAACATGATCGGCAAAATCCTTAAGCAACGGCGGCGGACGGTTGTTCACCCGCACAGGGTCTGGCGGCAAACCCTGTGCTCAGGCACAAAGACAATCCGGCCACAGGTGGCCGAGACTCTCACGGCGATCAACGTTAACCTGTGCATCGCAAAAAATCATAATAAAGAGAGAGCCGCTATGTCGCAGAGCGCCGCAGCTACCCAGACCATCGATGACGGTAAAGACGCCGTCTACAAACGCATCACCCTGCGTTTGATCCCCTTCATCTTCATCTGCTACCTGTTCAACTACCTCGACCGGGTCAACGTTGGCTTCGCCAAACTGCAGATGCTCGACGCATTGAAGTTCAGCGAAACCGTATACGGCCTCGGTGCCGGGATCTTCTTCATCGGCTACGTGCTGTGCGGCGTGCCGAGCAATCTGGCCCTGACCCGATTTGGCCCGCGCCGCTGGATCGCGCTGATGATGATCACTTGGGGCACGCTGTCGACCTGCCTGTTGTTCGTCACCACCCCGACCCAGTTCTACACCCTGCGCCTGTTCACCGGTGCGGCCGAAGCCGGGTTCTTCCCCGGTGTGGTGCTGTATCTCTCGCAGTGGTTCCCGACGTTCCGCCGTGGCCGGATCATGGCGCTGTTCATGTCGGCAATTCCGGTCTCGGGCCTGCTTGGCAGCCCGTTCTCCGGCTGGATCCTCAATCACTTCGCCGCCGGCCAAGGTGGACTGGCCGGCTGGCAATGGATGTTCCTGCTGCAAGGCATTCCGACCGTGATCCTCGGTGCCCTCGCCTATTTCCTGCTTAGCGACAGCTTCGCCAATGCCAAGTGGCTGAGTCCGCATGAGCGCGCGGTGCTTGAGGCGGATCAGGCCGAAGACCTGGCGAACAAACCGAAAACCACCTCCGACTCGCTGCTCGCGGTGTTCAAGAACCCGGCGATCTGGGCCTTTGGCCTGATCTACTTCTGCATCCAGAGCGGCGTGTACGCGATCAACTTCTGGCTGCCGTCGATCATCAAGAACCTCGGTTTCAGCGACAACCTGGTGATCGGCTGGCTGAGTGCGATTCCCTATCTGCTGGCGGCGGTGTTCATGCTGCTGGTGGGGCGTTCGGCGGACTTGCGCAAAGAGCGTCGCTGGCACTTGGTCGTACCGATGCTGATGGGCGCGCTCGGTCTGCTGATTGCGGTGAACTTCGCCGCCAACCCGGCCATCGCCATCCTCGGCCTGACCATCGCCACCATGGGCGCACTGACCGGCCTGCCGATGTTCTGGCCGGTGCCGACCGCCCTGTTGAGCGCGGGTGCCGCGGCCGGTGGTCTGGCGTTGATCAACTCGATGGGGCAGATGGCCGGTTTCCTCAGCCCGTATCTGGTGGGTTGGGTCAAGGACAGCACCGGTTCGACCGATGCGGCGTTGTATCTGCTGGCGGGTGTGATTGTCGGCGGCAGCTTGCTGGCGTTGCGCATGACGCGGACGTTGCGCGCGTAAGCACGCATCAAGATCAAAAGATCGCAGCCTGCGGCAGCTCAGGTATTGCAGGGGGGTTGCTCAGCCGATAATTCACTTTGCCCCGTGGGATGCTTCTGGTATTTGATTGGAGTTTTCCCACCGATAAAAGGATTTCGGCATGAGCTATCGCACACTGGGGCACTCGGGGTTGCAGGTGTCCACCCTCACCCTCGGCACGATGATGTTTGGCGAGCAGACCAGCGCTGAAGACTCGTTGCGCATCATCGCCAAGGCCTGGGATCAGGGCATCAATTTCATCGACACCGCCGACGTCTACACCAACGGCCGCTCGGAAGAAATCGTCGGCGAGGCGATAGCCCGCCATCGTCATGAATGGGTGCTGGCGACCAAGGTCGGTTTTGGCCCGGCGGACGGCGTGCCAAACCGCAGCGGGCTGAGCCGCAAGCACATTTTCAATGGTCTGGAGGCCAGCCTGACTCGTCTTGGCACCGACTATCTCGACATCTATTACCTGCACCGCGAAGACCACAACACGCCGCTGGAAGTCAGCGTATCGGCAATTGGCGACCTGATTCGCCAAGGCAAGATCCGTTACTGGGGCCTGTCGAACTATCGCGGCTGGCGGATTGCCGAGGTGATTCGCATCGCTGACAAGCTCGGAATCGACCGTCCGGTGATCAGCCAGCCGCTGTACAACATCGTCAACCGCCAGGCCGAAACCGAGCAGATCAGCGCGGCGCAAACCTATGGCCTCGGTGTGGTGCCTTACAGCCCGCTGGCTCGCGGCGTGCTCAGCGGCAAGTACGCACCCGACGTCACTCCCGACGCCAACAGCCGCGCCGGGCGTCAGGACAAGCGCATTCTGGAAACCGAATGGCGGGTGGAATCGCTGCGCATCGCCCAGCAGATTCAGCAGTACACCCAAGGCCGTGGGGTCGGGATTGTCGAGTTCGCGATTGCCTGGGTGCTGAACAACAGCGCGGTGACCTCGGCGATTGTCGGGCCGCGTACCGAACAACAGTGGGATGCTTATACCAAGGCGCAGGCGGTGCAGATCACGGCGGAGGATGAAGCGTTTATCGACTCGCTAGTGACACCGGGGCATGCTTCGACGCCGGGGTTCAATGATGTGAGCCATTTTGTGCCGGGCCGTAAACCGCGTTCGGCCTGAAAGCTTCGCGAGCAAGCCCGCTCCCACAGGGGGATTGGCGCCGGATGCAAACTTTGTATTCGACACCCATTCACTGTGGGAGCGGGCTTGCTCGCGAAAGCGTTGGCTCCGTCACTAAAGATTTGGAGTCTGCCCCTTCTTCGCGAACTCAATCACGCCCACAGGTTTTGTGCTTATCTTCAGGATGTGGGAAATATTGATCACTCGGCCAATATTCAGCACAAAAACCACGTATCCTGCGCGCCCTGTTTGATCACCCACCCGCGAGGACAGTTTGTCTAAAGGTATCGCTCTATCGGTTTCAGCCTCGGTGCTGTTTGCCGTCATGTATTACTACACCTCGCTGCTCACCCCATTGAGCGGCGTGGAAATCTTTGGCTGGCGGATGCTGCTGACCGTGCCGTGCATGACCGTGTTCATGCTGGTGTCGGGGGAATGGCGGCGAGTGCTGGAGTTGCTGCGCCGCGTGGCCGGCACTCCAAAGCTGATCGGCGGCCTGATCGTTTCGGCGGCGTTGCTCGGCGTGCAGTTGTGGCTGTTCATGTGGGCGCCGCTCAACGGCTACAGCCTCGACGTGTCGCTGGGCTATTTCCTGCTGCCGCTGGCGATGGTGCTGACCGGACGCATCGTGTACGGCGACAGCTTGTCGTACCTGCAGAAAATCGCGGTGTTCTTTGCCATTCTCGGCGTGGCCAACGAGCTGTATCGGGTCGGTGGATTTTCCTGGGCGACCCTGGTGGTCGTGGTCGGGTATCCGCTGTATTTCGTGCTGCGCAAACGCCTGAAGACCGACAACCTGGGCGGTCTGTGGGTCGACATGACCTTGATGCTGCCGGTGGCCTACTGGTTCGTGCGCGGTGGTGAGCAAGGCTTTGGCGTGTTCGATCAGTACCCGGGCTTGCTCTGGCTGATTCCGCTGCTCGGTCTGATCAGTGCTTCGGCGCTGGTGGTGTACATCATTGCCAGCCGCTTGCTGCCGTTCAGCCTGTTTGGTCTGCTCAGTTATGTCGAGCCGGTGTTGCTGCTCGGCGTGGCGCTGTTGCTCGGTGAAAGCATCAAGGCCGGCGAGTGGCTGACTTACATTCCGATCTGGCTGGCGGTGGTGGTGTTGGTCTTCGAAGGCTTCAAGCACCTGATGCGGCAACGCCGCCCTTAATCGCACCACAAAACAACTGTGCGAGCGGGCTTGCTCGCGAAAGCGCCAGTTCAGTCAACAAAGATCTTGAACCAAAGACCGAATTCGCGAGCAAGCCCGCTCCCACAATTTTGCTGACGCAAAAAAATCCCGGCTGTGCATGACTGCAAGCCGGGATTTTTTCATTCTGGTGGCGGATTACTCAGTCGCGAGCACACCACGACGCACCTGATCACGCTCGATCGATTCGAACAGGGCCTTGAAGTTGCCCTCGCCGAAACCATCATCACCTTTACGCTGGATGAATTCGAAGAACACCGGGCCCATCAGG
>Ga0213823_1001736_pt1 | contig 12814 bp, 11 predicted proteins | sample MC6MC0907MG_FD_179887 | JGI IMG/M metagenome (GOLD analysis project Ga0213823, IMG submission 179887) | Enriched soil aggregate microbial communities from Iowa State University, Ames, United States - MC6-MC0907-MG | ecosystem: Environmental > Terrestrial > Soil > Unclassified | place: USA: Iowa...
AACGCATCGGCCAGAACACGGAAGTCACTTTGCACTTTGCATTGCGCCTGGAGAACGGCGACACCGTCGACAGTACGTTCGACAAAGCCCCGGCGACCTTCAAGGTCGGCGACGGCAATTTGCTGCCGGGTTTCGAAGCGGCGCTGTTCGGCTTCAAGGCCGGCGACAAGCGTACGCTGACCGTCGAGCCGGAAAACGCGTTCGGCCAGCCGAACCCGCAGAACGTGCAGATCATCCCGCGTTCGCAGTTCGTCGATATGGAGCTGTCACCGGGTTTGCTGGTGATCTTCAACGATGCGGCCAATACTGAGCTGCCGGGCGTGGTGAAAGAATTCGACGACACGCAAGTGACCATCGACTTCAATCACCCGCTATCGGGCAAGACGCTGACCTTTGACGTGGAAATCATTTCCGTCAAAGCGCTGTAAAAATGTGTGAGCGAGCCTGCTCGCGATGAGTGCCTGACATTCAGCATTTATGTTGACTGACACTCCGCGATCGCGAGCAGGCTCACTCCTACAGTGGTTTTTCATTGTTTTCGCGCGCAAGACACGAGGCACAGCATGCAAATCAAACTCGCCAACCCCCGTGGCTTCTGCGCCGGCGTGGACCGGGCGATCGAAATCGTCAACCGCGCCCTGGAAGTCTTCGGGCCACCGATCTATGTGCGTCATGAAGTGGTGCACAACAAGTTTGTCGTTGAAGACCTGCGCAGTCGCGGGGCGATCTTCGTCGAGGAGCTGGATCAGGTGCCGGACGACGTCATCGTCATTTTCAGTGCTCACGGCGTATCTCAAGCCGTGCGTACCGAAGCCGCCGGCCGTGGCCTGAAAGTATTCGACGCCACTTGCCCGCTGGTGACCAAGGTGCACATCGAAGTGGCGAAATACAGCCGCGACGGTCGTGAGTGCATCCTGATCGGCCACGCCGGTCACCCGGAAGTCGAAGGCACCATGGGCCAGTACGACGGCAGCAATGGTGGTGCGATCTACCTCGTCGAAGACGAGAAAGACGTCGCCGAGTTGCAGGTGCACAACCCGGAAAAACTGGCTTTCGTTACTCAGACGACACTGTCGATGGACGACACCAGTCGCGTCATTGATGCGCTGCGTACGCGCTTCCCGGCCATCGGCGGCCCGCGCAAGGATGACATCTGCTACGCCACGCAAAACCGTCAGGACGCGGTCAAGCAATTGGCCGACGAATGCGATGTGGTGTTGGTGGTCGGCAGTCCGAACAGCTCCAACTCCAACCGTCTGCGTGAGCTTGCCGAACGCATGGCCACACCGGCCTACCTAATCGACGGTGCCGAAGACCTGCAAAAGAGCTGGTTCGATGGCGTCGAGCGTATCGGCATCACCGCCGGTGCCTCCGCCCCGGAAGTATTGGTGCGCGGCGTGATTCAGCAATTGCAGGCCTGGGGCGCAACTGGCGCCGATGAGCTGGCCGGGCGCGAAGAGAACATCACGTTCTCAATGCCTAAAGAGCTGCGCGTGCGTTCGATCTGACGTTTTCGGTTTTATGACACAGCGCCTGCTCAGTCTCTTGGCTGTTCAGGCGTACGCGACCGGTCGCCGCCAGCACTATCTGGCGCTGACTGACCGGTTCGCGAGCCGAGCAGACATGTAATGTCCCTGCCTGAAACGCCCGCCCGGGCATCAGTGGTTGCCCCAGACTGCTGAATCTGATGTAACGACTCACCAGCCAATTGCCGACCACCGGCACCTTCGCCTCGCTTGCGTGCTCCACCAGCAGCGGATTACTGCTGTCTTTTGGCCCGGTGCCGCTGATATCCAGAATGATCCGCCAGCCTTGGCTCCAGTCACCGTTGATGCCGTGAATCACTACGCTCTGATTGCGCGTGATCGCCAGCGTTCGCGCGTTGCGAATGCCGTCGAGCAGCGATTGCGCCGCCTGATCACGCTGGTTCGATTCCCTGAGCGTGGCAAATGCCGGACTGACCAACAGCAGAACAATTGCGCCAATCGCCAGTCCCATAAGCAGTTCTATCAGGCTGAAACCCTGTTGCGGCATGAAAACTCCCTCCGTGGAGTGTGATGAAAGGCGCGCTCCGTGCGCCGGGCAGGGCAAATCAACCGACGCGGGCCGGTTGAATGTTCTAGCGTGTAGAAGCAGGTATAGCCGACGGCAACGGAGGGCATTGATGGATCTTCGTACAAAAGGTTTCACGCTGATCGAGTTGCTGGTCGCGATCGCGATTTTCGTGGTTCTGATCACTTTGGCGGTGCCGGCGTTCACCCATTCGGTACAGGGCAGCAAGGCCGATACCGAGATGGGTGACCTGCAACGGGCGATCAATTTCGCCAGGCTCGAAGCGATCAACCGAGGCACCCCTCTGCGCCTGCGCCCGACCGCTGGCGGCAGCGTATGGACCGGGGAACTGGCGGTCTACGACAGTACTGGCAATCCGGCCAATGTGTTGCGGGTTGTTCCCGCGATGAGCAGCGGCGCGACTCTGACGCTACCCTCAGGAGTGACCGCACTGGATTTCAACAACCTCGGCGGTCTGGCAGCACCGTCGACGGCGGTGGTCATCAGTTACACGTTGGGAACGCAAAGCAGGACGCTGAACGTGTGTTTGAACGGACGAATTCAATTGGGTGGAACTTGCGGATGAGGGCAGGGAGTCAACACATACAGCAGGGCATGACGCTGATCGAAGTACTGGTCGCGTTGCTGATTCTGACGGTCGGCCTGTTGGGCGCGGCGGCGGTGCAACTGAATGCGCTGAAGTACACCGACAGCTCGCGGATGACCAGTCAGGCCAGTTTCATCGCTTACGACATGATGGACCGTATCCGCGCCAATTCCGGCGCCGACTACACCGTCACGCCGCCGGCCTCGGGCAATCTCAGCGTTGCCCGCGATCAGGACCTTTACGATTTCACCACTAACATCACCAATTTCGGTGGACCGACCGCGACTGGCAGCATCACCCTCAATCAGCGGGTCTACACCATCACCATCAACTGGAGCGATGCGCGAGCCGCCAACACCGCCAGCGCCCAGCGCAGTTTTGTCCTGACCAGCCGCGCTGCGGTTGATCCGGTGGCCACGCCATGAAGCAGCAAAACCGTGGATTCGGTCTGATCGAATTACTCATCGCTTTGGCATTGGGGCTGATCGTGGTGCTGGGGGTGGTGCAGATTTTCATCGCAGCAAAAAATACCTATGTCAGCCAGAACACTGCCGCGGCGATGCAGGAAGACGCGCGTTTCGTGTTGAGCAAAATGATTCAGGAAATCCGCATGGTCGGGATGTTCGGCTGTCTGGGCACTATCCTCGATTCGAGCTCCGCGGGCGACTTCTACGCTGCACAGGTCACTCCGATCAATTGGGACAACACCAACCTCAAACTGACATTGGTCACCGCTGATATCGGCAGCGGCGGGGGCACGCCGACCTGGACGGTGCTCTCCGATTGCCGTAACAGTGCAACGGCCTACACCGGCTTGCGCTCCCCGGCGAGCGGGCAGATCGCGTTCCCGATCCGGCGTCTGATCTACAGCTTCAGCAACAATCAGATTCTTATGGGCACCGGCAGCGGCACCCCGACCCAGCAGGTGCTGGTGAACAACGTCAGTGCCTTCAACGTGACGTTTGGTCTAGCCAGTTCGGCGACGGATGTGGCGGCCTCGACCTACAGCGCCAACCCCGCCGATCCGGCGCGCATCCGCAGTGTGCGCCTGAGCCTGACCCTCAACGATCCGAACAATCGGGTGCGCAGTCAAACCTTCAATGTGGTTGCCGCTTTGCGCAACCGCTTGCAGTGAGGGCTCGCTGATGAGGATTTCTCTTCACACCCGTCAGGCCCAGCACGGTATGGTCTTGTTGGTGAGTCTGGTCTTCCTGCTGTTGTTGACTCTGATTGGTTTGTCGTCGATGCAGAGCGCCAACCTGCAGGAAAAAATGGCCGGCAGCGTGAGTCTGCGCAATCAATCGTTCCAGACCGCTGAAGCTGCTTTGCGTGTGGGGGAAAGCGCTGTGCAACTGGACGGTTATGCGCTGGCCGTGTGCAGCGGCACCACTCAATGCGCGCCGCCAGCGGAGTCATTAGTGGTCAGCGCGGCGGGGTTCAACTCGACCTCCGGAGTGACCTGGATCGCCGCCGGCAATGGTTTCTATGGTGTGCAGAATATCGGCACCACGCTCACGGCGGTGAACGTGCCGAGCAATACCTCGGCAACGTTGTATCGGGTTACAGCGGTCGGCATCGCCGGCACTTCGCGTAGCGTGGTGGAGAGTGTTTATGCGAAGTATTGAGCGCTGCATATCACTATGGATCGGCATGCTGCTGAGCTTTTATCTGGCGGCACCGGCGTATGCGTTCACACCTTCCGATTCACCGCTGTTGAGTGCGGCCGCGGTGCCCCCCAACGTCATGCTGCTGATCGACGATTCGGGGAGTATGAACAGCATCATTTATGCGGCCGGATTCGATCCCACGGCAGATCGCACGCCGGCCCGGCAATGTAACGCCTTGCTTGGCTTGTGCCTGAGTTCGTCGACGATCACCGGCGATACGATATTTCTGTCGAGCCTGCCGACATCAGGTTGCTCCGGCGGTGCCTATGCGTTCTATAACAACAGTCTGGCGCCGTTGTGCCTGAGGCTGCCGGATCCGGTCGGCGGCGGCAATACGCGTTACTCAGGGGATTACATTTCCTACGTATTCGGATTGGCCATCAACAATGGCACCCGCGATTTCACCACCGGGGCGATCCCCAACGACTACCGCATCAACGTTGCGCGCAACGTCTCCACCGCTTTGGTCAGTAGCAACCGCACGTTGCGTATCGGCCTGTCGACATTCAATCCGGCTACCAGTAACAACTCCGGCAATGGCGGTTTCATTGCCCGTGCGATCAGCGATCTGGCGCCGGTGTCCGGCAGCGTAACTCAGGCCCAGGCTGACACCAACTACAACGCGCTGATTGCTTCGATCAACGGCTTGAGCGCAGTGGCCAACACGCCACTGGCGGAAACCTATTACGAAATCACCCGCTACATGCGCGGCATGGCGCCTTACTACAACAGCACACCGAGCACCTACACCAGCCCGATTCAGTACCGCTGCCAGAAGAACTATGGTGTGGTCATCACCGATGGCTTGCCGACCTTCGACCGAACCTTCCCCACCAATGACCCGTTGGGCGGCAGCCGTTTGCCGAACTGGGATGGCGTCAACAACGATGGCAACAACCTCAACGGTGATGGTGAAGGGGATACGCTGTATCTGGATGACATCGCCAAGTTCGCCTTCGATATCGACATGCGTTCGACCGGTACTGACGCCGCAGGCAAGAGCTGGAACGCGGTGGATTTCCCCAAGCAGAACATGAACACCTATACAGTAGGTTTCGCTGCGGATAACGACATGTTGTCTGACGCCGCCAGTTATGGGCAGGGCAAGTATTACCAGGCGACCGACAGCACGGGTCTTAACGCAGTCTTGTCGTCGGCGTTGAGTGATATCACCTCCAAGGCCGGTTCCGGCGGCGCAGGCACCGTCAGTGGGACAACGACCAGCAGTGGCAGTAGTTTTTATCAGACCACTTACGATCCCAGGGACTGGCGCGGCACGATCAAATCATTCGGCTTTACCTCGACCGGCACCGTTAATACATCGACAGCACTCTGGAACACTGACACGACAATCGTGCCAGGTGCGACTGCACCGACCTATCAATCCTGGAACACCGCAAGCAATGCCGCCGTGACGCTGGCCTACGGAAATTTTTCCGCCGCACAACAGGCCACGCTGAGTCAGGGCCTGCCCACCGGCATTACCGGGATCGACCTGGTGGAGTGGAGCAAGGGCACCAATAAAACCGGGCTCAAGTCACGTAGCGTGTTATTGGGCGACATCATCAATTCGCCATTGGTGCTGGCTTCACCTACCGATAAAACCGCCTCAGACCTGTCGGGCGATACCTCTTACACCTCCTACCTGACCACTAAAGCGGCGAACATGAATGCAAGCCTGGTGGTAAATGCCAACGACGGTTTCGTCAACGTGATCAACTCGGCTAACGGCACCCGGCGTTACGGTTATATGCCGTCGAGTGTATTGCCGTCGCTGCGACTGATTGCCGATCCAACCTACATCAACGGTGTCAGCCACAAGTTTCTGGTCGATGGCCAGGTCGGGGTTTATGACGCGCAATTCAACAGCGCTTGGAAAACCTTGGTCATCGGCGGTACCGGCGCCGGCGGTAAGACGTTCTATGCGCTGCAACTGTTCGACGCTTCGGCTGGCAACGTAATGCGTGCGCTGTGGGAAGTGAGTGGACCAACGACCGCGAACACCGCTAATGTTTTCAATGATCTAGGTTATGCCTACGCCCGGCCGGAAGTGGCACGCTTGGCCGATGGTCGCTGGGCGGCGTTCATTTCCAACGGTTACGGCAGCAACTCCGGTGTGGCGGCGTTGTACGTGCTGGATGTACGCGATGGTTCGTTGATCAAGAAAATCGTAATCGACAGTTCGGAAACCACTAACGGTCTGTCGTCGGTGAAGCTCAAGGTCAATTCGCAAAATGTGGTGCAGGCTGCCTATGGCGGTGACTTGAGAGGGCGATTGTGGAAGTTCGACCTGAGTGCTAGTGCGCCTGACAGCTGGGGCGTGGCGTTTTCCAGCAAACCGCTGTTCACCACGGCAGGCGGCGCGAGTCAGCCGATCACCGCGCAACCATTGCTGGCGGACAATTCATTAGGCGGCAAACAGATTTTCGTCGGTACCGGTAAATTCAACGAAACTGCAGACAAGACCAACAAGGATTTGCAGGCGTTTTACTCGGTGTGGGATGCCGATGGGGGTTCGGGACAGCTCACCGTCAGCAGTTTGCAGCCGCAGGCGATAACCGGTTCATTTTCCGGCAGCTCCGGGCAATTGCTGACCACAACTCAAAATGACACGACTTATCCGGGGGAGAAGGGCTGGTATCTGCCGCTGGTGTATAACAACGTGCTGACTGGCGAGCGGGTCATTAATCAGGCGAGTATCGTGCTGGGTCGTATCGTCTTCACCACGGCGAGTGTCGATACCACTGACCCTTGTGCGAGTTTTGGTACAGGCAAACTGGTCGAACTCGATGCGTTCAGCGGTAAGATGCTCAACTACGCCGTGATTGACTCCAATACCGATGGAGTAGTCAACAGCTCCGACACTATTTCCAGCGGTGTGATTTTTACCGGGGGCATTCCGACCCTGAACGCCATTATCAATGCCGGCACAGGCAAGCTCACGACGGACAGCAGCGGCACCATCACGGTGGTTGTAGAAAAGGGCGGCGGTGGCAGCCGTCGTATCATGTGGCGACAAATACAGTAACTGAGAGTTTGAGGCATGCGCAGATCCATCCGCGGATTCACCCTGATCGAAATCATGATCGTGATTGCGATCATCGGGATCGTCATCACCATCGCCGCACCGAGCTATACCGAGTACCTGAAAAAGGGTCGTCGCGCCGAAGTGGTGTCGCTGCTCTCGGAACAGGCGCAGACCCTCGAGCGCTTCTACACCCGAAACAATACCTACACCAATGTCACCGGACTCAGCACGGGCAATGATTTCTACACCATCACCCCGACCATCGCTGACCAGACCTTTGTGCTGACCGCGACCCGCAAGACGGGCACGGCCATGGCCACCGACAAGTGCGGGGATTTCACCCTGACCAACACCGGTGTCCGCAGCATGAACAACGCGACTACCGGGCTGACCACCAAGGATTGCTGGGGCCGCTGAGGCGCTTTCTTTCGGGTGCCTTTTGCGCCCACTGTCTTATTTACGGTTGGATCAAACATGACCAGGCAACAGCAAGTGGTGATTGTCGGTGGCGGGGTGATTGGCCTGCTGACCGCCTACAATCTCGCCTCCGAAGTGCGCAGTGTGGTGCTGCTCGATCGTTCGAACCTCGGCCAGGAATCGTCCTGGGCCGGCGGCGGTATCGTTTCGCCGTTGTATCCGTGGCGCTATAGCCCGGCGGTTACCGCGCTGGCGCACTGGTCGCAGGACTTTTATCCACAGCTCGGCGAGCGACTGTTTGCCGGCACTGGGGTTGATCCTGAGGTGCACACTACCGGCCTGTACTGGCTGGATCTGGACGATGAAGCCGAAGCGCTGGCCTGGGCCGAGCGGGAAAACCGCCCGCTGCGGGCTGTGGATATCTCGGCGGCGCATGATGCGGTGCCGGTGCTCGGTGGCGGTTTTTCCCGGGCGATTTACATGGCAGATGTCGCCAACGTGCGTAATCCGCGTCTGGTCAAGTCGCTGAAAGCGGCCTTGCAGGCACTGCCGAACGTGACCATTCACGAACAATGCGAAGTCAGCGGGTTTGTCCGCGAGGGTGAGCAGGTTGTTGGCGTCGAGACGTCGAAGGGTGTGATCAAAGGTGATCAGATCGTACTGACCGCAGGGGCGTGGAGCGGTGATCTGCTGAAGACGCTGGATCTGACATTGCCGGTCGAACCGGTCAAAGGCCAGATGATTCTCTACAAGTGCGCGGCGGACTTTTTGCCGAGCATGGTCTTGGCCAACGGCCGTTATGCGATCCCGCGTCGCGATGGGCATATCCTGATCGGCAGCACGCTGGAGCACGAGGGCTACGACAAGACGCCAACCGAGGTGGCGCTGGAAAGCCTCAAGGCTTCGGCGGTTGAATTGCTGCCGGCGCTGGCCGATGCCGAAGTGATCGGGCATTGGGCAGGGCTGCGTCCGGGCTCGCCGGAGGGCATTCCGTATATTGGCCGGGTGCCGGGTTTTGCCGGGTTGTGGCTGAACTGCGGGCATTACCGCAATGGGCTGGTGCTGGCGCCGGCGTCGTGTCAGTTGTTTGCCGATGTGATGCTGGGAAGGGCGCCGATTATTGATCCAGCGCCGTATGCGCCGGAAGGCCGAATTTAGTCTGATATTTCTCTGTAGCTTGGCAGACCGCCTTCGCGAGCAGGCTCGCTCCCACAGTTGATCTTTGTCGGTCACAAAATCCAATGTGGGAGCGAGCCTGCTCGCGAAGGGGCCCTCAATCCAGACCGAGTTTTTTCAGCCGATAACGCATCGACCTGAACGAAAGACTCAACCGCTGCGCCGCCGCCGTCCGATTCCAGCGCGTTTCTTCCAGCGCCTGCAATATCAGCTTCCGCTCGACGTTCTCCAGATAATCCTCCAGGTTGTCGATCTGGGTCAGATCGGCAATCCCGCCATCCGCCGCGCAGTTGCCTTCGCTCAGACGTAAGTCTTCAGCCTCGATCGTGCGGTTTTCACATAAGGTGTGCGCGCGCTCAAGCACGTTCTCCAGCTCCCGCACATTCCCCGGAAACCGGTAATTCTTCAACGCTTCCAGCGCCTGTGGATGAAGGCGCGCAACGGGCTGAGCACTGTCCTTGGCCAAACGCTTGAGCATACTGGCCGCCAGCACTTCAATGTCATCACGCCTTTCGCGCAGGGACGGCACGCGCAGTTCGATCACGTTCAAGCGGTAATACAGGTCCTGACGGAAGCGTTCGGCCGCCACCTCCGCATCGAGATCCTTGTGCGTGGCGCAAAGAATCCGCACATCAACCACGCTTTCCTGCTGACCGCCGACACTGCGCACAGCTTTTTCCTGAATCGCCCGCAGCAGCTTTACCTGCATCGACAACGGCAAGTCCGCCACTTCATCGAGAAACAACGTGCCGCCATGGGCTGCCTGAAACAGCCCGGGCTTGTCCTCGACCGCGCCGGTAAAGCTGCCTTTACGATGGCCGAAAAACTCGCTCTCCATCAGCTCAGAAGGGATTGCCCCGCAGTTCACCGGCACGAACGGCTGGCCGGCGCGTGGCCCCTGTTCATGAATCAGGCGCGCAACCAGTTCCTTGCCACTGCCCGATTCGCCACTGATATAAACCGGCGCCTGACTGCGAGCGAGTTTGTCGATTTGCTTGCGCAAGCTGCGCATCGGCGGCGAATCACCGAGCAGGCGTCGATCAATCGTCGTAAAACTGTCTCCCGCTGCCGACATGCGCAGGGCTGTGCCGACCAGTTCGCGCAAGCGGGTAAGGTCCACCGGTTTGGTCAGGAAGTCGAAAGCACCTGCTTTCAAGGCGTTGATCGCCGTTTCCAGGCTGCCATAGGCGGTGATCATCGCCACCGGCAGTTGTGGATAACGTTGCTGAATGTGCTGCACCAGCTCCAGCCCCGTACCGTCGGGCAGGCGCATGTCGGTCAGGCACAGGTCGAAGCTCTCGCGGTTCAGCAGCGCCTGGGCTTCAGCCAGATTGCGCGCGCTGAAGGTGTCGAGTTTCATCCGTCCCAGGGTGATCTCCAGGAGTTCGCGGATATCGGGTTCGTCGTCGACGATAAGGATTTTTTGCCGTGGGCTCGTATTCAACTTTGTTTCCGTCCGTGAGCAAAGGTGATGCGAAAGCAGCCGCCGCCTTGGCGTGATTGGAAGTCTAGGCGCGCTTGATTGCTTTCGCACAGCTCACGGGACAGATAAAGCCCAAGGCCGGTGCCTTGGCTGCTGGTGGTGAAGAACGGTTCGAACAGATGCGTCTGTTCATCGGCTGGCACGCCGGGGCCGTTGTCCTGCACTTCGAGCACGGCCAACTGGCTGTCGGTGTCGACAAACAAGGTTAGCCAGACCTCGGCTTGATCGTGCAGCAGGGCGCTGTGGCGCCAGCCGTTGCGTAACAGATTGTCGAGAATTTGCGTGAGCTGATTCGGGTCCATCAGCGTAGTGAAATCTCCCGAATTGATCCGCAGGTGAATCTGCTGGCGTCCGCTGGCCTGTTCACGGCTTTCGGCAACGAAGTTCTCCAGCCACGGCTTGAGATCCAGGCGTTGCGGCGCGCTCTGTTGGCGCCGGGACAGTTGCAGGACGTTTTCGATGACTCGGTTCATGCGTTGGGAGTGGTCTTGAATAATCTGCGTCAGACGCCGATCCGCGCCATCGAGTTCCTCGGATTCGGCCAATAGCTGTGCAGCGTGACTGATGGCACCCAGCGGATTGCGGATCTCGTGGGAGATCCCGGCGGTCAAGCGACCGAGCGCGGCGAGTTTCAGTTGCTGGGCCTGCTGGGCGATTTGCGCGAGGTCTTCGAGAAACACCAGGGTTTGCTGGTTGGGACTTTGTTCGAGGGCAATGAAGCTCGGTTGCAGCTCCAGGCCGTTGCCGGGGATTTTCAGGCTCTGCGGGCGCAGCGTCGGGTTATTCATCCACAGTTGCAGGCGATCGACCAGCGCCGTCGAATAGTCATCGATCAGATGCCCCTGAAGGTGCGATTGCGCGAGCAGGGTTTGCGCACTGTGGTTGGCAAGTTGCACCCGACGCTCCTCGTCGAGCACCAGAATGCCGGTGCGCATGCGTTGCAGGATCAGCGCGTTGAGGGCTTCTAGGCTGATCACTTCGCTGGCGCGTTGCTCGGCGAGGGTTTCGCTGACTTCTAGGCGCCGGATCAGCCCCTGCACTAGCAAGGATGCGGCAAAGCACAGGGCACCGAGGGTGCCCGCTTGCAGGTATTCATTGGCGCTGAGGGGGTGGTTGAAACTCAGCAGAAAACTCGAGCCGACGATGCCCAGCGCACCGATGGCAGCGATCAACAGGCCGATGCGCCGCCGTAGCAGGGTGTTGCTGATCGCCACGGAGACAATCAGCAAATTGCCCAGCGCGCTGCCGACGCCGCCCGCCGCAAAGAACAAACCGCATAACAACAGGACATCGACGAGGGCCAGGCTGAAGAGCTGCGCGGGTCGTCGGGTGTTCTCAAGGAACACCACCAACAGAATGTTGAGGATCAGGTACAGCCAACTGCCACCGCGCAGCAATTCGTCGTTGGCCGAGGTCAGCAGGCGGTTGTCCATGTTGCTGGAGATCAGCAACACCAGCGTGATGCCGACGCTTAAACGGTAAAGATGATAAAGGCGCAGCAGGCGCTGCGCCTGTTTGCTGTCGGCGCTGGTGGCCTCAGCGATCACTGGCACCCGGGCCTTGCTCAAGGTGAGCCTGGCTGCAATACCACTGTTGTTGCACGCTTAGCGCACGGTCGCGCGGTAAATGCACGCCGCAATGGGCGCAGCGCACCATTGGTGGCGCATCCTGTTCGCGCGGGGCGCGATTGGATTGGTTGGACGCGGCAGGCGCCTTGAATTTACGCCACAACCATATGGCGGCGAAAATCACGACGATCCAGAACAATAAACGAAGCATGATGAGCGGCTTTTCGACTGATGATCCGGCAGTTTAGCCAAGGACCCGACAGGCGCACAGTCTAATAAAGTGCGGAAATGAAAAAGGGAGATCCGCAGATCTCCCTTTTCTGTACATCCGGTGTGATCAGTCGAACACGCCGAAAGTCATGTAGCTGAACCACGAACGGTCGGTGTCGCTCGACTCAGGCTCCGGCTCTTCGATCACGTCGCCGTTTTCGTCTTTAGGCTTGAGCTCGTTCGGGATCGCGTCTTTCGCGTCCTGGAATTGCTTCTGCACGTCCTGGTTGGCGCGGGTTTCGCCCGGCGGCAGCGGAGGACGCGATTCGATCAGGCCCAAAGTCGCCTTGCTCAGGAACGAACGGTTGTCGGCTTCGGCAACCCGTGGCACGAACTGGCCATCCTGCAGGCTCGGGTGATTCGGGTAGTTGAGCTTCAGGGTTTCCAGACTGGTGGCCGCCAGGTCGTCCAGGTGCAGACGCTGATAGGCTTCAGTCATCACCGCCAGGCCGTCACCGACCGATGGGGTTTCCTGGAAGTTTTCCACTACATAGCGACCACGGTTGGCAGCGGCGACATAAGCCTGACGGGTCAGGTAATAGTCGG
>Ga0213823_1001739_pt1 | contig 12798 bp, 18 predicted proteins | sample MC6MC0907MG_FD_179887 | JGI IMG/M metagenome (GOLD analysis project Ga0213823, IMG submission 179887) | Enriched soil aggregate microbial communities from Iowa State University, Ames, United States - MC6-MC0907-MG | ecosystem: Environmental > Terrestrial > Soil > Unclassified | place: USA: Iowa...
TAGGGAAGAATAGATTCTTGTTGTAATCAACCGTGTAATCTTGTCCCTCTAATAGTTCACCTTTCATAGATGTAACGAACTCGATTTTCTTCACATCGTAAACCATGTAGAATCCATGCTTTATTCGGTTAGGTGTAGCATCGAAAATAAATGACTGTGATATAACAGCTTTAGTAACGGTGATTCTGTCACGGAATGCGATTCTTGTTTTTCTTTCTGGTGTACCTATTGCGGAACCAGTATCGATTAATCCTAAGTCCCCGTTGAATACACCTTTCTCTTGGGATTGAATCATCATACCTATTTCTCTAGCAGGTAGATAGGCGATACCTCTACCATGACAGATTTTACAGCTTTGTTGTGGTTGTCTTGTTGCTTTATCCCGGCAAGGACATAAATACGACTTCTCCCACATGACGCGTTGAGCAAAGTTCTCTACGTGGCTATCTAAGTCTGGTAATCTATGTGTAGCCTGTGCGGTAGCTTGCAACATATACGGTTTATCCGCCATACTCTACCTCCTCTCTTAAATAATTCCTAAGTTAACTCCGTAGTAAGATTTCAATCCATCTACTAATTCTTGAATATCTCTATCTAGCTGCATGATATCGGCTGATGCTCCACCATACATAGCAGATTGAGTTGTATCAATGTGTTGTGAAATTCCATCGATACTGATGTCCATAGACGCGATACCTGCACCTACGATTAAGCGACCCCATTGTTGGAATACTTCTTTTAAAGCAATCTTGATAATGAGTGTCCATAAGTCAGGATGCATTTCCCACGGTTGCGATACACCTCTTCGTTTTGGTGGTAACATACCAGCTACATACTCTACATGGAACATCTGTGGAGCGTAGTTATTACCAACTAAATGTGGAATACCTGCAATCATAGGGTAACCGGAGTATGCTTGCGCTAAATTCATGTTCTGACCCTGCTCTGACAGCATTAGAGTCGGTAGCATCTCTAAATGACCCTCTAGCTTATAAACCTTCCACCACTTCGTAGGGTAGTTAAAAACAGTTCCTCCACCATACTCTAATGTAACCTTCTCTGCTTGCATGATTGGTCGCTGATGTGTGCGAAGGAACATGAAGCTTTCAAAGTCATTACGGTAGTAATCGTGGTGTTCAGAGTTATATCGAGGGAGAATTACGATGTCTAACTTCTTCTCTGCTTGCGCTACAGCCTGTTCTATTTTAGATTGATAGAACTCATCCGGCATGTATTCACCAGTTCTAGGGTCAGTAACAACAATACCGAAGTGATTCATCTTAACGGCATCTACGGTTAATCCATAGTCTTCTAGTCGGAGTTTTTCAATATCTTCTAGAGAGATTAACTTCTCGTTATTATGCTGATACTGATATCCTCTTTCTTCATTTGTGAACATACACAACCCTACTCCCTATTATTTTTCTTCTTTATCTGCTTTAGGTGCAGCTTTTTTAGGTGCGGCTTTCTTAGCTGGAGCCTCTTTCTTTGGTTCCGGCTTCTCTTCTACTAGAGTGAATCCTTGAACGTGCGCTAAAGCCTTTTCTACTTCTGGTTTAATTTCTACAGCTTCACCTTTCTCATTGAAGGTAATGTCTCCGAAGGCGGATGCTACTGTCTTTCCTGCTAATTGTTCATTTACTAACATAATAAATCTCCTTTATATCGTATTTTTGAAATAAAAAGGAGCAGATTTTTTGTCTGCTCCTATTCAGTTTTTTTATTTAGTTGTCAAAGTACGAACACTATGATATTATCAGGTTAGGGTATGGTAGTTTTTATAAATCGTACCTCCTCAATTAAGAGGTAGGTACGTCTATCTATTAAAACCCTAACTAGTTTTGGTATGTATTAATTAAGGACGGTAAGTAACATCTGCTGCTAGAGCTGGGATGTACTGAACGTTCTTGATACGAACCCATTTCTTAGGAGCGTATAATGCTAATGCGCCGTACCATAACACTGTGAATGTTGTAGTAGCATTCATTTGAGCTAATGGTAACTTCATCATAGGAAGTAACTCTAGTAAACTAATTACTTGTGGAGTTAATTCACCGATGAATACATCAGTTGTCTCAGGAATTACTTGGTTACGGTCAACGAATGTGATTACACCATTTTCGTCAGCTTTAGCAAGTGGTACACGAGCAACTAAGAAGTAATGCCCTGTCTCGTTACCTTGACGGTATACAGAGATGAATTGCGGTTTAGCTTGGTATAAAGATTGAAGCTTAACTGCGATTGATACAGAGTCAGTAGGGTTAGCTACTACTGCTGTTACTGCGTCTGATGCTAATGATTCTGCATCGTCAGAGTGTACTACAACTTTGTAAGAATGTGTTTTGACATCCTTAACCGGACGGAACTTACCTTTGTCTGCTGTTTTAACTGTAGCAACTACAGATGCAGGAGCTTGAGGTGCGTTTGGCTCTGGGATACGGTCAACTAGGATGTTATCATTTTCCATGATTGTAGAACCATGTAAGTTAATTGCACCACGAGTAGATAAGAATTGGTTGATAGAGAAACCAGTTGAGAATCCACCAGCTTGTGACGGTTGGATAACACGTTGACGGTCTAATAGGTTGTTAGTGAAGTCAGCTTGTACACCGATTGGCATAAATGCATCAGTAGCTCGTCCATAACCTTTACCTACGATTACAGCCGCTTTGTTTAAAGTAGCCTCATCTAAACGTTCCCCAGCTAAGTCGATAACGTTAGTAGCTTCATCGATAAGTTTAGTTAAACCATCGAACTCGATACCAGCTTGATTATCTGCTTCTGCTGCTAATGCTGCATCTCCGTAAAAGATTGCCCACTCGATAGATTTAGCGATAACAGAAATTGCATCCTCTGTCAAGATTGTCATTGGGTCAGCGATGTTGTTAACTAAACCAGCAGCAAGTGATTGTTGCTTAGTATCAGATAAGAACTTCATTTGTACTGTCTTTTGACGGATGTTAGGGTCATTGATAGATGCTACCCCTACCTCACGAACGAAACGAGAGTGACCAGTACGACCATGTTGATTGAAGACTGCGTATTTAGCTACTGTTGAGTTAACTTGTTGTTTGTTAATCAACGGATAAATAGTGAAATCTCCATTTGTGAATGCAAGCATTTTTACTTGGTCGTCTAAAAGTTCGCGACGTAAAGCTGCTGCGTCTTGCTGTGTATCTGGAGTAATACCAGTACCAGTTGTAAATGACTTCGAAACTAGTTCTTTTAACTCTGCTTCTGCACCAGCAGGGAGCTTACGAGCTTCGACTTTCTGTTCTTTTTGTAATTCTGTCATTTATAAATTCTTCCTTTCTAGTATATGTATTTTATATATTTTATTGATAACGTAATTTATCTCCCCTTAACTCTATTATACCACAAATGGAAAAGGTAACTTAGGAGGAGGGAAGCTACCTTTTCATATTTTTAGAGCCTACGAGTATAATATAACACTTCTTACTTATTTTTTTCGAAGATGGATTACTTACCTAAAACTTTTTTGAAGATGTCGATATCTTCTGCTGTTTCGCGTCCTTCTTTAACACGGTTTACCGCTTGGAATACGCGATTGTTTGTTCCCGGGTCAAAGCCACTAGCGATAGCGATATCAACGACTGTAGAAGCATGGTCAGCAGCTTTAAATACTTCTTCCACTACCTCTTCTTCTACTTCCTCTTCGACAGCAGCGTTAGCAGATTTTTCGATATATTCTACCGCTTTACCTTCTAACTCTTCTTCTTCAACAGGTGCCATAGATTTCTCTACAACTTCCGTTTCTTCTTCCTTAACTTCTTCTTTTACCTCAGGTTCTTTAACTTCTTCTTCCTTCGGCTCTTCCGCTACTTCTTCTTTAACCTCTTCTTTCTTAAGGTTCTCGAAATGTTTAGCGATATTTTCAATCATAGGAAGGATAGATTTAGTAACTTTTTCGACAATAGAATCCTCAGAGTCTTTAAGTTCTTTTCTAACGCCCTCATAAGACTTTACAACGGCTTCGAACGCAGATAATAGTTCTGCACCAGAAATCAATTCAGAAGCTTCTGCTGGAGCTGTAGGAGCCTCAGATTTCTTAACTTCTTCCTTTTCTTCTTTCTTGTCTTTATCTTTACCTTTTTCCTTGTCCTTGCCTTTTTCTTTCTCGTCCTTCTTGTCTTCTTTGTCTTCTTTTTTATCAGCAGACTTTTCGACAACCTCTTCGTCCTCTTCTTTAGCCTCTTCGGATTTTTCTTCCTCTTTAGGCTCCTCGGCTTTTTCTTCTTCCTTCTCTTCTGGTTCCGGAATTTTAGCCTCGGCTACAGGGGTAACGTCTTGTTCAACAGATAAGTCCATAGATTTTTCTACAACTTCCTTTTCTGACATACCCTCTAGTTCTTTCGTTAACTCAGAAATTTTTACTTGTGTCATTAATTATTGCTCCTTTCTGGATTTCGAATAAAATGTTTTTAGTTTTTCTAATGCTTCATTTCTAGAATACCCTTTAGCAATCTGCAAAAATAGCATCGCGCACTCCGGAGTATTTCTATCCATTGCATCTAGGTAATCTCCTATCTTATCCCATGTCTCTGCAAACTCTTTATCGTCAGATTTCTTTAACGTCCATGTTAGGTTGTAAAGGCTTCTAGCAAATGATTCTGGACTTAATGCTCCAGCGTCGAGAGCGTTGTCTGGTGAAATAGGATAACCAGCCGTAAAGGACTTCATGAAATGTTCCCATGTTGCAAATGGGTTAGCTGGGTTTGTTGTTACTGCTACGTTTGTGACGCGTAACTTTTTAAGAATACGAGGGTCTTCTTCATCCCGTCCTAAACCGAACCCCTCTACAGAGAATCCTAGTTTGCGTTTTACACCGGACTTTTGGATGTTTGTTGCTAAATCCCACATACTCTTAGCGTAAGGGTTGTCCTTATATAGTTTACATTCAACATATAAACCAACGTCTGGGTCAACATATGTCCCTTCTGTTGGAACTCCTATTTTGTAGAAGTCTCCTTGTTGATGCTCGTAATTTATGTATCCATGTTGCAAGAAGTAATCAATGTCAATCCCGTTAGGGTCAACAATATCGTCTTGTCTGTCTAAGTCACGAGTTGTTGCGTACCCACGAAGATACCAAGATTTCTCGGAAGGAGAATCGTCATTCTTTTTAATAGATTCTTCAATATCGATTGGTACGAACATATTAAACTTACCTGTTGCTTTATCCACGTATGTTTCCAAGTGCATTCCTCCTTTCTAAGTGGTACGATAGTAACTGATATTAATATAGCAAAAGTACCACTTAGTCGAGGGTTATTCTAATTTTTGTTGGTTAATTTGTAATATAGACTTCTCGGAATGTTAATGATAGCTAAAGCCATGTAATAAAAAACAGCTCTGTAACTATTCATTACTTCTTACCGCCTTTCTTAGCATCGCTATTTACAGTTTCACCGTTGTTGCCTTTGCCGCCTTGCTTTGCAGAATTGGTATTTCTAGCTCCTTTTACTTGTCCATCCTTACCTACGGACTTGTTATAGGTGCCTTTACCGTTAACGTTTTTAGAGTCACCGTTCATCCCTTTCTGTTGTGCTTCTGACTGCTCTTTGGTTGGCGTTGAGGTCTTGGTTTTAGCTGCTGCATTCGCTTGTTTTGCTTCTTGCTTCTGCAATGCGAACTGTTGCTCCATCATTTTCTCTTGCATGATTTGACCTAGACTTTGTACGTGAACACCGCTGTTGATTACATCTCCACCCTCTACTGGAGGATAGCCAAGCTTCTTACGAATATCATTAAATGTAAGACCGACTTTAGATTGTAATTCAAGAGTTTCTAAGATTTCACGTTCTGTCTGTGCGTCTCCACCAACAAATGTGAATATGTATTTATCGCCAAACTGTGAAACTATGTATTTATTGATTGCATCCTCAATGAATTTTAATAGAGGCTCTAGTCCTTTGTCACGAGAGATACGGTTCTTTTCTCTTGCGCTTGTTTCATTTAGTGTGCTACCAGAACTACCAGTAGCTCCGCCACGGTTCGGGAAGTTAATCTCCGATGGGTCGATAGCGTAGATACTACATAAAACGTTGATTAGATAGTTTAGCCATCTTTCAAACTCCATATCTCTCGATGATTGAGTCATATTGATGAACTTAACATCCTCTGCTGATACAACCGGAATCTTCCAAGCGCCGTTGATACCACTAAACATTGTTTGCCATTCACGACGGAATGCCTGTAAAGCATGTCTCGATTGGTCTTGTCCAGTTTTAATGTGAAGTAATCCACGAGTTGTACCACCTTGAGCAAAGTAACGAGCGTTGAATAGCTCTGTATTCTCATGGTACTGTAAATGATTCATTGCTAGTTCTAGCTCAGAATAACCATATCGACCTACCGTAATATCGGTACGCGGGTTATGAACTTCCCAAGCCATCTCTTTCGCTTTGAATGCCGCTACTTTTCTTCGGTCTAAAACCTGTACGAACTTCTCGGAATCCTTACCTTTAGGTTCGCGCCCTTCTTTATCAACCGCTACGTAAATTGTAGAAGCATCTACCGCTTTGAAACGATTAAGTTCGCCCTGCTTATCGTAGATTAATTCGAAGTTAATCTTGTCATAAATAAGGCGGTCACGGATAATCTTCTTAATGAATCCGCGGAAGTTATCTCGTGTGTAGTCATCCTTCATGTTTCCTGTATATTGAAGGAAGTCTTCTATTCGTTTGATTGCAGCTTCTTCATGTGTAGTCGGGTCTTTAAATGGGTCTTTTAATCGAACCTCATACCCTACACCTCTCGAACTGTATCGAGCCGGGCTACAGAACATCGAAACTTGGTTAACACGGGTGTTGATGATAGCATTAACAATGATGTTCTTTCGTGACCACAACTTTAAATTTTCTAACAGGTTGTAGTTGCCATCTTTTGACGGCGCCTCTTTGTAATCAGGGTTAATTGAGAATTGACCTAATATCGGTTCTTCATAAGCTTTGGCTTTACCTTTTTCTGCTGTCGTACTCTTCATAATTTGCTCTTCTTCAATCTGTCGAATCATCGTAGAAATCTCAGAGTGCTTGTCCTCTGGATTCAATAATTCTAATGGATTTGCCGAAGGAGCTTTCTTTAGGAAACTCCAGAATCCCATTTGCATTCCACCTTCTATTCAAATAAAATAGGGAATATTCTGAATTATCTGTATTCGAAAACCTTGCGACTGTTCTTGACATCGAGATAACTTGCATAGACTATTTCCCCGTTCGCATCTATTAAGGCTACATTTTTATCTCCAGTCATATCCATGATTAACAACTTCTCTCGTTCTAGGATGGAGTACACTTTCACTTTCGTTCCACCTAAGAGCCTGTAGTAACTAACCACTTCAATCCAAGTTAAACCTGTAGCTAACAGTTGCTTTGCTTTATTCCATTTTTCATCTTTTTGATATGAGGTCAATAAAACCACACCCTATTTATTAATATAGTACTAAGTAGTTGATTTTGTTGGAAATGTCCTTACTTCTATTATACCATATATAAGGCAACTCCCTATTTTCGTGGACATAAAAAATGCCCCATCACGGTACGTACATACCAGACAGGGCTAATCCGTTTCATTTAAGAGCGTGTTAACATAAAACGAATGAAAAATCAACCTATTCAAAGTGAGAAGGATAATATGCCTAACAAAACATGTATCTAAGATTTCACGAATCAGAGGAGGAGAAAACTAGATACGATAGGTTATGGGGGAACCTATATCTATATTATAACCTGTATTGAAGAAAAATACACACTAACAAGTAAAATATTTTAAAAATTCTGAATATTTATTTTAGGTATAATCCTGACAAGCCTTTAACTTGTTTATCATCTAATATGAGGTATCTAGGAGCCTCGTACAACGTCTTTAACTTCTTATTGGATAAATTACATCAGAATCGCTCAATCGGCTTCTGTCGGCTTCGTCTGTCCTGATGAGCTACTTGTCTTTTATTAATTATTTTTTTGGACGTAGAGTATAATAAATATAACTAAATAAAATAACTAATATTAAATATTATATATGTAATTAAATATTAATAATAAATACAGTAATAGATATAGGGAACCCTTAAAAATAAAATAGGGAATAGTATCAGAAATATTACCTATTATTTATTTAAAATTAAAACATTTAGTCAAGAGTAAAATTAAATATATGTCAGTTAAACCTTGATATAATAAGGTTTGTCAGATATGAGGTAAACCTATTTCATTAGTAAAAAGTTAAAATAAAATAGGGAATAGTTATTTTTAAGGAATAACTTGTACTCAGAAAAGATATACTAGGTAGTGTAGAATTTATTTAAAACTAATTAGGTAATGTTGTTGACATTTAGGAAATAAGGTGCTATTGTAGATGTACAACAACAAATAAAACGAAAAGGAGTGTCAAAATAAAGATGACAAAAAAAGAACGAACACCTAAGAGATTGAAAAAATATAGAATGGATGCAGGTTATACAACATATTCACTAGGAGATAAGTTGGGAGTAAGCTTCTCAACAGTTAGTAACTGGGAAGGTGGACTTAAATTCCCTAGACCGGAAAAGTTAATGTTGCTGGAGGACTTATTCAAAGTAGGTTATAGAGAACTATTTGAAGATTTATCAGAAGACGAAAATAGGGAACTGGAGTCAAAACGATATGGTTTATTAGAAAAGAAAAATAGAGCCGTGGAGGGAAAATAAGTGTTTGTAACTAGTGAGATAGAATATATAAGTAAATATGGAGTAGAAGTTAATGTTAGAAAAGACACATACAACAGGCTTACATTATCGATATTTGATTTCTCAGTACTAGGTATTATAGAAAATGTGGAAAGGAAAGAAATGATTACAAGAGCAATCAATAACTTTATACTTAAATTCATTGTAGAAACTAAGCTAAAGGAGGCGCTAGACGAATTTATTGGTAAACCTATAGACGATTCATTAATCTATACTATTCAATATACGATAGAAAAAAAGATGGACTACTATGAGAATATAAATGGAATAGAATTTTCAAGGATATTAGGAGTACACATTATGAACTATGTACACGGCTGCTTGCTAGAATTAGAAACTGGCTGCGTACATTAAAAAAGACCAGCCGCACAAACTGGTCTTTTTACTATTCCCTATTTTATTTTATTTATGCGTCACCTTGAAACTTAGGATATTTTGTGCAATTACGTACAACCAATCTCCTGTCATGTCTGCTTTTGTGTTCACATGGAATACTGGTGAACGACTACCACGAACAGCGTTACCGATTACCGATTCTGGTGTATCTGCGATTCCTGCTGTAAGGAAAGCCTCCTCGGGGATGAATGCAATCATTCCGTTCATTAGGGTTACTTCTACGTCTTTTTTTACTGCCATGTTCAACTTCCTTTCTTATTTTTGAGATAAACTGAATATGTAACTTAAGATACCACCTAATACAACCATAAGGGCATTCTCGACTAACGCACGTTGTTTATCCGTACCCTTCTCGCCTCTTGTTTCTAATGTTGCTAACTTTTGATGTAGGAGGTCAATTCGGTAGATTAGGTGGGATTGTTTTTCTTCGTTTATAGCTGTGTTTTTGTCAATGTCTCGAACGATAGCTTGAAGTTCCTCTAATACTTTTTTCATATCTTCGGATTCTTCGGCATGTTCTTTCAGTACGTTTTCTATCTCTTTTAATCTGTACTCAAATTCTTGTTGATTAGTCATGACCAATCCACCTTTCTCTTTTTTATCTACTGAATGTTAAAAATCCTTTGCTAACTGTTCCCTTCCCTTCTTCACTTGTTTTATGCTCCGATAATTCTTTTAAAACTGCAAGGCTGTCCTCATCCTCTATCTGACCATATTGAGAACATGTATTAATTCCTATTTTAACAGATTTTTCATTATCGAAAGTTATCTGTACTCGAATCCAATCACTTTCTGGTGTTTCCAGATATTTAAATTCATAGCTATTTAACAGGCTTAAAGACATCAATCGATGAATTGTATACATATGGAAACTTGTTCGGTGACCATTCACCATATTGTGAATAAGCTCACATAATTCGCCTTTTACATCAATATTTCTTATGTTTCCTGCGGGAATCATTTTTTCCTCCCCCTTTCTCCTTTGTTCGTTGTTAGAGAAGTAACTACAACCGTAGACATGACACCGTTTTTGAACGCGACGGTTTCGTACTTGCCGCCGCTGAATAGTACGATATCTGCTATAATAGAGGTATAGACAATTGTAATAAACATGACAGCTTTTACAGTTGGAATAATCAAACGAAAAATTATACCTCGATGAAGAATGGATGCAGTAATATATGACATATAAGAAGCTACGAGGTAGAAGATTAGGGTAAAGGCAATAGACAGCACGAAATATACCATTGTAATTACCCTCTTCCTAGAGATTTATCAGTACTAATATAGTACTTCGTACTGATATTTTTTGGATAACTACTATATTAGGGTAGTACCAAAAAATTTCTCAAGTGGAGGTAGAGTAGCCCGTGAAAGTAGAAAAAAGTTTAAGAGATAAAATCTTACTAGTTGTTGTAGTACAAGCGGTAGGGTTTGGTATCGCATCACTTTTAAGTCTAGGAGGTATCGTGGTAGAACGTTCAACGCTGTCGTATTTTATTACAGGGACTATCCTCGCATTTGTCGCTTTAGGAATCTATGAATATATCCTAACGAGAAACGCGATGAAGTTACAAAAAGAATTAAGTGTAACAATTAATCAGGCAATGCGAAGATATGATACGATTTTTATCAATACACATACGGAGAAGAAAGGCGGTAAATAGCTATGTTTGACATGACGGAAAGAGAGATGGAGAATTTTTTAAGCTCTACACAAGATTACGCTAAAACAACAATCATGCTCATTTTTGAAAACGAATCGCAAATTGTAGCACCCGGATATAGAACAGAAACAGGAATTAAGGTAGACCCTACATTCGTATCTAATATTTTAAAAGATGTGGAAGCAGCGGTTACAATGACTATTACACATATGGCTTACGATTATGCAGATTTTCAAAAGGACTACAGGGATACAGTAGGAGATACTGAACATGAGATTGTAGATAAATTAAGAGATAAATATGAAGGACACTTAATGAGCCAATTCATCAACTATGGAATCGTATTTTCATCTGATGTTATCGACATTGTTTTGGACGAGCTAATCCTAGAACTCCCTTTCCTTTATTCTGCTGCTGTTTACGAAGATATTGATGATTCCGATGTATTCCTTGACGACAGACTGTACGCTTACGAAGAGCTGTTAGAAAAGGTAGACCAGCGCTTCGATGAGGAGCTAGACGATGAATGATAACGAAAAGGGAGGTTGTCGAAAAGCGACGTAAATTATTTCAAAATTCAGAAAAATACAGAGAGTTTAAAAAAGGAGATAGACGAGTCTTCACACCAAGATTATGCTCCATATGTGGAAGACCGCTATCTGCTCTTTCAAGACAAACGCAAAAATACATAACAACACAAAACCAGATACGATTCGAGTTAAGTGATATTGTACATATCCACATCTGCAAGGATGTTAACTCGTGTTATCGTGTACTAAAACAGAAAGGGGAACTGCAAGATGTCAATGGCGAACAACATAAAAAAAGGTATAAAGAAGAAGAATAGTGTGTTTGACTCACAAGAAGAATTACGTGATACGTTAAACTCCGCATTCTCGTCTTCTATGAAACAGTTCATTAAGAAGTTAGAAATGGGTGAGATTCCTATTGATAACATCGCTGATGCTATCCGCGTGTTAGGAGCTTATAAGGAACTTAATGGTATCGACGAAATGATGAACGGTCAACAAGGAGCTGGAATGTTACCGGAAATTAACATGCGCCAAGAGAAAGTTGTGGATGATATGGTTCGTGACGGTAAGATGGCGGCTGATGAGGAAGGTAAAATCGATGTATCTACAATGGATATGAACGATGTAGCAGACCTAATCAGAAATATGGACATAGCTCAGAATGCAGAAAACGAGGGAACATTCTAATGAAAAAAAGACCGTGGAATATCGAAATCACAAATGACGTAGAACCAACGAGGGTTGTTAAGAAATCTAGAGCTATGGGGATTTCTTATATACCTTACCCCTCACCTGATAATGTACTAGCGGAAAAGAAAGAATACAACAAGTTTGCGAAACATGTATATGAAAGCTATGTACTAGGTGTCCCGTATTTTGGAGAGGAAGATAGAAATGAATAATCTAACAGGAGAAATGATACAGAACATAGCTAAACAAACGTTCGGTAGGACGGAGTTATCAAAAGACGAATTAGCTTATGTATTGACGATGTTAAACTGTTCGTCTTATCTATTAAAGAACCACTCGGTAAAAGGTCACCCGATTACCTTCCACGTTAGCGGAAAAGACTCATTACGAGCGCAAGCGCACAGACCGTGGCAAACAGAAATCATCAATGATACGCATCCTAACAAGGCGGTAATTAAATCCCGTCAGTTAGGGCTATCAGAGGTCGGTGTAGGCGAGATGTTATGGTTTGCAGACCTACACTCCTATGCGGGTGTAAAGTGCCTCTACACGTTCCCTACGAACCGACAAATGAAGGACTTTGTAACGACACGTATTAACCCGTTACTTGAGAAAGGGTATTATGCTACTATTTCTGACCCTAAGATTGACTCGTTAGAAAAGAAAAAGATTAGAAATAGCTTCATGCTGTTCCGTTCTTCTAGTAAGGGCGCTGCGGTAGAGGGTGTCGATATCGATTACCTCTCACTGGATGAGTATGACC
>Ga0213823_1001745_pt1 | contig 12747 bp, 7 predicted proteins | sample MC6MC0907MG_FD_179887 | JGI IMG/M metagenome (GOLD analysis project Ga0213823, IMG submission 179887) | Enriched soil aggregate microbial communities from Iowa State University, Ames, United States - MC6-MC0907-MG | ecosystem: Environmental > Terrestrial > Soil > Unclassified | place: USA: Iowa...
AATTTTTGTATCAAAAAAAATGAGAAGCAGCGGAAAGTAGTTTTCATCGCCTCCCACTGCTGTTTGACTTTAATTTTTATTCTCTTTAATTACAATTTATAATTCACATTTAATCCGACAAAATCGATTTGAAGATCTTGCATTTGGCGAAGGTATACCTTCGTTTTTCCAGGAGTGTAGTTGTGTATCGGCTTATGCGGCGTAAATTCAATCTCAGCTCCCCCCTGTTTCCAGTTGATAGACAACTCACTTGGGGTATAATGAATTTTCACTGAGCCGTAACTCGGGATGAAAGCGACGTTGAAATCGGCCGGTTCTGGGTTACCTTTTTCTGCGGCAATTGACACAATTGCATCGTTCTTATGTTCAATTCTCGCTAATTGATCACCCTCTTGAGAAATTTGAGCAATCGCCTCTAACCCTTCTTGTTTGGAAAATTCAGCCATATCAGCACTTAACACACTAATCTTTTTAAGATTCAACTCATTCCAAGCCTGTTCTTGATCTATTTCAAGTTGTGATGGTTTACGATCAATATTCATCTTTGATGGATACTGTTTTATCGATAGATCGGCAGGAATCTGTTGGATTTCCTGCACAGGCTCAACTGTACGTAGTCCAATTTGGGCATAGGTTTGATGCATTCGTATTTGAGGTAGTTGCATTACTTCAACTCCTTAAATTGTTGTTGCTTAATGTTATTATATAAAAATGGTATCAAAATTTATGTCAAGTTGCGACAATTTTATTTAAAAAGAGGGCTGTGTTAAGCTTGACTGTTGATTTACGCTCCAGGCGCTTCGCTTTCCGCGGGCGTGCCGGGGAGCCTCCTCGTCGCTTCGCTCCTGCGGGGTCTCCCCTGTCCCGTACTCCCGCAGGAGTCTCGCGCCTTACGCTCCAATCAACATAGTTACAAAAATCAACAATGACCTTTTACACAGTCAAAAGAAAAAACGGTTATACTTTTCTATCAATTAAAAGTCCCAAACACTTTGTCATTGCCGCATACATATCTAAGAATTTTTTGGGAGGAATTTCTTTTACGACTTCATTCGTTATATCATCAACAACCGCGACATAGTATTCTTGTAACCCCTCATGGAACTCAAATTTTAAATGAGTATTCGAAGCTTTTAAAAAATCGTTCATACTGTTCATTATTTTTTCAGCTTTTTCTTTCTCTTGTTGCTGCATAAACTGATCTTGCTGGTTATCTGAATTTCCTTTTAAATTAAAAGTATTTTTATTCTTAGAAAGATCCATTGCTGCACCACTAGAACTTGATAGTTTTTCAATCATACCCTCTACCTCCTTATAAATGTTTATTTATAAATATTATCGGAAATATTGCAAAAATGATTAGAGCTTTTGGAAATAAAAAGCAAAAAGAGACCTTAGGATACCTAAGGTCTCTTTCGTTTTGGACAGATAGTTTGTTAGAATCAAAAACTCAAACTTATCTACCCTATTTGACTATTACGGTCGTGCTTCCGACAACAAGATATCCATCTACGTATCCACGGAACTCAACCACTACTTTTCCTGGCTGCCAAGTAAATTGGTCACGATCAAACTTAAATTGACCATTTTTAGCTTGCTGCAGTAATCCGTTCGTTCCTGAATTAGCGGAAACTCCATTTAATGTGGCACTGTGTAGATCGAATTTTTTCATGTCAATGCCTTTTGGCACTGTTACTTGAACAGTAATCACTCCAGTGTTAGTTTTAATAATACCTGGATTTACAACAATAGTTGCTTGAACGTATACATTTATTGTCTTTTTCACTATTGTTGTCCACCCTGCTTTATCAGTTACGGTTAACTCTACAGTATATGATCCTGGTTTATCAAACTTAATAGGACCTGTGATTTCCTGTCCGTTTACTGTAACCTTTTCATGAGCAATACCCGAAACAGTATCAATAGCCGAATATTCCGGCAGGTATGTTCCTAGTGCATACTCATCATCAAGATTCCAGACGACAATTGGCGCATTTTTATCAATTTTTACGTCAACGGTCTTTTTATCTTCGATGTTACCTGCCTTATCTACACTATAGAAAGATACCTTTGTTACGCCTTCTTCACTCACCTTAAAGCTTGTTCCTTCCTTATAATCAGAACCATTAATGGAATAGTAGGTTTTATCTACGCCACTTCCATTGTCTGTTGGCGATAAAAGGACATTTACGTCTTCTTTATACCAAGAATTTTTAACATTAGAAGTCGTAATTGGTGCGGTTTTGTCGATATTCATTTCAACTGTGTTAGCGTCTTCGACGTTACCTGCCTTATCTACACTATAGAAAGATACCTTCGTTACGCCTTCTTCACTCACCTTAAAGCTTGTTCCTTCTTTATAATCAGAACCATTAATGGAATAGTAGGTTTTATCAACGCCACTCTCATTGTCTGTTGGCGATAAAAGGACAGTCCCATCTTCATTTGTTATTTTAGAGGTCGTAATTGGCGCAGTCTTGTCGATATTTACTTCAACAGTATTAACTTCTTCGATGTTACCCGCTTTATCTATACTATAGAATGAGACTTTCGTTACACCTTCATCGCTCACAGAAAAGCTTGTTCCTTCCACAAAATCAGAACCATTAATGGAATAGTAGGTTTTATCTACGCCACTTCCATTGTCTGTTGGCGATAAAAGGACAGTTACGTCTTCTTTATACCAAGAATTTTTAACATTAGAAGTCGTAATTGGTGCGGTTTTGTCGATATTCACTTCAACTGTGTTAGCGTCTTCGATGTTACCTGCCTTATCTACACTATAGAAAGATACCTTCGTTACGCCTTCTTCACTCACCTTAAAGCTCGTTCCTTCTTTATAATCAGAACCATTAATGGAATAGTAGGTTTTATCTACGCCACTTCCATTGTCTGTTGGTGATAAAAGGACGGTTCCATCTTCATTTGTTAAATTAGATGTCGTAATTGGCGCGGTCTTGTCGATATTTACTTCAACATTCTTAACTTCTTCGATGTTACCCGCTTTATCTATACTATAGAATGAGACTTTCGTTACGCCTTCCTCGCTTACAGAAAAGCTTGTTCCTTCCACAAAATCCGAACCATTAATAGAATAGTAGGTTTTATCTACGCCACTTCCATCGTCTGATGGAGATAAAAGGACATTTACGTTGGCTTTATACCAAGTAGTTTTAACATTAGAAGTCGTAATTGGTGCGGTCTTGTCGATTTTTACTTCTACTGTGTTAACGTCTTCGATATTACCTGCTTTATCTATACTATTGAAGGATACCTTCGTTACGCCTTCATTACTCACCCTAAAGCTTGTTCCTTCCACAAGATCATAACCATTTATAGTATAGAAGGTTTTATCTACGCCACTACCATTGTCTGTTGCTGATAAAAGGACATTTACGTCTTCTTTATACCAAGAATTTTTAACATTAGAAGTCGTAATTGGTGCGGTATTGTCGATATTCACTTCAACCGTGTTAGCGTCTTCGATGTTACCTGCCTTATCTACACTATAGAAAGATACCTTCGTTACGCCTTCTTCACTCACAGTAAAGCTTGTTCCTTCCTTATAATCAGAACCATTAATGGAATAGTAGGTTTTATCTACGCCACTCTCATTGTCTGTTGGTGATAAAAGGACGGTTCCGTCTTTATCTGTTAAATTAGATGTCGTAATTGGCGCGGTCTTGTCGATATTTACTTCAACAGTATTAACTTCTTCGATGTTACCTGCCTTATCTACACTATAGAAAGATACCTTCGTTATACCTTCATCGCTCACAGAAAAGCTTGTTCCTTCCACAAAATCCGACCCATTAATAGAATAGTAGGTTTTATCTACGCCACTCTCATTGTCTGATGCCGATAAAAGGACATTTACGTCTTCTTTGTACCAAGAATTTTTAACATTAGAAGTCGTAATTGGTGCGGTCCTGTCGATGTTCACATCAACGGTGTTAACTTCTTCGATGTTACCTGCCTTATCTATACTATAGAAGGATACTTTCGTTACGCCTTTTTCACTCACACTAAAGCTTGTTCCTTCCTTATAATCAGAACCATTAATGGAATAGTAGGTTTTATCTACGCCACTTCTATTGTCTGATGGAGATAAAAGGACAGTTCCGTCTTCATTTGTTAGATTATAGGTCGTAATTGGCGCGGTCTTATCGATATTTACTTCAACGGTTTTAACTTCTTCGATGTTACCTGCCTTATCTACACTATAGAATGAGACTTTCGTTACGCCTTCTTCGCTTACAGAAAAACTTGTTCCTTCCACAAAATCCGAACCATTAATAGAATAGTAAGTTTTATCAACGCCACTTCCATCGTCTGATGGAGATAAAAGGACATTTACGTTGTCTTTATACCAAGTAGTTTTAACATTAGAAGTCGTAATTGGTGCGGTTTTGTCGATTTTCACTTCAACTGTGTTAACGTCTTCGATATTACCTGCTTTATCTATACTATTGAAGGATACCTTCGTTACGCCTTCATTACTCACTCTAAAGCTTATCCCTTCCACAAGATCATAACCATTAATAGTATAGAAGGTTTTATCAATACCACTTCCATGGTCAGATGGAGATAAAAGGACATTTACGTCATCTTTATACCAAGAATTTGTTATATTAGAGGTCGTAATTGGTTTGATATTGTCGATATTCACTTCAACGGTCTTAACTTCTTCGATGTTACCCGCTTTATCTATGCTATAGAAGGATACTTTCGTTACTCCTTCTTCCTTCACCTTAAAGCTTGTTCCTTCTACAAAATCAGAACCGTTTATAGAATAGAAAGTTTTTGCAACGCCGCTCACATTGTCTGATGAAGATAAATTGAAAAAATCTTCCTTAAACCAAGAATTTGTTGCATTCGAGGTTGTAATTGGCGCAGTCTTGTCGATTTTTACTTCAACTGTCTTCGTTATTTCAATGTTTCCTGCATTATCAACGCTGTAAAAGGAGACTTTGTGCTTCCCTTCATCCTGGATTGTAAAGGTAGTACCCTCTTTAAATGTTGAATCATTAATTGAATAGAAGGTTTTAGCCACTCCGCTTTGGTTATCTGTAGCAGTCAGTTGAACAGTTACATCTTCTTTGTAGTAAGAATCTGCTATGTTTGAAATCGTAACAGGCGGAATGGTATCCTTTACAGGAGGTACCTCTATATTTGAACCAACATTCAAAGTGACTTGATTAGAAGCTTGAGATTCTCCAAAACGAGTATGATAGGAAGTGACCTCATATATATGCTTCCCTTCAGTCTGGTTGGGTAGCTTTTGTTGAAGACTTGTTGTTGTTGCTACCAATTTTTTTGTTCCGTTGACAATTTCATAAATATTATACCCAGTCACATTGTCTTGCTTTGTCCAATCTAAAATGATAATGGATTCATTCTCAACGGTTCCTGTTAAAACTGGGGCTTTCAATTCAGGATACTTGAGATCGTATTCTACCTTAGATGCTGTTTTGGATTCACCAAAACGGTCACTATATGCAATTACTTCAAATGTATAGTGGCCTTCCGGCATATTTAGTAAAGTGTGTGCATTTACAAGCTTGGTTGTAATTAATTTACGCTCACCATTAATAATTTGATAAACCTTATAACCAGTTGCATAATCGGAAGGATCCCATCTTAAGACTAAATCATTTCCGTTTTGAACGGTAATATTTAAATTCTTAGGAGCTTCTATAACTGGATGAGTTAAATCAAATTCAACATTTGCCACCGATGATGATTCCCCAAAACGATCACTATAAGATGCTAATTCATACTTATAATTGCCTTCTGGCATATTAACGAATATTGAATTCAATGCAGAAGTAGTTAATAATAACTTCCTCTCACCATTTACATACTGATATAATTTATACTTATCTGCATATTCTACTTGTGCCCATCTAAGATTGATATCATTTAGATTCGATAATGTGTAAGTTAGGCTGCCAGGAGCTTGCATTTTCGGATAAACCATATCAAAGTCCAACTGAAAAGGTTCTAATGATTCACCGAAGCGATCACTATATGCGGTGACTTCGTATATATGCTTGCCTTCTGTAACATTTGAAATAATATGACTGTTTAATCTTGTTGTTGTAAGCAATTTCTTTGTTCCGTCAATTACTTCATAGACTTTATAATTACTAGCATAAGTTACTCTTTGCCAGTTAAAAATCAAATCATTCCCATTCTGGACGGTATACGTTACGAGTGGTGATGTCATGATAGGAAAATTGACATCTACTTCAATCCTTAATCCGACGTTCGACTCTCCAAATCGGCTATTATTGGATGTTACTTCATAAACATATTTTCCTTCCGGATGATTTTGGAATGTATAATTTACAGCTGTTGTGGTTGTAACTAGCTTTCTCGTACCATCGATCACTTGATAAATTTTATAATCCGTCGCATAAGCTGCCTTATTCCAGCTTAATGTCAAATCATTCCCGTTAAGGATGGTCGATGAAATGCTTGTTGGGCTTTGCATCTCAGGGTATGAAACTTCAACTGTTACGCTATTTGAAAGTGGAGTTTCATCAAGATTTCTTACGGCAGAAACAGCAAAAGTACTACTCCCCTCCTGTACACCAAAGATAGTGGTCTCTGTGAATTCATAAGTTACCTGTTTAACTAGTTCTTGCTTGCCTGCTTCTAGTTTGTAAACACGGTACGCATTAGCTCCAGAAACTTTATCCCAGCTTAATGTAATATTACCAGGATAGGTTTGGCTCGATTTTAAATTCGTCGGGGTAAGCAACTCAAAAGCAAACGCATTTATTAATGGGAATACTAATTGAAAACATAATAGTATAGTAGCAAAAATGGAAAACTTCTTTACCATAACGTTTACTCCTTTTTCAAGTGAAAAAGGCAACGAAAGTTCCAATAACATGTTTTTGTGGTGTCCGGCTGCCATCAAGGCTTTTCATGTTGATTCAGGCCCTTGGTTTTACGTCCCACAGTTTCCCATGGTTTGCCTTTTTCACAAATTGTCGTTTTATTATTAAATCATTTTACATTGGAACTCTTTTATAAAAAATATTACTATTCTTCTAAAAAGAGAGAGATCTTAGGATATTAAGATCTCTCAATTTCACCATATTAACGAAGAAGTTGTAATACACCTTGAGGCTGTTGGTTCGCTTGAGCAAGCATTGCTTGAGCTGCTTGAGCAAGAATTGAGTTTTTCGTTTGTTCCATCATTTCTTTTGCCATGTCTACATCACGAATACGAGACTCAGCAGCAGTTAAGTTTTCTTGAGATGTTCCTAGGTTGTTAATAGTGTGTTCTAAGCGGTTTTGGAATGCACCTAATTTAGAACGTTGTCCAGAAACATCTTCAATTGCTTTATTAATAGCAGAGATAGAAGCTTCTGCTGATGAAGCAGAGCTTACTTTAATATTGTCTACATGAAGAGCTGCTGCTCTCATATCATTAATTTCCACATTCATTGTTTGTGAAGAGTTTGCTCCAATTTGGAACGTTAATGCGTTATTTTTATATTCTTCTACAGATTTACGAGAAGTGAAAGTTGCTTCTTTACCGATATCTTCAACGCCAATTGCACCTAAAGTTAATGTATAGCTACCACCACCTCCTACAGTAATTGTTTGAGGTCCACCTGTATCAGCAATACCAGCAATTGTACCTGTAGTACCGCTTTGAGTAGTCCACTCTAAAGTGTATGCACCTGAACCATCGTAATCTGTAATTTTCACATTAAGTGTCTCATTTCCTTCAGAACCAGGCATTCCTGCTGAAGATGCGCTTTGAGCAACTACTGCAGTGAATAATTTGTCGTCACCTTGGTTGTCAAATTTAACGTTTCCGATTTGTTCAGTAACACCATTTTTTGAACCATCGATAAGTTTCTTTGTATTAAATTCAGTTGTATTACCAATGCGGTCGATTTCGCTAATAAGTTGATCCATTTCTTTTTGCAATTCATTACGATCAGCATCAGTGTTAGAATCATTTGATGATTGAACCGCTAATTCACGCATACGTTGAAGAATTGTATGTGATTCATTTAATGCTCCTTCAGCTGTTTGAATAAGTGAGATGCCATCTTGAGCGTTCTTTGAACCCATTTCAAGACCGCGAATTTGACCTCGCATTTTTTCAGAGATTGCTAATCCAGCCGCATCATCTCCGGCACGGTTAATACGAAGACCTGAAGATAATTTTTCCATCGATTTACCTTGACCAGCTGTTGCACCTGCTAACTGGCGGTGTGTGTTAAGTGCTGCAATGTTGTGGTTAATACGCATAATTAAATTTCCTCCCTAGAATAAATATCTTTTGTAATTTTAAATCATCTATAATAAACCCTTATGGTCTACTATCAAAAAAAGTTTTAATAAAATTTTAGGCATTTTGAACATTTCGATAGTTTAATTGGTATTTATCTTTATACAGTTCTACTTTATAAATCTATAGAACTCTCATACCATTTATCAAAATATTTTTCGCCTGTTTTACCGAAGTATTTCCTTCGTATTTATTCTTATCGGTAAATTAATTTATTCGTTTAGTTATTCCTACATTTTTTTTATTTCATAAAAGAATTCGATCGTATGTATTCTTATCGGACATCAAACATATTGTGTACCGTTTTCAACGATTTGTTTTGCAGTCCTTTTTTTCGAAGAATTCTTTGTTATTTATTTTATCGGCGAATCAAACAATTGGTTTAGTTGTTTTATCAAACTTTTTTTGGCTATTAGGAAAGTATAAGTGCAACTACGCCTCTGTCTTCACCCTTAGGGGCTCGCCAATCGGCGAGTTTTCTTTATATTAGAATAAAGAACATATAAGGAATTAATGTCGATAATTTTTGTCTTAAATCAAAATAAAAAGAGTCACCCATAAAGAGTGACTCCTTTGAACAATGTTGAATTTATTATTGCCCAAGTTGATTATACCAAAATGAACTCTGGCTATTTAGCTGTTGCAGGGCTTTTTCCATAGCGTTAAATTTTGTCCATAAGGCTTGCTCTTGCGCATATACTCGATTCTGAACTTTTACCATTCTTTCGTCAATGGAGGCAGCCTCTTTTCCTAAAAAGCTGTTAACAGAAATCGTTCCTGGTGCCCCAGCTTTTACTTTTAGTTCTGATAAAATGTCGCCAATCCGATCATAAACCCTGATCGCAAATCCACTATTTTTGTGTTTTTCAGCACTTGTTATAGTTGTATCATTCGGATTATTAGTCTCGAACTTGGTGGAAAACATTTTTTGGATATCAGTTAGATTAGTAGTCAACAGTGATTTTAGCTTAGACTCATCTAAAACTAATTTACCATTGTCTTTATAATCCTTGCTAGTTGTGATTCCGATTTCTGGCAGTGAGTCAAAAGATGGATTAATCCCTTCTCCTTTAATAATTTCACTCATGCTTGAACGAAGCTGTGTAAGGAATTGACGGATCGCAGGATCATTTGCGAGTAGACCACTTTTTGCTTTATCCTCCCATAACTTAATATCTGCTTCTTTCATATCTTTCTTTTGTGCCTCAGTTAACGGTGGGAAGTTACGGTTTTTACTCTCAGAAAGTTTGTCATTCAAATCTTTTATTAGGTCATTGTATTTATCAACAAATGTCTTCAGTTTGTCAAAGACCTTATCTGTATCTGAAACAACATTTACAGTAGCTGGGTTATCCACAGAAACCGCTGATTTTAATTTGATTTGAACACCATCATATGTGAAGGTGTTATCGGAAACAGTGATTTTTGTACCATTGATGACAACATATCCTGACTCAGCAGGCGCCCCATTAGAAAAAGTACCAGCAGAAAACTGCTCAGCTGGATCAATAGCGTTTGTAGCTCCGTTGGTAATCTTTAATAGTGACTGCGCATCAGGGCTAGAATCGGAAATCGTGATTGGTTTACCTGCGCCTGCTTCAGTGGATGTAAATACTAATGAACCCCCAACATTTGTAGCTTTGACATTTGTGTCCGCACTTTTCGAATTGATCTGTGCAATCGCCTGGTCAAAGGTACTATCTTTAGGTATGGTAATTTCAATTCCATTAAGTTTAAAAGTTAAGTCAGCGGTTGCATTAGGGTCAATTTTGTCCGTCCCTTTTCCTATTTTCGTGTCAAAACTGACCGAACTACTCGTTCCCAAGGTAGCAAGTTTTGCTTCTGAAATCGTGAAGTTTAGAAGTTTAGACTCACCTGACATTGAAACATCAATACTTGCATTGCTCGAAGTCGCTTTTTGAGCGTTAAACGTTCCTTGCAGTCTTAAATCCTGCATTGCATCTCTGAAACTAGCTATTTTCAAGTTGACTTCTCGATAGGCCTCCGTTTTCCATTTGTTAACCGTTTTCGCTTGCTGCAGTTTATCCAAAGGAATTCTATTTACCTTCATCATGTCACTTACTATTTTTTCTGTATCCAAACCTGATGCTAGGCCGGATATATGTGTTGTTAAGTTAACCAAATCGTTTTCCTCCTTTATAAAAAGCTATTTTTTTAAAAGTATTTTTTTACGCATGCAAAATTATGTTCAATTCTCGGTGAGATTTTATCTGCTTTTAAGGAATCCATAGGTAAATACCCATATATCATTATTTATCGGAAGCATTTCAAAATAGTTTAAAGGAAGTGATTAGTCTTATTAAGCAATACCTATGGCTAATTCTTATATTTGTAGATATGTAAAAAAAGCCGCAATCACCTCGAGGATTTACGAGGAAGCGGCCTTTTCTAGTCAATCTTATTGACGTTCAAAAATTACTTTAATATATTATTGGTAATCCCTGACATCTGATCTGCATAGGAAACCGCTCTAGAGTTTAATTGAAACCCCCGCTGAGCTGTCATCAGATCAGTCATTTCTTTTGACAAATCCACATTCGATCCTTCGAGATAACCCGATGAGATTTGTATCTCTCCTGGGACCATCATTCTCACATAATTAGCTGCATTTCTACCATTCGCTAATACATTGGGATCAATCGCGAATTCATTTTCACCGACATTCTGTAACACGTGAGGATTTTGAATATCCACAATACCCACTTGCTGAGCTGATTTGAATGTTGCTCCTTGGCCATTTTTACTTTTCAACTGAATTTGCCCCATTGAATCGATGTTCACTTCATATTGTCCATCTAGTTCGATTGGATTACCATTCTGGTCTAACAGATAACCCCCATTGGCGTTTACTAAATGAAAGCTTCCCTGTTTGTTGGGATTAGGACTAACATGGAAATTGCCATCGCGTGTATATCTCACCTCGTTAGGTCCTCCGGCAAATGCAGATGGATAACCAACTTGGAAAAATCCCTTACCAGATATCATGAGATCAAAAGGATTACCTGTTTGAACAGCTTGTCCTTGCTCGATGTCAAGTTGTGTAAGTCCTGTCCGTGTGCCATAACCGACTCGTATTCCATTAGGTGTGAGCCTTCCGATTTCTTGATTTATTAGTGGCTGATTGTTAAATTGCGATGCTAAAATCTCAGAAAAGCTTTGGTCCCTGCGTTTAAAACCGGTCGTGTTCACATTGGCAACATTATTTGCTGTCGTATCAATTTTTTGCTGGTATGCTTGCAAAGCACCTGATGAGATAAATAATGACGTATTCAAAATGCTTATCTCCTATTCTTAGCGTTTTTTATCGTTTACTAACTTGCAAAAAACTCCCACAGATGGAAGCAGCAGATTATCCGTTTATCTTTCCGACCGAGTATAGTTGTTGTAAAGAGTTATCATAAACACTTATTACCTTTTGGTTTGCTTCATACCCCTTAATCGTCATCATCATATCTGTCATCGTTTGACCTGGATCAACATTCGACTGTTCAGTGAATCCTTGATAAAGAGAAATACCAGGATTAGTTCCTCCGGCATCTTGGATAAATGGTACTGGATTATCTGACTGGAATACATTTCCTCCCAGGCGACGAAGTTCGGCCGGATTTTGTACCACTGCTAGGCCAATCTGGCCGGCCGCCCTTGTTCTAGATGGATCATTAGGATAGGCAATTAACTGGCCATTCGGGCTAATGAACAAATCCTCTTTACGAATACTGTCAGTCATTTGGATGGGATTATGATCCGCCCCCAACACAAGATAACCCTCTGATGTCACTAGGTGACCATTTGCATCTAAATCCCACTTTCCATTCCTTGTGTAGCCAATGGTTCCATCAGGGAGCTGAACGCCAAAGAAGGCAGCCGGTTTCACGGGCCGGCCATTTATCGTTTGCGCGGGAATCCCCTGATCTTCAATCGCAAGGTCTAACGGATTTCCCGTTTCTACCAGTGCCCCCTGACTGAAACTAGGTATTCGTTCCTGTGTATAAACACCATTATATAATTCACCTATCGTAATAGCCTGTCCCGGTAATTGGAATGCTCCAGCATTTGTGATCTTTCCATTTTCATTAAAGTCCTGGATTCGTTGAATTAATAATTTCGGGAACGCCCGTTGAACTGTATCATCCTTTTTATATCCTGGTGTTTGTGCATTGGCCAGATTATCGGCCAATGTTTCTTGCTTTCGCTCCAGTGAAAACATCCCTGAAGCCGCTGAATATAAACCTCTTATCATGATTAATCCCCCTTTTTAGCTGCATTCTTGGGCAGCCAGCTGTAAAATAAAAGCTACTTCACCGGAGCCTTTTTCAAGCTTCATAGCAATTTGATCAACGGAAAGACCTTGATTATGTAAATCAAAAATTTCCTTATAGCGGTCATGTAATAACAAATTTTGCCCA
>Ga0213823_1001752_pt1 | contig 12662 bp, 11 predicted proteins | sample MC6MC0907MG_FD_179887 | JGI IMG/M metagenome (GOLD analysis project Ga0213823, IMG submission 179887) | Enriched soil aggregate microbial communities from Iowa State University, Ames, United States - MC6-MC0907-MG | ecosystem: Environmental > Terrestrial > Soil > Unclassified | place: USA: Iowa...
GTATCGAGTCTTTTCATGCGACATTGAAAAAAGAAGAAGTTTATCGAACACGCTATGAAAATTATGAAACAGCTAGAGTTGCACTATTTCAATACATTGAAGGTTGGTACAATCGCAAACGAATTCACGGTGCTATAGGCTTTCTAACGCCTGATGAATGTGAAGATATGTGCAGAGCTATGGCGTAACATTTTGGGATACAAGAAATTTTCCCCTTCACATTTTTGATGCGCAACCTCCATGGATTTCTCGCTCTACATCCCGAGTAGTCTGTCAAAGGCTCTTTTCACTTTGACTGGCTACTCGGGATGTGGAACACTCCATAAATGGTGGTTGCCACAAAACAAAAACTTAACTTTAATGTGTCCGGAATCTTGACTTAGATCCACATAGGCACAGCCTTTTTTTAAAAACCCTTTGGCTGGATCCATTCTCTCATTGCCTTTTTGCGTTTTTATTTTCATAGGAGTTGAATAACTTGCCGTCAGGTTAACACCTTAATTGCCTGGAGCAACAGCCATTTAAACAATGCGGAAGCCTTCTTTCGGTTAAATCCTTGGAGGGCATTTTTTATTTGAACAGCTCAATGATCTTTCTACAACCCTCTTCATAAACCAGCTTGAACGAGGCAGCCCCATTTTGGTTACCGTATATCATTTAAAAACATTTTTTGCATATAGCCATATCGAGTCACATGAAAAAAAGGAAAGAGACTTGTGACCATATGTCGTTCCAACATTAGGCCGGCATCGTAATTGGGCTACAGACTGATGATAAGTATATACTGGTTTGTTACACTTTATGGGTAAGAAATTTAGCCTGAGGGAGAGGAATCATGTGAAAACTGTATGGCGAATCAGTATTTATCTCATCGTTTTTGTTGTAGTAGTAGGAGGTGTAGGCGCACTCGGGTTCGTCAATACAATGAATGAGGTAATGTCGGTTTACGATAAAGGCGCACCTGCATTGGGGAATGTGCAGGTACCGAAATATGACGCAGACAAACCGACAGTGGCAGTGTTGCTGGCGAATGAATCAACAGAAGTGTTCGATTTTCTCGTCCCATACGAGATGTTTGCGATGACAGAATCTTATAATGTATACGGCGTTGCACCCGATCGTGAAATTAAATCGCTAACCGGCGGACTCGATGTCGTTCCGCATTATTCCTTTAAGGAAATGGATGCGATGCTCAGCAAAAGCCCAGACATTATCGTCATACCGTTTATGCCGATTCTGGATGAGAAAAAATATTCGCCTGTCCGTGAATGGATTCAGAAGCACTCGAGCGACAAGACTTTATTGCTTTCCATTTGTAATGGGGCGGAAAATCTGGCCGATACTGGCTTACTTAACGGCAAATCTGCCGCGACGCACTGGGGAGACATCGACCGACTCATTAAGCAATATCCAAAAGTTCAGTGGGTGAAAGATCTGCGCTATGTCCCACAAGGCAATATCATATCTTCTGCCGGTCTGACATCGGGAATTGATGCTATACTATACGTCATTTCCCAGCAGTTAGGTGAGGATGCGGCGAAGAAAGTGGCAGTAGAGATGAACTATCCATCTTACGATTTCGTGAAAAAACCGCAAATGGAACCGTTCACTACCGGGCTCAGCGATATAACGTTCATACTAAACAACGCTTATCAGTGGAACAAAGTAAAAGCGGGCGTGCTGCTGTATAACGGCGTCGATGAACTAGATTTGTCCGCCGCATTCGATACGTACGCTGCTTCTGGCACGACGACGACGTTGACCGTTTCCAGTGCAGATGAACCGATCGTAACGAAGCATGGCCTGAACTTAGTCACGCGTTATCAGATAAAAAACGTGCCAAAACTAGAGAAAATGATTGTCGTCGGTGCCGGTGCCGAATCAGCCGCCGCCAAAGACATTAACCAATGGAACGAAAGCGGCAACAGCGCGGAACTACTGTACTTACATCGCGAAGCAACGGATCGGTTTGCAATGGATCCTGCATTCGAGGATTTGGCCAAGCAGGAGGATATTGGGACGGCGAAATTTGCTGCCAAGCGGCTCGAATATCGCGCCACCAATCACCTGAAGCTAGTTGGTAGATCCTTCTCTTATGAAGCGTTTGGCGTTCCAATTTTACTCGGCATCTTGTCCTTACTTATCGCTTTTTTCATCGATCAACGCTTCTTCGCACGAAAAAAGTTATAAGCGCATTAAGGTTGTGACATTCTATCCGACTTGAAGGTGGCTGATCAGGGGTGCTGGCTGAAAGTAGAGACTGTTTTCTACCAATTCCATCTGTCGGATGAATGTTTTTGCGAGAAAGGGAACGATTTTTGGAGCACGCATCCTCTGTCATCAACCGCGCATGCATAATGTGTACGCTTGGCAATATCGATACCGATGACGAGTGTTTTTTCAGAGACTTGATTAATCTTTTGGTTCGTTTTAGAATTCATAAAAGGAGTCCTCCTGTGTGATGGTGGGTCAATGGCTGTTGACGCTCATGCATCATACAAGAGGGCTTTTCTGATTTCAAGCCCCTGAAAATTCTTCTAACAGGAATGCTCTTTAATTATTCTTTGAGATGATTTTTTATTGGACTTTTATGTTGAATTTGATTTTTATCTTGTGAAGAATTGTACTTAAACAATGGTACAGTTTAGTTGCTTAAGAAACATCAAATTAATAGGCGAAATCAGACTAAAATATGGTAAAATCATTTACTAAATAGTATTTTTTGCACAAGGAGGATATTATTTGGAAAAGTATCTAAAAATAGTTGTTGTATTTATTCTAATTATTACATGTCTAACGCTTACTTCCTGCACACAAACAGAAAAGGGTGAGAACCAACTTCACGAGAAAGAGCAAATAACAGTTTACAAAGAACTTGTGTTCTCATTTGAACACCCTCAAACCAGACAAAAATACAAAATCATTCATGTCAATCAATTGTTTTTTCCGTATATTGAAAAGGTCAAAGATAATCCGAATCTTTCATCCTCGGAAACTTTGGAACTATATAATAAAGAAATCATTCAACCCATATACAAGGATTGTTTTGAAAGTGGAGAATACCTACATATGGCAGAAACCCTTCTTAATACGGTTCCTAAAGGGGTAGCAGAAATACAAGACATAAGTGAAAAAATGGAGACTCATAAAGCAGAAATCAATCAACACATTCAAGAATCTCTTTTGAAATCCGCAGACCTCTTACCCTCACAGAGTGATGTTGCAGTTTGCGTATTCCCTTCCTCCACCAATAGTATGACACCATTCACCGTTGGGGCGGGCAAAATTATCATCCCGCTTAATCTAAATGTTTTGGATGATAGTATAAAGGTAACAGTTGCGCACGAATACCATCACAGCGTTTGGGCGGAAAAGTATTTCAGTAATAATAACTGGGCTTCTGTTTTGGATAATATAATCTTTGAAGGAAAAGCGGTCATGTTTGAAAAGTCAGTTTATCCCGACTACTATGGCTATAATCCAATGGATTTTACTTATAACAAGGAATTGTGGTCTAAAGTTGAACCTGATTTAAATAAATACGACCTAAATCGTACATCAGAAATTTTACATGGTGGAAAAGGGTTACCGAAAGGTTACGGTTATATTGAAGGCTACAAGATGGTTAAATCCTATCTTGATTTGCACCCAAATGTAACACCTGAGGAATGGACTGCCCTAAGTTCAAAAGAAATTTTTGAAAAAGGAGATTATCTTGAACACTATAAATAATAAATCTATGAATGAATTAACATATATTCCAAGGGGAAATATATGTTAATGGTTAATTAAAAATCATTGAGTTGGTTTGCAGCTCTTTTTTTCTTATTACATATAAAATTTCGTATTTTGATCAAACTTTGTTCAAAATACGAGGTATATTTTAATCAGGAAAATGAGGATAGCCAGCAAATTTTAATCAATCTTTTTTCAAAAGTGACACTTCATCTGTTTATTTTTGACAGTGGGGATAATCATGTTCTCATCATTCCTTTTGTAGAAGTTCAATAAAATACGCTTCGGCACTCATGATAATATCGGATCAGGTCCAATCCATTTACCACTAGATGAGATGCATACAAATGCAACCTGGCTATCACTTCATTTATCAGACCAGTGATCAGAGGCAGAATTGACCGAGGTAATGATTGGAATAGCCTACGCAATGAATGCCTTTATACCCCTGTTTATTCAATGTGATAGCAGTGATGTAGCAGTCGTGCCACAAGTTAAAGCATCCCATAATAAGCTGCCAACATTTTTTGTTTATGACAAGTATCCTGGAGGAATCGGATTAAGTGAAAAGGTCTATGATTTATGGGAGGACTTATTAACAAAAACGCAGCACCATGTTATAAACTGTCCTTGTGAAGCTGGCTGCCCGTCTTGTCTTGGTCCACAAGACTCTACGATGAATGTAAAACGTAAAGTCGTCAAGCTACTTCAACTATTAAATTATCATTATTAGTATAGTTAGAGGGTGAGCGGATATAGACTAAATCCTCATGAATGTACTATCTTATTATAGAAGAAATATCCTGAATGAATGTGATTGTCAAATTATTAATGGTACACTGGCAATAGAAATAGATCAAATTTTTTCCATGAAGAAGTTTTGATGTTAAATTTAACTGTACGTTCTTGAAAAAGTAAAAAACTTGTAAAATGATGCTAACCATCAACCAGATGAAACATAAAAACAAAAATATCGAAATATAAAGAATTTGGAGTGGTTATGTTTAGTTACCAAAGTAGTTTATATTAATGAACGCCTGAAGTTGAAATCCTAAACAGACCAGAACCACCAGAGTTAGATGAATTGTTCGTGCAGTAATGAGTAGAGGTGGATAAAATGAACATTAATCAAGTGACAAAAGAAAAGCTCGAAAAAACAATTGAACGAATGCAAAAGGCACTAGAATACAATGACCCAGAATATATGAGTGAATTGGTTCACGACCTTACCGAATTTGCTTATTTCTCAGGTTATAAAGAAGCGAAGAGTAGTCAACTCAACCAACCTACTAAGAAACCAGATTTAAATAAGTACACAGAAATTTCTCCTAAGATTATTGATGCAAAAATCTCAAATCTCGTTTTTAATATGGGTGTCCCTTCGCACATAAAAGGTCATAAATATCTAATTGATGCTGTTGCACTAGCGTATGAGAATCCTTCGCTTATTTCTAAAGAAAAGAAAGATTTGTATCCCTATATTGCTAAAAGGTACAATACCACCGCTAGTAGAGTCGAGCGAGCTATACGTCATGCAATTGAAATTAGTTGGAGTAGAGGAAGCCTTGAATCAATTCTTGAATATCCGGAAACTAAGACAACAATTAAACCTACAAATAGCGAGTATATTAATTACCTAGCTAATATTATTCGTATCAATAACGAATAACCTACATCAAACAATTCAACTGAACACCTATATGGAATTTTAGATAGGAACTAACAAGCAGTATTTGGATTTTTATGAATTTTATTAGGTAGGGAAAGTTAATAGCTGGTATAGGAGTGACGATTTTATTAGCAATATATGTTAAGGTAAAAACTTTTGATTTTGTTGGATCTTTTACATATTTATAAGATTATGTTTTAAAAATGGGGATAAAGCAGGGGAGATAATAATGGAAAAAGAAAAATTACCAAAAGTCGGGGTTGGAGCAGTTATATTAGATGAGAATAACCAGATTTTACTTGTATTACGCAAGAAATCGCCTGAAGCTGGTCATTGGAGTTTACCTGGTGGCAAAGTTGATTATATGGAAACAATAGAAAACGCTGTAATACGTGAAATTAAGGAAGAGCTCGGGGTTGACATCAAAATTGAACGATTACTATGTGTGACAAATCATATTGTTCAGTCGGAAGATGTTCATTATGTTGCTCCTACTTTCATTGCGCATATTATGAAAGGTAAAGTACAAAATAAAGAGCCTCATGCTTTAGAGAAAGTACAATGGTTCCCGATAAATGGTGTACCAGAAAACATTACGATTACAACAGACTATGCTCTTAAACAGTTGAAATGAAAAAGGAATTGCTAGGGAGGAAGTATGGATACTATATTATTTGATTTAGATGGTACACTGCATGATAGCGAGAAATTGTATATTCAAGCATGCTGTAACTGTTTAGAAGCAATGAGAAAGAGCCAACTTACTGATGAAGAAAAAAATTATTTAATAGGAAAACCGATTACTAGAATTATAGATGAGTGGTTTAGTGGGCAAAAAATAGAGGTACTCGAATCATTCTTCAGACACTACGAAATGGTAAACAATCAAGTTCGAGAATATAATGGTATTTATGAGGTGTTAACTGAATTAAAAGGTAGAGGGGCTACATTGGGAATCGTCTCATCAAAGTATAAAAAATATGTTGTCCAGGAACTGCACAAAACAAAGCTCTATTCTTTTTTTAATGTTATTGTAGGACTAGATGATTGTAAAGAACACAAACCACATCCTGAACCGTTGTTAAAAGCAGTTAGGGAGCTACAAGTTGACCCAAAGAATTGTATTTATATTGGAGATCAACCGACAGATATTTTGGCTGCAAAAGCAGCTGGTATTAAGAGTTTTGGAGCACTATGGGGGGAAGGGAAAAAAGAAAAGTTAGAAAGTGCTTCGCCAACTGGTTTATTACAAAAACCAAAAGATATATTAGTCATTAATCGTATTAACAGTGTTTGTTAAAAATTATGACTACAATACTACTGAGTTATATTGCTCAAACAAATAGTGGTAAAAATAAACGTCAGGCACTGATTAAATGTAAGTGCCTGTTTTTTTGAGTGACCTAACCCTTACAACACCTGGTATTACGATATGCCAATCAAGCACTGAAAACACAAGTCTTATAAGCCATATAAACAACAAATGACCAGGGCTCATTATATTCATGAAATTCTGGTCGTTTTTTGTTTATTAACTTTGTACTTCTTTTTCTTTGGCTATTATCAGTTGCTTTTTTTCAGATGGCTGGCTAAATTACAGTAAATCTTTTAACAGTGTAACTATAGCTTTTGGACCTCATACTTTTAAATAAGTTATTTTTGATTTACCCCTTTTCCTTTCTTTTCATTTCAATTTTTCTAAATAATAAATAAACTACTGTAATTATAATATAAAGTATGACAAAATTTAGAATTACACTATTTTCACTTTTACTCGCTATATATACGTATAACCCCACCACCACTGCTAAAATTAATGGTTTGTATATTGAATACATAATCAACCTCCATATCCTAACATTTAACTAATTTTACAATATTTCCTTGAAAATATAAAGTTTTTATATTAATATATTAAATGTTAATATGTAATTTATTGGCATATTAAATGTAAAAAAGGAAGGGGATTTTATTATGGTATCAAAGAAGATTTTATCAACATTAGTTGCTTCAACTTTAGTAGTTCCATTATTTTCAACAAATCTAGCAAATGCAGAAGCGTCAGAGCCAGTACCAGGAGCACCTAATTTATTAACTAAAAATTCGAAAGAAGAATTAGCTAAAGAAATATTAGAAAATGGAATAATTTCTGATATTGTTGTAATAGAAAATAACAATTCAGAGGTTCCACCAGGCTTTACACCTATTTCTGAATTTTCCTTCGACTTGGGAAGCGCTATACAATATGGAGTTGATCCAGGAGGCGGAACTACATACTGGGATGGTTTTTACTCAATTAACCAACAAATTCCTACATGGGTACTTGCTGCAGGTGTAGCGTATGTTGGTACTTGGATTGCGGAAAGATATAGAATCCCATCAAGAATAACAGCTGCATTATTGGCTGGAGCAGGATCTCTAATTTCTCAAGACGTTGTTATAAAAGGTACTACTTACTATAAATTAATCAGCGCTACAAAAGCAGAATATTATACAATGACTTCACTTTATATCAATGGTAAATTAAAAAGTAGTACTGATGGTTCGTGGACAGCTGCAATAGATACAAATATAGACTAAAACAGTAATTAATCGAATGCAAAGGAACTAAGGCAATTATAAACTGGCACTTATGTCAAAGAAACAATAAAAAAGAGATTAAGTAACTAGAAGGTGATTCCTATATTGAATAGGAGTCATCTTTTTTAAGTTCTGCTAATAGATAATTGTTATAGTAAACCATTGGTGGAGCGCAAAAAAATACTATGGTCAATTGTCAAACCATTACATTAAATAACCAACTTGCGACTCCATCTGGGATTGAATTAACAGATCTACAACACCTTCTTGGACATGAGGATCCAGCTACAATTTTAAGGTAAGCTCCAGTCTCAGAAAAACGTAAAAGACAGGTATTTAAAAAGTACCATATGCAATAAATAAGCCACCCCATCGTGAGTTGAGTGAATTATTTGCTTGAAGTATTTAACATTTTACCAGCCTTTATTTTTAAATAAAAGATATTATTTGTTCCCCACAAAATTCCACAAATGTTTTACTTTCTTTTCTTTCATTTTCCAACAGTGATGTTTATGAAAATGCTATAAATCACGCCAACACTGGGATACAACTTTTTAACATTTATCATTTCCGCATATTTGTTAGCATATAAATATCTACTATACATGTACTATTTATGAGAGAAAATGGTTATGCCTGTTTGATAATTAATCTTAACTGACAGAGAGATCTTCAATAACGAAGCAGCAGTGACAGGAACACTTGTAACCTTTGTAGATAGACAAACTTCGTTACACAGTTATATATTATAGTTTTTTTCTATCATTATCATAGAAATCATGTGATAGACGAATGAATGAGTTCTTTTTACAATGAAGACAAGAAACTCATGCAGATGAAAACAATGAAAATTGAGTTTTGATTAGTAATAGTGTCAAGAATTTTTCGACTCCAAAAATTTACAAAGTAAAAAAGTAACACAAAACAATGACGAGGTGATTATTTATGCAAAAAGATTTAAGTCAATTCATTAGAAGTACAGCATTTTTGGACAAGGTTGTTTCAGCAGAGGAAGCAGCTTCTTGGATTGAAGATGGAATGAACCTTGGAATGAGTGGATTTACATTATTCGGTGAGCCAAAAGAATTTCCACTTGCACTTTCAAAGCGAGGTAAGATTGAAAACTTCAAAGTCAACTTATATACTGGTGCTTCATTAGGGCCAACTGCTGACCAATCTATGGCAGAGGCAGAGATCATTAACTTACGTGTTCCCTACCAAGGAAACTCTGTCATGCGTGGGAAAATCAACAAAGGTGAGATATACTACATTGACCAGCATTTATCACATACTGCAGAAGAAGTAAGAAAAGGAACATTAGGTAAAATTGACTATGCCATTATCGAAGCAGCTGGAATTACTGAAGAAGGTTATATTATTCCAACTGGATCTGTAGGAAATTCACCAATTTTTATAGAAAAAGCTGAAAACGTTATTATTGAAATTAATACTACGGCACCTAAAGCATACGAAGGTCTTCATGATATCTTTGTACAGAAAGAGCAAGGTGAGCGTAGAGAAATTCCAATTTATAAAGTTTCAGATCGAATTGGAGAAATTGGCATCAAAGTCGATCCTGAAAAAGTAAAAGGTATCGTTTTATCAGAGCAGCCTGATGTTCCTTCACCATTATTTGAACCAAACGAAGAAACACAGCAAATTGCCAATCACTTATTAGACTTCTTAGCCGGTGAAGTAGCAGCAGGAAAATTACCAGAGTCATTAGCTCCGTTGCAATCAGGCGTAGGATCTGTTGCGAATGCTGTTTTAAATGGTATGAAAAATTCCCAATTTAAAGATCTTGAAGTGTTTTCTGAGGTACTACAGGATGGTGTCTTTGATTTAATTGATGCTGGTATCGTTAAATTTGCAGCTGGGACTGCATTTTCCCTTTCGAAAAAGCGTGTTGATTCATTAGCAGAAGATTTAGAGAAATATAAAGATAAAATTATGTTTAGGCCTCAAGAAATTTCGAATAATCCAGAAGTTATTCGTCGTTTAGGCGTGATTTCTTTTAACACGGCAATAGAAGTAGATATTTACGGAAACGTCAATTCAACTCACATTAACGGAACAAAAATTATGAATGGCATTGGTGGATCTGGGGACTTTGCTCGAAACGCTAAAATTACCATCTTTGTAACGTCTTCGCTAGCAAAAGATGGAGCGATTTCAACGATTGTGCCTTTCGTATCGCATATTGACCATACAGAGCATGATGTAGATGTAATTGTGACAGAGCAAGGTTATGCCGATCTTCGTGGCCTTCCACCTGTAAAGAGAGCGGAAAAGCTTATCGAAATCGCACATCCTAAGTATAGACCACAATTACGTGCTTACTTTGAAGAAGCGAAAGAGAAAGTCGGTGGACAAACACCACATATTCTAAAAAAAGCTTTCTCTTTCCATACAAATCTAATAGAAAAAGGAACAATGTTAATGGAAGAGAAAGAAGTAACAAATTAATATTCGGGGTTACATCTATTATTATCAGTGAAGTGACATGTATATACAAAAGAATAATGCCTATCAAGTTAATAAATAGGGAAAAGGGGACTAAAAATGGATGTAAGATACCCAATTGGCAAACTACAGGTTCCTGAAAAAGTAACATTTGACAATATACAAGAATGGCTAAAGAAAATTGACACTTATACTACTCGACTTAGAGAAACAGTAGGCTCATTAAATGAAGAGGAATTAAACAGAACTTATCGTGATGGTGGGTGGACAGTTCGACAACTTGTTCATCACATTGCAGATTCACAGTTGAACATGTATCAACGTTTGAAGCTAGCTTTAACAGATGAAAATCCAACAGTACCAGCTTTTGATGAAGAAAAGTGGGCGATTCAACCAGATACAATGCTTCCTGTAGAAACCTCAATTAAAATGCTAGAAGGTATAAATGAGCGTATCGTATTTTTAGGAAATAATTTAACTGAAGTTCAATTAGATAGAATTTTTACTCACCAGACAAACGGTAAAATAACAGTTGCAACGAAGATGGCAAAGTTAGCTTGGCACGAAGAGCATCACCTAGCCCACATACAAATCGCATTATCACAGTAATACAATTTGTATGGGAGTATTTTAGGTTCAATAAGTAGTATTCGCCTATGTTATTGGTTATTTGATTTTATTGTTTGTGAAGTATCTACCTTCAAAAATTTTACAACCATATTGATAACCCCGTCCTAAATGTGGAGCGGGGTTATACTTTTTCTAATAGGATATAATTGAGAACGTTTTTATTGTTAATACTGGGTTTTTATATTGTTTTATTTTACGCCATCCTCATTTTGCGTTTGTATTGGGAATTCCATAATAACTTCTAAACCTCTTTGATTTTCTCCTTTTGAAAGAATAAGCCGACCATGATGCGCTTGTAAAATCCGTTCAACCATTGGAAGCCCTAGTCCACGACCTTGCTGAATATTCTTCTTTCTTCTTGATGAATAAGGTAATTCGGTTATCTCTTTCAATTGCTCTTGTGGAATTCCCCGTCCATTATCTCTGACAATAAAGTAATATTTAGAAGAATCTTCAGATAGAGAAGTTTCCAGAATGATTCTGCAGCCTTGGGGATTATGATGCACACTATTATTGACAAGATTACTGATTGCTCGAAGTAGTAATTTCTCATCTCCATTGACTTTAATAGCTTCATCAGCTAATTTTAGTTCAATGTCATATCGCTCTTCCAATCCGTTATTCAAAAAATCTGCTACAACTTGTCTTGCTAAAACTGATAATCGGATATCCTTCAAATGCAACGGTTGCATTTCATATTCAAGCATCGAGACCAAATTCAAGTCGCTTACAAGTGAGCGTAACTTTTCACCCTGCCGCCTAATAATACCAGATTGATGCCTTTGCTCTTTTGGCAAGTCTGAATTATCCTCCATTTCACTTGCATAGCCCAAGATCATTGAAAGTGGTGTCCTGATATCATGAGAAATCCCGGATATCCAATTGGAGCGTGCTTCATCTCTTGCCTTCAAGGCAATCGTCTTTTTTTGAAGCTTATCTGATGCGGAATTGATGCTTTTTGCCAAATCACCAAACAAGCCTTTAGAATCCAACTGGACTGTTTCCTCTCTAGCAAGATTGTGAACTCCCTCTACTAGGGGTTGTATTCTTCTAATCAGACGTGTGCCAATTACAATAGAAATCAGTAGTGCTAGTGCCACATTAAAGAATAGCAGTAGTACAAGTTTTAGTGGCAAAGAACTTACCCAGTTAGAAAGAAAATCAAATTGATACTTCCAATGGCTTTCCTTAGGATATCCCAGCACAACTAAGCCATCATCGTGCTCCCAAATATAGACAGGATATTTCATAAGATAATAGCGAGAAAACTTTGCTACATCAACTAGATTGTATTGTCGAGGCACATCATTAGGTAGATGATAATTCCATTTCACATGGCCATCCTCTCCAAGCAACATAACCCATGACTGATTGTATTCCAGAAGTTTTACTGTATCCTCATTTAAGCTATAGCTGTCGTTTTGCTTGTCCAATCCTAGTGCTACTTGCTTAAGCACACCTTCTGGAGAAGGTTGCTGGTTAATTTCTTTGAACACCAGTGTCCCTAGCAGAATGAAGTTAAAAATAAGCAAAAATATTGAAATAAAGATGGTCGCGGTGACGAATCGACGTAGTATACGGAATA
>Ga0213823_1001759_pt1 | contig 12601 bp, 12 predicted proteins | sample MC6MC0907MG_FD_179887 | JGI IMG/M metagenome (GOLD analysis project Ga0213823, IMG submission 179887) | Enriched soil aggregate microbial communities from Iowa State University, Ames, United States - MC6-MC0907-MG | ecosystem: Environmental > Terrestrial > Soil > Unclassified | place: USA: Iowa...
CCGCATACGCAACACACTCATCCGTCAGGAGAACGTAACAACCATGATGCGCATTCTGTTGTTTGTAGCCACCAACCTTGCGGTGGTGCTGGTTGCAAGCATTACCCTGAGCCTGTTCGGCTTCAATGGGTTCATGGCCGCCAACGGGGTTGACCTCAACCTCAGCAGCTTGCTGGTGTTCTGTGCCGTGTTCGGCTTTGCCGGCTCCCTGGTCTCGCTGTTCATCTCCAAGTGGATGGCGAAGATGACCACCGGCACCCAGATCATCTCGCAGCCGCGCACCCGCCACGAGCAGTGGCTGCTGCAGACGGTCGAAGAGCTGTCGCGCGAAGCCGGCATCAAGATGCCCGAGGTCGGCATCTTCCCGGCCTACGAGGCCAATGCCTTCGCCACCGGCTGGAACCGCAACGATGCACTGGTAGCGGTATCCCAGGGCCTGCTGGAGCGCTTCTCGCCCGATGAAGTGCGTGCCGTGCTGGCCCACGAGATCGGCCACGTGGCCAACGGCGACATGGTCACCCTGGCACTGGTGCAGGGTGTGGTGAACACCTTCGTGATGTTCTTCGCCCGTATCATCGGCAACTTCGTCGACAAGGTCATCTTCAAGAACGAAGAAGGCCAGGGCATTGCCTACTACGTGGCAACCATCGTCGCCGAACTGGTCCTCGGTATCCTCGCCAGCATGATCGTCATGTGGTTCTCGCGCCGCCGCGAGTACCGCGCCGACGAGGCCGGTGCGCAACTGGCCGGCACTGCCGCCATGATCGGCGCCCTGCAGCGCCTGCGCGTTGAGCAAGGCCTGCCGGTGCACATGCCCGACACCATGAAGGCCTTCGGCATCAATGGCGGCCTCAAGCACGGCCTGGCTGGCCTGCTGATGAGCCACCCGCCGCTGGAAGACCGCATCGAGGCACTGCGCCGCCGCGGTTGATCCATTACGCATGAAAAAGGGCGACCTCGGTCGCCCTTTTTTTCGTTCATCGGTCAGAACTGTACGATGTACAGCCGTTCCACCACACTTTTGACGCCCGCCTGAAGGAATTTCGGGCTCTCCTCGATCACCTCTCGCTCGTCCAGCACCTGTGCTTTGCCGCCTGCATACCCTGTGTGCACCTCGCCATCGGTTACCGCAAAAGGTGGCCCGGCCAGCAGCTGCTGGTCGTAATCCATCGTCAACAATAGCCCCTTGCAGCCCTTTGGCAGCGTCCTCGAAAGCTGCGCCATGTAGCGTGCGCGCATGTCGGCCGGCAGGGCAATCAACGCCGCGCGGTCGTAGAGCCCCAGGCAATCAGCCACATCCTGTGCCTGCAAGGCGAAGAAGTCGCCGCACCAGATTTCAACATCGCCATGGCGCCAGACCTCGAACTCGCCCTGTTGCGATATTTGCGCCTGCAGCCCCTGCTCGCGGAAAAAGTCCTCCACCGCCCGCCGCGACAGCTCTACCCCCAACACCCGGTAATTGCACTGCGCCAACCAGGCCATATCCACGCTCTTGCCACACAAGGGCACCAACACCCGGCTACCCTCGGGCAATGCCACCTTGCGCCAGTGCGCCTGCAGGAATGGGTTGACGACTGCACGGTGAAAGCCGATCTGATTATCGGCCCATCGCTTTTGCCAAAACGCTGGCTCCATGATCACTCCCGTTTTTTAGATGGATTGAGGGTAAAACTTGGTTTGGATTTCGATCTGTAGTTGATCGAAGATGATGACATCTTAATCCTCTGGACCCCTATCATGCTGCCCAGCCTGTTCATCTCCCACGGTTCCCCCATGCTCGCCCTGCAACCCGGCGCCAGCGGCCCGGCGCTGGCCAAGCTGGCCAATGCCCTGCCGCGACCGAAGGCAATCGTGGTGGTGTCGGCGCACTGGGAAAGCCGTGAACTGCGGGTAACGGGCGCTGCGCAGCCGCAGACCTGGCATGACTTCCACGGCTTCCCCGCCGCACTGTACGCGGTACAGTACCCGGCGCCGGGTGAGCCTGCGCTGGCCCTCAAGGTCAGTGAATGGTTGAACGCTGCCGGCCTGCCGGCGCGCCTGGATGCACAGCGGCCATTCGACCATGGCGCCTGGGTACCGCTGTCGCTGATGTACCCGGACGCGAGCATCCCGGTCATCCAGGTTTCGCTGCCAAGCCACCAGGGGCCGGGGCTGCAGCTCAAGGTCGGCCAGGCATTGGCGGGGCTGCGTGATCAGGGCATCCTGCTGGTGGGCTCCGGCAGCATCACCCACAACCTGGGCGAGCTCGACTGGCACGCCGGGCCCGATGTGGTCGAGCCGTGGGCGTTGGCGTTTCGCGATTGGGTGGTGGAAAAGCTGGGCGAGGATGACCAGGTGGCACTGCTGGACTTCCAGCGGCAGGCGCCGTTCGCTGCACGCAACCACCCCAGTGACGAACACTTCCTGCCGTTGTTCTTTGCCCTGGGAGCCGGCAAGACATTCGGGACAGTGCACCAAGGCTTTACCCTGGGAGCCCTGGGCATGGACATTTATCGGTTCGACTGAAGCCCCGAGAAAGGACCAGAACAGGCAAAAAAAATCCCCGACCTAGGCCGGGGATTTTTTCGTCACGCCAGGATCAATCCTCGCGGTAGCGACGCAGCTTCAGCTGCTTGCCAGCCACGCGGGTGTCCTTGAGCTTGGTCAGCAGACGCTCGAGGCCATCTTCCGGCAGCTCGATCAGGCTGAAGCTGTCACGCACCTGGATGCGACCGATCGCATCACGGGCCAGGCCACCTTCGTTGAGGATCGCGCCCAGCAGGTTCTTGGCAGCGATGCCATCACGGGCACCCAGGGCGGTACGGCAACGCACGCGGCCTTCGGCCAGCGGCATTGGCGCGCGACGCTCGCGGTCAGCACCACGGTCGCCACGGTCACTGCGCTCGCCACGGTCAGCACGCTCGGTGCGCTCACCACGCGGCGCAAAGCCCGGAACCAGCGGCTGCTCACGCTCGACGGCGGCCAGGTCCAGCGCTTGGCCATTGGTGGCCTTGCGCAGCAGGGCCGAGGCCAGGGCGCGCGGGCTGCAGCCCAGGTCGGCGGTCAGGCGGTCGAGCAGTTCGCCGTGGCTGGCTTCGGCATCGGCAACCAGCGGCGCCAGGCTGTTGGTCAGCTTCTTGATGCGGGCATCCAGCACAGCCTGGGCATTCGGCAGACGCGCTTCGGCAACTTTCTGCCCAGTGACGCGCTCGATGACCTGCAGCATGCGGCGCTCACGCGGGGTGACCAGCAGCAGCGCACGGCCTTCGCGACCGGCACGGCCAGTACGGCCGATACGGTGCACGTAGGATTCCGGGTCGTACGGCATGTCGACGTTGAACACGTGAGTGATGCGCGGTACGTCCAGACCACGGGCAGCGACGTCGGTGGCGACGACGATGTCCAGGCGACCATCCTTGAGCGAGTCGATCACGCGCTCACGCTGGTTCTGGGCGATGTCGCCGTTCAGCGCGGCAGCCTTGTAGCCCTTGGCTTCCAGCGCGGCGGCCAGGTCCAGGGTAGCTTGCTTGGTGCGCACGAAGGCGATCAGCGCATCGAACTCTTCCACTTCCAGCAGGCGCAGAACAGCCGGGATCTTCTGGTCGGCGTGGACCATCAGGTGGGCCTGCTCGATCGCGGTGACAGTCTGGGTCTTGCTCTGGATCTTGACGTGCTTGGGCTCACGCAGGTGGCGTTCGGCAATCGAGCGGATCGACGACGGCAGGGTTGCGGAGAACAGTACGGTCTGGCGGGTAGCCGGGATGGCATCGAAGATCACTTCGAGGTCGTCCATGAAGCCCAGCTTGAGCATTTCGTCAGCTTCGTCCAGTACCAGGTACTGCACGGTGGACAGGACCTTCTCGTCACGACGCAGGTGGTCGCACAGACGGCCTGGGGTAGCCACGACGATTTGCGCACCGTTGCGGATGGCACGCAGTTGTGGGCCCATCGGGGCACCACCGTAAACAGCTACCACGTTAACGCCCGGCATCTGCTTGGCGTAGGTTTCGAAAGCGGTAGCGACTTGCAGCGCCAACTCACGGGTTGGCGCCAGGATCAGGGCTTGCGGTTCGCGCTTGCTCACATCGATCTTGTTGAGGATCGGCAGGGCGAAGGCAGCGGTTTTACCGGTGCCAGTCTGCGCCTGGCCGATCATGTCGTGACCGGCGAGGATGATCGGAATCGATTGATGCTGAATGGCGGACGGCTCTTCATAGCCGGTAGCCAGAACAGCAGCAACGATATTCGGATTAAGATCGAGAGCGGCGAAGCCGCCGGTTTCCTGGGTCATGGGTCTGCCTCTAGGTGCATCCGCAAAGACCCATGCTCCAAAGCTGCACATGCCTTGAAAGACCAGAAGGTCACCCAGGCAGCTTTGGCGGCGGGGATTTGCGAAAACGATTGAAAAAGAAAACTTGGGAAGGTCCGCCTAGCGGACGTGCAGCCGAAGCTGGACTCGGAGGATTTGCACCACCTGATTTTGAGGTCCGCTAAAAGACCGGCGCGTACTATACCCGAATTAGCAGCGGGAAGTGAGGAATATTTTTGCGGTTCAAGGCCAGTATCGGGCCATCAGGAAACGCTGGCTGAAACGATTCCCTCTGCTACACCGCGTCGCCCTTTTTCGTGGGTAAACCCGCAAACAGAACGATGCGGTTTCAGGTAGCAGGCCGAATCACCCGAATCAACCCCTCAAGGCTGTACCCCAACCGCGGCGCCAGCGCCTCGGCCCGTGCCCGTACTGCGTCCAGGTCCAGCACCTGCTCCAGGTCCGCTGGCACCAGCAGGATCACATTGCCCTCCTTCACCGGCAGCTCCCAGTAATGGCGGTGGTACAAGCCGCGCAACAGCGCCGCGCCCAGCGGCCTGCCGTCGTCGCCGGCCCACTGGTTGATCACCAGCCAGCCGCCCGGGTTGAGCTGCTTCTGGCAATTTTCCAGGAAGGTCCAGGCCAGGTGGCCGACGCCCGGGCCATGGTCGGTGTACAGGTCGACGAACAACAGGTCGGTCTTCTCCGCCGTGGGCAGCAGTTCCAGGGCATCACCGACTCGCACGTACAGCCGCGGGTCATCGTCCAGCCCCAGGTACTCCATGGCCAGGCGCGGGACGTCCGGGCGCAGCTCGATGGCCTCGATGTCTTCCAACGGCAGGAACTTCATGCAAGCCTGGGTCAAGGTGCCGGCGCCCAGCCCCAGAAACAGCGCACTTTCGGGCTGTTCATGGCACAGTGCACCGACCAGCATGGCGCGTGTGTAGTCGTACTCCAGCCAGCTGGGGTCGGCGGTGAACACGCAGCTCTGCTCGATGGCATCGCCGAACTCGAGGAAGCGGTAATCCTCCACCTCATACACGCTGATGACGCCGAAGGCATCTTCGACCCGGGCCAACAGCCGCTCTTCCCGCTCCGTCGCCATGTACCTGCCACCCGCCCGCGCAAAAACGCGCATTGTCCGTCAACACCCGCGATGCAACAAGCTCAGCGCCAACTGTTACCATGGCAGACAGCCTATAACCGACAATACCGAGCCTGTGATGAACCGACCGTGGAGCCCTGACAGCTGGCGTGCCCTGCCGATCCAGCAGCAACCGACCTACCCCGATGCCGCGCATCTGCTCAAGGTCGAGCAGACCCTGGCCAGCTACCCGCCGCTGGTGTTCGCCGGGGAAGCGCGCGAGTTGCGCCGGCAGTTCGCCGAAGTCACCGAAGGCCGTGCCTTCCTGCTGCAGGGCGGTGACTGCGCCGAGAGCTTCGCCGAGTTTTCCGCAGCGAAGATCCGCGACACCTTCAAGGTGCTGTTGCAGATGGCCATTGTCATGACCTTTGCCGCCGGCTGTCCGGTGGTCAAGGTCGGGCGCATGGCCGGGCAGTTCGCCAAGCCACGCTCCTCGGGCGACGAAACCATCGGCAACGTGACCTTGCCGGCTTACCGCGGCGACATCGTCAACGGCATCGGCTTTGACGAAAAAAGCCGCATCCCCGACCCGGACCGTCTGCTGCAGGCCTACCACCAGGCCACCGCCAGCCTCAACCTGCTGCGCGCCTTTGCCCAGGGCGGCTTTGCCGACTTGCACCAGGTACACAAGTGGAACCTCGATTTCATCGCCAACTCGGCGCTGGCCGACAAGTACCACCAGTTGGCCAACCGCATCGACGAAACCCTGGCTTTCATGCGTGCCTGCGGCCTGGACAGCGCCCCGCAACTGCGCGAAACCAGTTTCTTCACCGCCCACGAGGCGCTGCTGCTCAACTATGAAGAAGCCTTCGTCCGCCAGGACAGCCTGACTGGCGACTACTACGACTGCTCGGCGCACATGCTGTGGATTGGCGACCGCACCCGCCAGCTTGATGGCGCCCATGTGGAGTTCCTGCGCGGCGTGCACAACCCCATCGGGGTCAAGGTGGGGCCGAGCATGAACCCCGAAGAGTTGATCCGCCTGATCGACACCCTCAACCCTGACAATGACCCCGGCCGCCTCAACCTGATCGTGCGCATGGGCGCCAACAAGGTTGGCGAACACCTGCCAGGGCTGATCCGCAACGTCGAGCGCGAGGGGCGCAAGGTGTTGTGGAGCTCGGACCCGATGCACGGCAACACCATCAAGGCCAGCAGCGGCTACAAGACCCGCGACTTCGCGCAGATCCTCGACGAGGTGAAGCAGTTCTTCCAGGTGCACCAGGCCGAGGGCAGCCATGCGGGCGGTATCCATATCGAGATGACCGGGCAGAACGTCACCGAATGCATCGGCGGCGCCCGGCCGATCACCGAGGACGCGTTGTCCGACCGCTACCACACGCACTGCGACCCACGCATGAACGCCGATCAATCGCTGGAGCTGGCCTTCCTGATCGCCGAAACCCTCAAGCAGGTGCGCCGCTGAGCAACGCCTGAGGCAATGGGCTGCCCGCCTGGCGCGGGCAGTTGAGTTGCACCCTTTCAAGGCCCAGCCAGCTGGCCAGGCGCCGCAGGTTCACGGCCAAGGCGTGATAACCCGCCTCGTCCAGCGGTATTGATTCGATGTGCACCGCGTGCACCGCAAGCTGCCCTTGAGCGCGTTCGGCACGCAGGTCAAGGCGCGCGGCGATGCGTTCCTTGTACAGAAATGGCAGCACATAATAGCCGTACACCCGCTTGTGCGCGGGTGTGTAGATTTCCAGGCGATAGCGGAAGTCGAACAGGCGTTCGGTGCGGTTGCGCTCCCAGACCAGCGAATCGAACGGTGACAGCAGTGCGCTTGCGTCTATGCGGCGGGGAATACGCGGCGTGCCGGCGCAATAGGCGCGCTGCTTCCAGCCCTGCACCTCGACGGCCTGCAAACGCCCATCGGCGACCAGCTCAGCCACTGCCGCCCTGCCCTGCGCGGGCTCCAGGCGAAAATAATCGCGCAGGTCGCGTTCGGTAGCCACGCCCAGGGCGATGGCGGCGTGCAGCACCAGGCCTTGATGGGCTTCAGCTTCATTGGGGGGTGGCTGGTCGAGGATCGCCCGCGGCAAGACCCTGTCCGGGACATCATAGAGCCGCTCGAAGCCGCGCCGGCTGGCCACAGTTACCTCACCTGCGGCGAACAGCCACTCGAGCGCGTGTTTCTCCTCGCTCCAGTCCCACCAGGGGCCGGCGCGTTCCTGCCGCGTCGACAGGCTGCCGGCACCCAACGCGCCCTGCTCGCGGACTGCCGCCAGTACCCGGGCGATCACCTCCTGGCGCTCGCGGCCAAATTGCGCGAGCTGGCGGTAGATACCACGACCATCGGCTGCGTGGGCCATGCGCCAGCGCAACAGTGGGTAGAGGCTCATGGGCAACAGAGAGGCTTCATGGCCCCAGTATTCGAACAGCTGGCGCTGGCGGCCACGGCCCCAGGCGAGCTGGTCGAGGCTGGCGGGCGAGTAGTCGCCCAAGCGCGAGAACAGCGGCAGGTAATGAGAGCGGACCAGCGCATTGACCGAGTCGATCTGGACAACGCCCAGGCGTTGCAACATGCGCGTGATGGCGGGCAGGGTCGGGGCAGCTTCAGGCTGCTTGCCGAAGCCCTGGGCAGCCAGGGCCAGGCGGCGGGCCTGCTGGGTGGACAGCTCAAGGGGCAATGGAAGTACTCCCTGCGGGTCTGTTGTCCCTCTAGTGTCGTCACTGGCCCTATCGCCGGCAAGCCGGCCCCCACGAATGCTTCACCCATTTCAGGCCGGTCAAGTACCTGTGGGAGCCGGCTTGCCGGCGATAGGGCCAGGGGACACGACACAGCATTACTTGCGCAGCGGGTCATCCCAGAAGTGCCGCTCGGCCTCTTGCTGGATATCCGCCCGGCTCAAGCCAAGGTCGTGCAAGGTAGCATCACTGAGGCTGGCCAGTTCCCGCCGTTGGCGATACAGCTCATACCAGCGCAGCGGGCGGGCGGTCGCCGCATGCCACAGCTGGTTCAGGGTGAAGACAGGTTGCTGGATGCTGCTGACATGACCTTTCATCGTGAAGCCCTCCGTGTTGATGGCTCCAGTCTCACGCCGGGCTTAAGATCAATCCAACGAATGTTTCTGATGCGATGCATCTCGGAGATTGATGCAATGTCCCAGTATCAAAGCCTTGACGCCGACGTGCTGCGCACCTTCGTCGCCATCGCCGAGCAAGGCGGCTTCACGCGCGCCGGCGAAGTGGTCAACCGCACCCAGTCAGCGGTGAGCATGCAGATGAAACGCCTGGAAGAAGACATCCTGCAGCGCCAGCTGTTCGAACGCGACGGCCGCCAGGTGCGCCTGACCGCCGAGGGCCAGGTGCTGCTGGGCTATGCCCGGCGCATCCTCAAGCTGCATGGCGAAGTATTCAATACCCTGCGCATGCCACACATGGTCGGGATGGTCCGCATTGGCACGCCGGACGACTACGCCATGCGGTTTCTGCCGACCATCCTGTCGAGCTTTGCCCAGGCCTACCCACTGATTCAGGTGGAAGTGCATTGTGACTCGTCGAAACAGCTGATGCTGCGTCAAGACCTGGACCTGACGATCGTCACCCGCGAACCGGGCAACGAAGTCGGCCAGTTGCTGCGCCAGGAACGCCTGGTATGGGCCGCCGCCGAAAGCTTCTGCCCGCAGGAGCAACGCCCGATGCCGCTGGCGCTGTTCAATACCGATTGCTTCTGTCGCGCCTGGACCTGCAATGCCCTGGAGGCCCAGGGCATCGACTACCGCATCGCCTACACCAGCCCCAGCCTGGCGGCGATCTTCGCCATCGTCACCGCGGGCCTTGCGGTGACAGCGCAATTGCAGAGCTTGATTGGCGGCAATATCCGCATCCTTGGCGAACAGGATGGCTTGCCGCAGTTGCCGATGGCCAATGTGATGCTGCTGCGCAACAGCCAGAGCCAGTCACCCATCACCGACTGCATGGCGGATTACATCGTGCAAGGGTTCCAGTAATGCCTTACAACTCGAACCCCAGCATCACCGCACAGACCACCAGGAATACGCAGAACATTGCCCGCAAGACCTTTTCCGGCAGCGCATGGGCCAGCCGTACGCCCCAGCTGATGCTCAGCAGCCCACCGACCGCCAACGGAATGCCCACACTCCAGTCGACGCTGTGGTGCACGCCGTAGGTCAGCAAGGTGACCATGGTGCTCGGCGCTGCCAGCGCCAGCGACAGCCCTTGCGCCACCACTTGGGTGGTGCCGAACACGCTGGTCAGGATCGGCGTGGCAACGACCGCCCCGCCCACACCAAACAAACCGCCCATGGTCCCGGAGAAGCAGCCCAGTGCGCCCAGCCACGGCCAGGGATAACGCAGCTCGGCGCTGGCCGGCGCGGCCTTGAGGAACATCCGTGCCACGTTCCAGATGGCCAGCGCCACCAGAAACCCGACAAAGCCCAGGCGCATGGCGTGCGCATCGATCCCCACCGCCCAGATCGAACCCAGCCAGGCAAACAGAAAGCTGCACGCCGACAACGGCAAGGCATGGCGCAACTCGATCCGGTTGCGCTGGTGATAACGCCACAGCGCCAGCAGCACGTTCGGCACCACCATCACCAGCGCCGTACCTTGGGCCAACTGCTGATCGAGGCCAAACAGCACCCCCAGCGCCGGGATGGCGATCAGGCCACCCCCAATGCCGAACAGCCCACCCACAGTGCCCAGGCCCGCGCCCAGCACGATATACAACAACCACTCGATCATCAGGGCCTCATCCGCCGCTATGCACAATGCGAGCATGCTAACGATTGCGCGCTGGCGGGGAAACGCATAGCAACGCACAATGGCTATGCGTTTTATGCAAAAGCAAAGCAGCCATGAGCCCCGACACCCTTACCGATCAGTTGAGCCTGTTTCTCGATGTGCTGGAAACCGGCAGCTTTTCCGCCGCCGCCCGGCGCCATCCGCTGACCCCCTCAGCCGTGGCACGGCGCATCGACAACCTCGAAAGCGCCATCGGCAGCCGCCTGTTCACCCGCAGTACCCATGCCGTGCGCGCCACACCGGCTGGCAACGCCTTTGCCGAGCGCGCTCGGCGTATCATCGAGGAGTTGCGCCTGGCCCGCGCCGAGGCGGTATCGCTGAGCAATGCCCCGGAGGGCTTGATCCGCATCGATGCGCCTGCCGCCTTCGGCCGCCGTCACCTGGCCCCGGCCATTGCCGACTTCCTCGTTGCTTACCCTGGCCTGGACGTGCACCTACGGCTGATCGACAGCTTCGTCGACCTGCATGGCAGCCACCTGGGTGAAGTCGACCTGGTACTGCGCGCAGGGCCGCTGGCCGATACCCGCCTAGTCGCCACGCCGCTGGCCTATATGGTGCGCATTGCCTGCGCCAGCCCCGCCTACCTGGCCAACCGCGGCGTGCCCGCCTGCCCAAGCGAGCTGCCAGGGCACGACGGGCTGGACTGGGACGGCCTGGCGCCGCCCTTCGCCTGGCGCTTCAACGTCGACGGGCAATTGCGCCTGTACCGCCCCTCACGCATGCGCATGGCCGCCAACAACGCCGAGACCCTGCTGTTCGGCGCCCTTGCAGGCCTGGGTATCGCGCACCTGCCGACCTGGCTGATCAGCGACTACCTGCTGCGTGGCGAGTTGGTACCGCTGTTTTGCGACGACGGCCTGCCCGCGGCGGAGAGCAGCGGTATTTATGCGCTCCGCCTGGCACATGAAACGAACTCTCGCAGCCGCTTGCTGCTCGAATTCCTCAAGAGCCGCTTCACCCCCATCCCGCCGTGGGACCTGGCGCTGAAAAGCGAGCTGCGCTGGTAATGAGTACGCCAACCTTCAGCGTGCTAGATTTCATCATCGATCATATTCAAGGACCTGCATGAACGCCGACACCCAAGCCTCTTGTGACGAGCTTTTGCTGGACAATCAGGTCTGCTTTGCCCTGCACTCCACCTCGTTGCTGATGACCAAGGTCTACAAGCCGCTGCTCCAGGCACTGGGCCTGACCTACCCGCAATACCTGGCCATGCTGGTGCTGTGGCAACAGGACGGCCTGACCGTGGGCGAGATCAGCCAGCACTTGCTCACCGACCCCGGCTCGCTCACCCCCTTGCTCAAGCGCCTGGAAAGCGAAGGCCTGCTCAAGCGAACCCGCAGCCGCGAGGACGAACGGGTGGTGCTGGTGCAACTGACCGACAAGGGCCGCGCCTTGCAGCAACAGGCCAAAGAGGTGCCGCCGTGCATTCTCAAAGCCAGTGGCCGCAGCCTTGAAAGCCTGCAAAAACTGCAGGCCGACCTGCTCGAATTGCGCGACAACCTGCAAAAAAACCTCTGAAGTCTATGCTGTGCAATGCCCGTTCGGTCGAGCGGTGAATATTTATCTTGCGCACAAACTAATTGCGCGCTAATTTAAATCCCGTACCCACCCGGCGCTACCGACTCACGCGCAGCGCACAGCACACTAGCGAGGCTCAAGATGCAAAAGGTCACTCCGCTGTACATCGCAGAAGCCACCTCCACCGGCGGTCGCGACGGCAAATCCCGATCCAGCGACGGCAAGCTGGAAGTCAAGCTGAGCACCCCCAAGGAACTGGGCGGCGCGGGCGGTGACGGCACCAACCCCGAGCAGATGTTCGCCGCCGGTTACTCGGCCTGCTTCATCGGCGCACTGAAATTCGTTGCCGGCCAGGAGAAGAAGCAACTGCCTGGCGACGCGTCGATCACCGCCAAGGTGGGCATCGGCCAGATCCCAGGGGGCTTCGGCCTGGATATCGACCTGCACATCAACCTGCCGGGCCTGGCCCAGGCCGATGCCGAAGGGCTGGTAGAGAAGGCGCACCAGGTCTGCCCTTACTCCAATGCTACCCGCGGCAATGTGGATGTGCGGTTGCATGTGACGGTGTAAACACCAGGCATAAAAAAACCCGGCCGAGGCCGGGTTTTTTGTGCTCGTCACAAGAAGGATTACTTCTTGGAACGGCCTTTGTAGACGCCACCTTCGCGAGTGTCGATGTCGATCCACTCGTCGATGTTGATGAAGTCGGCAACCTGCAGTTCGGTACCGTTCTTCAGCTTGGCAGGCTTCATGACCTTGCCCGAGGTGTCGCCGCGAGCAGCGTTTTCGGTGTAGACAACCTGACGGCTGATGGTGGTCGGCAGTTCAACCGATACCAGACGGCCTTCGAAGAACACGGCTTCGCAGACGTCTTCCATGCCTTC
>Ga0213823_1001761_pt1 | contig 12566 bp, 9 predicted proteins | sample MC6MC0907MG_FD_179887 | JGI IMG/M metagenome (GOLD analysis project Ga0213823, IMG submission 179887) | Enriched soil aggregate microbial communities from Iowa State University, Ames, United States - MC6-MC0907-MG | ecosystem: Environmental > Terrestrial > Soil > Unclassified | place: USA: Iowa...
TCGAAGCCAAGGCGCTGCGCAAGCTGCGCCACCCGACGCGAAGCGAGCATCTGCGCTCCTTCCTCGACGAGTGATACCAGAACCCCCGGCCCAGGCCGGGGGTTTTGTTTATATGGCAGATTAAATCCCTCGCAACGCCCCTCCCCCGCATACCCCGTCTACACTCGAAACAATCATCCCCGAGCCATAACGAGAGCGTTATGCCCAGATTGGCGTCCGTGCTTTTTTTGCTGTCACTGATGATCTGGACCGCAACGGCTGACGCGCTGACTCTGACCGATGAAGAACGTAGCTGGCTGGCGGCTCACCCGGACTTGCTCCTGGGTGTCGATGCGTCGTGGCCGCCCTTTGAATTTCGCGATGACCAGAACCGTTATCAGGGCCTGGCGGCGGACTATATCGACGTGATTCGCCAACGCCTGGCAATCAAATTGACGCCCATCGAACCGGTGAGCTGGACGGTGGTGCTCGAACAGGTCAAATCGGGCAAGATCGACCTCCTGCCCGGCATCATGTCCACCCCGGAGCGCCAGACTTACCTGTCGTTTACCCGCCCTTATCTTGATTTCCCGATCGTCATCCTCGCCCACATCGGAGGCGCGCAACCGCGCAAGCTCGACGACCTGTACGGTTTGAAAATCGCCGTGGTGGAAAACTACGCGCCCCACGAACTGCTGCGCACCCATCACCCCGACCTGAATCTGGTGGCCATGCCCAATGTCAGCTCGGCGCTGCAAGCGTTGGCGACCGACGAAGTGGACGCCGTGGTCGGCGACCTCGCCTCCAGTGTCTGGAGCCTGCGCCAGCTCAAGCTCGATGGCCTGTACGTCAGCGGCGAAACCCCGTATCGCTACCAACTGGCGATGGCCGTGCCCCGCGACAACAAGGTGTTGGTGGGAATTCTCGACAAAGTCCTCGCGGACATGAGCCCTGATGAAATCAGCAGTATTCAGGAGCATTGGGTCGGCAACGTCCTTGATCATCGGACATTCTGGTCGGATCTGCTGATTTACGGCTTGCCCGGGCTGCTGCTTTTGGTGACGATCCTCGCCGTGGTAATCCGCATCAACCGCCGTCTGAGTTCGGAAATCGCCCGTCGCATCGACCTCGAACAGGAACTGCGCAGCAGCGAATATCACTATCGCGGCCTGGTCGAGAGCCTGTCGGCTATCGCCTGGGAAGCGCGGATGAGCGACTTCACCTATAGCTATGTGTCGCCCCACGCCGAAGAATTGCTCGGATACCCACAATCGCACTGGCTGATTCCCGGTTTCTGGCACAACATCATTCACCCGGCCGATTTGACTCGTACCCAGAGTTACTGCAAAGAAGCGCTGCGCGAGGGACGCGATCACATCGTCGATTACCGCGTGATCACCGCGGATGGCCGCTGTTTGTGGGTACGCGACATCGTCAGCCTGATCGAACATGGCCACGAGCCGGTGATGCGCGGGTTGATGATCGACATCAGCGAAATCAAGCGCACTGAAGAGGCGCTGCGGCTGTCGGAACAAAAGTTCGCTTCGGTCTTCCAACAGTGTCCGGACATTCTGGTGATTGCACGGCTGTCCGATGGCTGCCTGCTGGAGGTCAACGAAGCGTTTGAAGAACAGATCGGCCTGAAAGCCGAAGAAGTGCTGGGGCAAACGGCGACCGACCTGAATATCTGGGGAATTCCCGGTGTCGGTCCGGGCCTGCTGCAGCGTTTGCAGGCGGGCAGCATTCGCAATCTGGAGATGCCCTTTCGCCGCAACAATGGCCAGCTGTTCACTGGACTGATTTCCGCCGAGCCGTTTGATCTGGATACCACTCCAGCGTTGGTGGTCGTTGTGCGTGATATCACCCAGCTCAAGGAAACTCAACAGCAACTGCAAACCTCCGAAGAGAAGTTCGCCAAAGCCTTCCATGCCTCACCGGACGGTTTGTTGTTATCGCGCCAGAGCGATGGCCTGCTACTGGAAGTCAACGAAGGTTTCAGTCGTATTACCGGTTTCAATAGCGCCATGTCGGTGGATCGTTCGGCGCTGGATCTGGGGATATGGGTCAATCTCAATGAACGCAAACAGATGCTCGACCTGTTGCATCGCGACGGCTTTGTGCGTGATTTCACCTGCCATATCCGCCGCAGCGACGGGCAGATTCGCCTCTGCGAAGTCTCCAGCCGTCCGCTGCCGATCGGTGAAGAAGACTGCATGCTGACCATCGCCCGCGACATCACCGAGCGCCATCTGATGCAGGAAAAACTGCAACAGGCCGCCACCGTGTTCGAAAGCACTGCCGAAGGCGTGCTGATTACCGACACCCAACAACACATCAGCGCAGTCAATCGCGCCTTCACCGAGATCACCGGCTACAGCGAAAGCGAAGCGCTCGGGCATACACCGCGCCTGCTCGCCTCCGGCCTGCACGACAGCGCCTTTTACGCGGCAATGTGGCACCAGTTGACCGACGAAGGTCACTGGCAAGGCGAGATCTCCAACCGGCGCAAGAACGGCGAGTTGTACCCGAGCTGGCTGACCATCAGTGCCGTACGCAATCGCGACAAGTTCATTACTCACTTTGTCGCGGTGTTTGCCGACATCTCCAGCCTCAAGCACGCACAAGCCAAACTCGACTATCAGGCGCACCACGACCCGCTCACCGGTTTGCCGAACCGCACCTTGTTCGAAAACCGCTTGCTGATCGCTCTGAACAGTCAGCAGGAAAATGGCGGTCAGGGCGCCGTGCTGTTTCTCGATCTCGACCGCTTCAAACACATCAACGACAGCCTCGGCCATCCGGTCGGCGACTTGCTGCTCAAGGGCATCGCCGTGCGCCTGAAAGAGCAACTGCGCGACATCGATACCGTGGCGCGTCTGGGCGGTGACGAATTCATCATCCTGCTGCCCGGCCTGCAACAGGCCAGCGACGCGGACAACATCGCCACCAAACTGCTCAATTGTTTCGGTGCGCCGTTCCAGGCCGGTGAGCATGAGTTCTTCATCAGCGCCAGCATCGGCACCAGCCTCTATCCACGGGACGGTTGCGACGTCGCCACACTGGTGAAAAACGCCGACGCAGCGATGTACCGCTCCAAGGCCAAGGGCCGTAACCGTGTCGAGAGCTATACCCGCGACCTCACCGCCCAGGCCAGCGAACGCATAGCGCTGGAGCACGAACTGCGCCGGGCCATCGAACGTGACGAGCTATTCCTCTACTACCAGCCGAAAATCAGCCTCGACGATCATCGCCTGGTCGGTGCAGAGGCGCTGATTCGCTGGCGGCACCCGACTTTCGGCGACGTACCGCCAGAGCACTTCATTCCGCTGGCCGAAGAGAACGGCATGATCCTGCAGATCGGTGACTGGGTGCTCGAGACCGCGTGCCGGCAGATGTTCGAATGGAATCAGATCTACGACAGCCTCGGCCCGCTGTCGGTGAACCTCGCCGGCGCGCAACTGCGCCAGCCAAACCTGCTCGGACGCATCGAACAATTGCTCAACGACAACCGCTTGCAGCCAGATTTACTGCAACTGGAAATTACCGAGAATTTCATCATGAGTCAGGCCGAAGAGGCGCTGGCCGTGCTGCACCAACTCAAACATCTCGGCGTGCAACTGGCGATCGACGACTTCGGTACGGGTTATTCTTCGCTCAGTTACCTCAAACGCCTGCCGCTGGATATCCTCAAAATCGACCAGTCGTTCGTCCGCGGATTGCCCGACGACCCCCACGATGCGGCCATTGTGCGGGCCATCATCGCGCTGGGCCGAAGCATGCAATTCACCGTCATCGCCGAGGGAGTGGAAACCCAGGCACAACAACAATTCCTCGCCGCTGAAGGCTGCGAACAGATCCAGGGCTACATCGTCAGCCTGCCGCTGCCGCCAGAAGAATTCGCCGCGACGTTTCTTCGTGTAACCGTATCGGATTATTCGGATAGCACAGCCGAGAAACCGTCGCTATAATCCGCGACCTACTGAGGGCCTATAGCTCAGTTGGTTAGAGCAGAGGACTCATAATCCTTTGGTCCACGGTTCAAGTCCGTGTGGGCCCACCAAATTGAAAGCCGCGCAATGCGCGGCTTTTTTTTGGGTGATGGTTTGGTCTTTGCGAGTGCAATATTCGGAAGACTTCCCCAAGGACTGTAGGCAACTTCCGAAGCTGTCGTTTGAGGCAGTTTGGCGCCTGTTGGTCTTTTCTTTGGCGGGATACTCTCAAGACGTCGCTGCTCATCAGCGGCCGGGCTTGGAAACCCGTCGAAATCAGTAACCAGCAACAGCGCTTGCACTTGAGTCATGGCGGCTGTGCGTGGGACGTCTTCGGACGTGCCGGTTCCTGGTTTCCGGTTTTCCAACCTGCGCATAGCTGCCACCCATTCGATTGGAAACGAGAGTGGTAGCTCCTCACACCAGGAGTAAGACCATGACCGAATCAACTAAACCCCACCCTTATGACCTGAAAACAATCGGCCTCACCCCCTTCATCCACTGCTCCAACCAACCCCTCTTCCATGTCAGCGCCGGCGTCCCGATTGGCGATGCCCTGTCTCAAGCCTCGGACCTGCTGTTTCTGGTCAAAGCCTTCTCTGAAGACGCCGCCTACGACAAAAAAACCGACCGTCATGCCTGGGGTGCTTATTTCCTCGCGGCGATGAGCAAAGCGGTGATTGATGATGTGGTGAAGGTCGTCAACCATCAAAGCTTTACGACACGGAATCAAACGCAGGTTTAGCGCTACTTTCCTCGACACGCGCCCCGTTGAATCGGGGCGCCGATGCCACTACAACCTGATATCCAATGATATGTAGCCTGGAAATGATTACGAGGCATGGTACATCGAGAAGCAGACCAGTATTGTCTGCCAAGCAGATTTATAAGGGAGCCATGAATGGCCGTCAGTAACTACATAGAAGCGGTGGAGATCATTCGTCGACTGGAAGGAGGGATCACACGCCCATTCCTGTGTCGTGCAAACAATGACAAGCACTATGTGGTCAAAGGCTTGGAACTACCGCCCGCCGAACGCATTGCCGAACTACTCTGCGCCCGTTTGGCTGCTCAGTTCGGCCTACCGATCCCCGAGCACGGCTGTATCTATGTCGATCCAGCCTTGTTGCGTTATAACCCGGAAGCTCGCAGTGATCTCGGACCAGGGGACAGCTACGCCCTTGCCTACGTCGCCGATGCTGCTGACCTGCTGTATTCACAAGCACTACAGGTTCCGAGCAGCCTTCAAAAAGCCGTCTTTGTTTTTGATTACTGGGTCGGTAACAGTGACCGCCAGTTGGGACCATTTGGTGGGCGTCCAAATCTGCTGATGTGCAGTACCAACAATCAGCTACAGCTGATCGATCACAACCAGGCATTCCAATGGCCACTGGATGCTTCAAGGTTTGCTGAAAGCCATGTGTTCGGCCCCGTAAATCGGGAATGGCGTTTGGATCTGGTCGACAAAGTTGAATACGCTCAGCGGATGCATGACACTGCTGGACGATTTCGTGGCCTATGCTCAGACATTCCCGAAGAGTGGTGTGAGTCCATTGGAGCACTCGGACTGGAAACGCTGCTTGAGAAAATTGAAAGCAGCCTGATGCTTTGCCAATCGGACGAATTCTGGAGCGTCCTGAAATGAAATACACCTGTCTTTACAGCATTGTGCGCTTCGCGCCTTTTGCGGAAACCGAAGAGTTTGCCAATGTGGGCATCGTTCTCTCGGCACCTGCTATTGGCCGCATGGAGTACAAACTCGCTCGTAAAAATCTGAAACGGGTCAATCATTTCTTTGAGTGCAGCAACCTATTCGCGAAGGCTATGGAGATAGCCCAAAACGAACTGGACAGCATTCGCCTCATGACAGCAGGCGCTCAAGAATCGCAGATCGTTAACCACTTTCGATTCATGACGGAGCCGAAGGAGTCGATGATTCGCTTCAGCCCCATGCGATCAATACTCGTGGAAAACCTCGATGCGACCCTAGCTACGCTGTTCAACCGCTACATAGATCGCCAAGGCATAGGCCGCGAGCGGCGCGAGGAGATCATGGTTCGGGAGATTCGAGAATTGTTTTCGCAAGCGTCTATTCGTAGTTTTCGCGATGACACCCTGACTGGCGATCTGACCAAACTTCATCTTCCCTTGGTACATCGCAACAAGGTCGTAGCGGCTATTAAACCCTTGGCTTTTGACCAGTCAGAGCCCAGCGCAATACTCGATCACTGCGATCAGTGGCTGATGAAATTCGTGAGAGCGGAGCAGGAAGGCATAATTCAACTGCAAAACGTGCTTATCCCCGTAAGCACTCCTGCGGAAAGTGAATCCCCACGCCACCGCAAAGCGGTACAAGTTGCCAAGGAAAGCATTGAGGCACGTGGTCTACAACTGGTTGATTTCCAGGCAACACAGAAAATTGCCGACTTCGCACAGCGCTACGCTCAATAGTTGCTATTCGCTCTATAAAACCGTGCATTTGCGCGGCTTTTCCGTTTTTGTGTGATGTCTATATCTCACCCGCGGAGCCTGTAACATGCGCAGGCCAACCAACCCGCGCCCCATGGAGCCGCCCTTGCCAGACATCCGCCCGCCCATGCTCGATGAAATTGATCGTCAGCTGATCGCCGCCCTGCAGATCAATGCCCGTGAGAGCGTTGCCATGCTCGCCCGGCAATTGGGCATTGCCCGCACCACCGTGACGTCGCGACTGGCGCGCCTGGAAAAAGCCAAAGTGATCACCGGTTACGGCGTGCGCTTGGGTCAGCGCGTGGTCGATGGCGGGTTGCAGGCGTATGTCGGGATCAAGGTGCAGCCGCGTTCCGGCAAAGAGGTGGTGCGCCGGTTGAGTGCGATGGCGCAGGTCCAGCAACTGTGTGCGGTGAGTGGCGAGTTTGATTATGTGGCGTGGTTGCGTACGGATTCGCCGGAGCAATTGGATCAGTTGCTGGATCAGATTGGCGGGGTGGATGGGGTTGAGAAGACCACGACTTCGATCATTTTGAGCAGCAAGATTGATCGGGGACAGCCGGTTTAAGATTTTGATCGGGCTTCTCGGGTGGATTTCAGGGCCTCTTCGCGAGCAGGCTCGCTCCCACGTTTTGGTCGGTGTGTAGTCGATTATCGTCATATTGATCAGATAATTATCAAAACGACGACACTTTGCGTCTTATTAACGTGTTCCACGCTCCCTAGAATGGCTGGCATCTTTTCCTATACTCAGACGCGCATCCCGCGTCGGGTCGCCAGCAAGGTCAGCCATGAACAAGAACAATCGCCATCCTGCAGACGGTAAGAAACCAGTCACCATTTTCGGCCCGGACTTTCCGTTCGCGTTTGACGACTGGATCGAACACCCGGCCGGTCTTGGCACTATCCCTGAACACAATCATGGCGCAGAAGTGGCGATCGTCGGTGCGGGCATCGCTGGTTTGGTGGCGGCTTACGAGTTGATGAAACTCGGCTTGAAACCGGTGGTGTATGAGGCGTCGAAGCTGGGCGGGCGTTTGCGTTCGCAAGCGTTCAACGGCACCGACGGCATCGTCGCTGAACTCGGTGGTATGCGCTTCCCGGTGTCTTCCACCGCGTTCTATCACTACGTCGACAAGCTCGGCCTCGAGACCAAACCCTTCCCGAACCCACTGACGCCAGCCTCCGGCAGCACCGTGATCGACCTGGAAGGCAAAACCCATTACGCACAGAAACTGGCGGATCTTCCCGCACTGTTTCAAGAAGTGGCTGACGCCTGGGCGGATGCACTGGAGGCCGGCTCACAGTTCGCCGATATCCAGCAAGCCATCCGCGACCGCGATGTGCCGCGCCTGAAAGAGCTGTGGAATACCTTGGTGCCGCTGTGGGACGACCGCACTTTCTACGACTTCGTCGCCACCTCCGAAGCCTTCGCCAAACTGTCGTTCCATCACCGTGAAGTGTTCGGTCAGGTCGGTTTCGGCACCGGCGGCTGGGATTCGGACTTTCCTAACTCGATGCTGGAAATCTTCCGTGTGGTAATGACCAATTGCGACGATCACCAGCACCTGGTGGTCGGCGGCGTCGAGCAAGTGCCGCAAGGCATCTGGCGGCATGTGCCGGAGCGCTGCGTGCACTGGCCCGAAGGCACCAGCCTGAAATCCCTGCACCGTGGCGCACCGCGCTCGGGCGTGAAGAAAATCGCCCACGCGGCGGATGGTCGTTTCGCGGTCACCGACAACAACGGCGACACCCGCGAATACGCCGCCGTGCTGACCACGTGCCAGAGCTGGCTGCTGACCACGCAGATCGAATGTGACGAGACCCTTTTTTCGCAGAAGATGTGGATGGCCCTCGACCGCACCCGCTACATGCAGTCATCGAAAACCTTTGTGATGGTCGACCGGCCGTTCTGGAAGGACAAGGATCCGGAAACCGGCCGCGATTTGATGAGCATGACCCTCACCGATCGCCTGACCCGTGGCACCTATCTGTTCGACAACGGCGACGACAAGCCGGGCGTGATCTGCCTGTCGTACTCGTGGATGAGCGATGCGTTGAAAATGCTTCCACACCCAGTGGAAAAGCGCGTTGAGCTGGCGTTGAACGCGCTGAAAAAGATCTACCCGAAAGTCGACATCGCAGCGCGGATCATTGGCGACCCGATCACCGTGTCGTGGGAAGCCGACCCGTACTTCCTCGGCGCCTTCAAAGGTGCACTGCCGGGCCACTATCGCTACAACCAGCGCATGTACGCGCACTTCATGCAGGACGAGATGCCAGCCGAACAACGCGGCATTTTCATCGCCGGCGACGACGTATCGTGGACACCGGCGTGGGTCGAAGGCGCAGTGCAGACGTCGCTCAACGCGGTGTGGGGGATCATGAAGCATTTCGGCGGCTCGACACATAAAGCGAACCCGGGCCCCGGTGATGTGTTCAAAGACATCGGCCCTATCGCCCTGCCCGAGTAAGAGGAATCCCTGATGCGTGTAGCCCTTTACCAATGTCCGCCGCTGCCTATGGACCCCGCCGCCAACCTGCAACGCCTGCATCAACTGGCGATGGAGGCCAAAGGCGCCGACCTGTTGGTGCTGCCGGAGATGTTCATGACCGGCTACAACATCGGCGCCGAAGCGGTCAGCACCTTGGCCGAGGTCTACAACGGTGAATGGGCGCAGCAGATCGGGCGGATCGCCAAGGCTGCCGGTCTGGCGATTGTTTATGGCTACCCGGAGCGCACCGCCGACGGGCAGATATACAACGCCGTGCAACTGATCGATGCGCACGGCGAGCGCTTGTGTAATTACCGCAAAACGCATCTGTTCGGTGATCTGGATCGCTCGATGTTCAGCCCCGGCGACGATGATTTTCCGATCGTCGAACTCAACGGCTGGAAGCTCGGTTTCCTGATCTGCTACGACCTGGAATTTCCGGAAAACACCCGACGCCTGGCACTCGCCGGCGCCGAGCTGATTCTGGTGCCGACGGCGAACATGATTCCGTTCGATTTCGTCGCCGACGTCACCGTGCGTTCACGCGCCTTCGAAAACCAGTGCTACGTGGCCTACGCCAACTATTGCGGCAGCGAAGGCGACATCCACTATTGCGGGCAAAGCAGCATCGCCGCACCGGACGGCAGCCGCATCGCACAGGCCGGTCTCGACGAAGCGCTGATCGTCGGTGAACTGGATCGGCAGTTAATGCTCGACTCGCGCGCGGCCAATCGCTACCTCAGCGACCGCCGTCCGGAGCTTTACGGCGCGCTGAACCAGCGCTAATCCGCTAGCATTGGCACTTCACTGTTCTGGAAGTGCCCATGTCTGCGCCGACTCACCCCCGCCCTCACACTGAAACCCTGGCCAACGGCTTGCGCGTGACCCTGCGTCATGCGCCCGGCCTGAAGCGCAGCGCCGCTGCCTTGCGCGTGGCTGCCGGTAGTCATGACGTGCCGTTGGCGTGGCCGGGGCTGGCGCATTTTCTGGAACATTTGCTGTTTCTCGGCACCGAGCGTTTCCCGGCGGACGAAGGGCTGATGGCCTACGTGCAAGGTCACGGTGGCCAGGTGAATGCCAGCACTCGCGAACGCACCACCGATTTTTTCTTTGAGCTGCCAACACGCTCGTTCAGCGGTGGACTGGAGCGTCTGTCAGACATGCTCGCCAAGCCGCGTATGAACCTGGACGATCAACTGCGGGAACGGGAAGTGTTGCAGGCGGAATTTATCGCCTGGTCGCAGGATCCTGCAGCGCAGCAGCAGTTTGCCTTGTACGAAGGTTTACCGGCAGAGCATCCGTTGCGCGGGTTTCACGCCGGGAATCGGGACAGCCTGCAAGTCGGGCAAGCTGCGTTTCAACAAGCGCTGAAAAATTTCCACCAGCAGTTTTATCAGACCGGGCAAATGACCTTGAGCCTGGTCGGCCCGCAGAGTCTTGATGAGCTGAAAGCACTCGCGCAGAAGTTCGCAGCGACTTTACCGGCTGGGGATAAAGTTACCCAGGCTATGCCCTTGTCGTTAGCGGTGAAAAGTTATCAACAGGTCGATGAACGACGCAGCAATCTGCTATTTGCGTTTGAGGCTCTGCCTGAATCTTCCAGCGAGGCGTTGGCGTTTCTTTGCCATTGGTTGAACAGCGCCAAGCCCGGCGGATTGCTCGCGCATTTGCAGCAGCAAAAACTGGCAGATGGATTAACAGCCACGCCGATTTATCACTTCGCAGGGCAAGCATTACTGCATCTGCAATTCACTGCGCCGGGCGAATCGTTGAAAGCCATTCGCGAACATCTGCTCGATTGGTTGAGCTTCTTTGCTCGCCAGGACTGGGCACCACTGCGCGAGGAATACGCCGCCCTGCTTCAACGTCAACAGCAAGTCAGTGGCGCGCTGCAACTGGCGCGGCTCGACAGTGAGCCGTTGGAAAACCGCCTGACCGATTCCGGCGTTGCAGCCCTCAGGCAGATCCTTGGTGAAATCGGCACTGTGGATAACTTCAGCGAGCACTGGCACCTGCCCGCTGCCAATCCTTTCCTGCGAGTCAGTGAACCTCTGGCCAACGCCGGACTGATTCGCGGCCAGACCAGCGCCCACCGTGGTTTGCGTACGTTCGCCCAGGATCGCTCGCGCGGCCGCCGCGAACGCTCGCCCATGCAGTTCAGTCAGGCTTTGCCGGACAGCGGCGATGAAGGCGCGATCTATCTACGCTGGCAGGTGGAAGCGGCAGCCAGCGCGGATCTGCTCTCAAGGTTGCAACGCAGCCTTCGGCAAACGCAGCAGGACGCGCGCGAAGCCGGGGTGGAGTTGTCTTTCAACGCCAGCGGTACGCAATGGCTACTGAAGCTCACCGGTTTTCAGGAATCGATGCCCGGCATCCTGGAGCACGCGCTGAAAAGTCTGACGCAAGTTGATGCGGATTCCCCACGCAGTGAGCCAGAAACCCCGCTGATCCCTATTCGGCAACTGCTTAAAGCGTTACCGGAACATGTTCAGCAATATGCCCACAGCAGCGATGACGCCAAACACCTGTGGACAACTTCGCGCTGGGACGGCCTCGCCCTGGGTCTGAATCAACAGACACAGTCTGCCATGGGCCTGGCCCTTAGCCGCATTCCCGGGATCCCGGACAATCAGTTGCCAGCACCAGAGACGATCACCGCGCAAAAACACTGGAGCCACATTGAGACCGCCTCCAGCGAACACGCCTTGCTGCTGTGCTGCCCGACTGTTGGCCAAAACATCGCCGACGAAGCCGCATGGCGCCTGCTCGCGCAGCTGTGCCAGACGCCGTTCTATCAACGACTGCGAGTCGAGTTGCAATTGGGTTACGCGGTGTTCAGTGCGCTGCGCCAGATGCAGGGCCAAACCGTCATCCTGTTCGGCGTGCAATCGCCGAGTGCCAGACCTGGGGAAGTGCTCAAGCACATTCAACAGTTCCTCAACGGCATTCCCGCCCTGATTGAACAGCTTGATGAGCTCAGTCTCAGCCAACAACGTAAAAGCCTCGCCGGACAATTCGACGACGCCAATCTGTCCAGCAAAGATGCCGCCGAACTAATCTGGCAGGCAAAGCTCGCCGGCCACTCGTCGGATTATCTTGAGCAACTGCTTGCTGCCATCGGCCAACTGGATCGCCAGGCACTGCTCAGCGCCACACAGCGCCTGATCAACGCCGAAGGCGGCTGGCTCTGCCTCGCCAGCGACCCAGCGCCCGAAACCCCATGGCAAGCGGCAAATTGATCATTACCGAGGCTGCAAGGAGCTTTCTCAAAGATTCACGGGCAAACCCGGTGAAATTTTGAGTAACATAGCAGCCTAACTATTTGGAACATCTTTGCGCTGCCGTGGACTATAACTATGGACAGCGCTATCCCACCCACCCTGAGGAGACACACTATGTCCTGGACAAAACCGGCTTACACCGACCTGCGTATCGGCTTCGAAGTCACCATGTACTTCGCCAGCCGCTGAGTTCTGCTTACGTAGAATTGCAGTGCAACGCCTCGGCTCGCCGGGGCGTTTTATTTTCCGCGTTGAAATGATGGAGTGTTCATGTTCGTCCAGATTCTGGGTTCGGCCGCCGGTGGCGGTTTTCCGCAGTGGAACTGCAACTGCGTCAATTGCGCAGGCTTTCA
>Ga0213823_1001763_pt1 | contig 12559 bp, 9 predicted proteins | sample MC6MC0907MG_FD_179887 | JGI IMG/M metagenome (GOLD analysis project Ga0213823, IMG submission 179887) | Enriched soil aggregate microbial communities from Iowa State University, Ames, United States - MC6-MC0907-MG | ecosystem: Environmental > Terrestrial > Soil > Unclassified | place: USA: Iowa...
TCACGGCCAGACACTTCCACGCCAGGCAGCAAGCCACGCACGGAGCCTAAAAATCCATTCCGTGGCGTACAGATTTGCAAACCGAAACAGCCGCCTGAGCCGGTCTATGCGACCCGATTCTTCACAGTAATAGGTGAGAGCATCAGCCAAAGCTCGCTGGTGATTTACTTCCAGCACCAGTGGCAGGGCTGGGGTAAGAAGGTGTAATTAGAAATCAGCCACCGTTGGTGGCTGATTAGTTTAATTTAAAAGAACCACTTAGGATCTTGCTATAGATTGTCGGCTGACCCTCATGCGATGCGATATATCTCTCTTTATGGGAGAGCTTATAAATCCCAATATGATCATTACTAAGTACTTTGTTCGATGCAGAATCTGCTGAAAGATTCATATATTGTCGAAGCAGAAAGCGAGAATTTCCAGTCACAGGTTGTTCATCCATAACTCGTCGGAATTGTGGAAATCTTTCACGAGCATATAAGAAGCTATAATCTATCAAAAAATATTCGATCAAAGTATCATGATGCTGCCAGTAACGGTAAAGCACATCGCGAACAAATTTTATAATTTGATTAGATTTCTGAGAAGACAAAAAATAGGCGGTCCAGTAACCTTGACTTAATGTATCTTCATTGGCTTCAAAGCGAAGCGATGAGAAGGTATTTTCGTAAAACGACCCTGGGACAGGTTTAGTTATAAATACGGTGGCATCCATCCATATACCACCATATTGATACAGCAGGGAACAACGAACGATATCTGAATATTGAGCTTTGCTAATAAGACCTCTCTCATATTTTTCCTTTATATAATCAGGCAAGGATAAATATAGAGGGATATTATCATCAGTTAAAATCACTACTTTTGCGTCTGGTGAATGTAACTGCACTGATTCAATACATCTTTTCACCAACTCAGGTGCATTATCTAAACCTTGAAACCAACAAATCCAAATGATCCGAGACTCGCTGGAACTGGACTGAGATTCAATATTTGTTTCAGGCTGTATGTTAAGATCATCAATGACTGTGAATATTTTATCTTTTTTCTTTTTTTCATAACGCGTCGCTATATCTTTGAAAAAGGAATAATTAGTCTTTTTATACCAGCGACGTGATTTTTTTATGATTTTATTCAATACATTAATATTCATCATTTCACCGTTAACAAATTAAAAAATCTCTTTTAAAGTGCGACGTAATAACTTCATTCTTAATTTCATATCTTTCTTTTTTCCGCACAATAACTGATTCATTCTATTAGATTTAAAGCCTCTAAACGACATTAACTGAAAAAGATTATTACTACGCGTTTCTTCGGACATAAACTCACGATATTTGAAATATAGTTTTCGATATGCATTATATTTCTTTATCTGTGAAGTAATTCTGTCACTGCCATGTTCGGCATCAACCATAGCCGTGCTAAAATTATATTTAATGCCTGGACCATATTTTATAATAAGCTTAATCCAGACATCACGATCTTGCTGTTGCTTAATCTCAGGTGAAAAACCACCGACTCCAAGCAGTTTTTCTCTGGTTGTGAGAACTTGGTTACCAACAACGTTTTCACATAAAACATCCTGTAACGTAATGAGTCTTTTATGATTATTTTCAGGATAACGTCTATGTTTCTTGTCCAGCCGCGCTGGTGTATCCGTAACGAACGCATATTTTTCTTCGTAACGTGCAACCAGCTTTGATAAACGCTCAGGTAGAAAATAATCGTCATCATCCAATCCGGTCACAAATACTCCCTGCGAAAGCGAGTAACCTCGATTACGACTGAAGTTAGAACCGCTGTTTTTTTCGTTACGCTCGTAAATGAACCGAACGAAACGCGCTTCACATTCATTGCGTATCTTTTCAATGAGTTGCGTTGTTTTTTCATTCGAGCAATCATCAACTATCACTAACTCTATAGCAGAATAAGTCTGTGCGATAACTGAACGAATAGCACGCTCTAGTAAGTCTTCTCTGTTATAGGTAGTCACAATGACTGAAATCAGTTTATCCATAGCTTGCCCGTTTGTTCGGTAGTATTTCTCCACCGGGAAGAATACCGATTTCCCGGTGAAGAATCAAAATGATTACTTAATGACATCCCTGTGCTTATTTTGCTCAAGTAAAACGATGGACATAATGAGCGTTAGCATCCAGGCAACAGGGGTTGTTTTAGAGTAGAACATCACCCCACCAACGCCAAACATAATTAAAGAAACAAGAAAAGCACAAAGAATAATACTGTTTACTTTCCGCAATGCATACCAGGCAACAGAAATAATAAAGAGAATATAGAGAATTAAACCTGTTGGCCCTTTGACGGAAAGTGTTTCAACAACTTCATTATGCAAATGACCGGCGATATGAGGAAAAACACCTCGTAAACTTTTGTCTTTCTCAACTTCAGCTATTATTTTTTTATTACGTTCGTCTGTTGATTGCCAAAAATAATTTCCTTTTGCCGCTATGAGTCCTGTCTCCCACATAGCAAAACGCGCACCCACGGAAGTAGCACTATTATTTTTGTCATATGCTACAATGTCGCGGTTAAGGTCGTTATATCTCTGGACAAGATTATCTTTCATCATAAAAGCACCTGCCAGCAATGTTATTATAAAAACCACTATCCCTTTCCATGGAATATGTTTTTCCTTATAACATTTAACAACCAGCAAACCGAAAAATATTATCGGATAGGTTAGAATTGCAGCACGTGTTTCAGTTGCAATCAGCATCAAAAATGTAATGAAGAAATGACCCAGAATAATGAGTTCTTTCCATTTACTTGAAGTATGCTGAATGACTAAAATTGTATAGAAAGAAATGAACGCAATCGTGTAAGCCGCCCCTGTCGCGTCAGCCCCTTGAGCCAGTGAAAATGTTACCCTTTTTGTTTCGAGATAGAGATGCTGATATCCACCATAAACTATAATCATTAATTGAAGCGCTATAGCCAACACAATATGAATTTTATTGCTGCCTAACTTAAGATGATTTTTGTTCACCAAAACAAAAATACTAAACGCCCCATACAAACATATTTTCCCGACCTCAAGATAGGCACGATACGAATTTATTGCAGAGCTATTATCTGTTTTAAACATCCTAAACCAGATAAGGTCAGATACTCCAATAATAAAAAGTACAAGGCATATCCAAAACACATCATTCTTTCTAAAATTCTTAAGATCAAGTATAAAAACTAGCAATGCAGTGACGCCTGCAACACTAAGTACTTTAACGGAAAAGTTTGGCGAGACAATCACACAGCCAAAAGCGATGGCACACAACCCAAACAATAGGTGCATCAAAGCTGACTGGATTTTTTCACATTTATAAGTGACCATTATCGTTCCATTTTTCAAAAAGATAGCAAGGTGAAAATCCCACTAATAATAAATCGGGCCCATCTACGTTAGCGGACATTTCGCCAGCCATAAGTCTTTCCCGTAGTATCCATGATGGACACGTCTTTTTCATAGCTGGATAACCATGACTCAACTGTTTTAATCGACTCGCCTTGTCGATGTATTCCCAGCCATAGTTCGGCAAGCGTATTTACATCGTCTGTAGACCACGTAGTATCATAAGTACCTATGATTTTATCCATTGCATCATCTGGATGGCTGTACCAGATGAACATCGGTACTTGCAAAGCATCTTTTGGCGGATTAACCCCACCATGGGAATAGACTACTGCTCGATTAACGTCGCGCACCAGGCCATGATCAGAAAAATACATGACCGAAGAACGCGTGTTTTCCAGAGAACGGAATATATTACCCATTAAAGTATCCGTATAACGCACGGAATTATCGTAGCAATCATCCGCAACACTACCACCGGATAACAGAGCCTTATTTTCGGGGAAGCGTCGACAGGCGGGTTCATGACTACCGTACAGATGCAGCACGATAACCTTCTTGCCCGGTTTTTTTAAGGCGTCATTGAGAAGTGGGAGCAATGCCTCATCATAGCCCTCGTCAACCCACTCCGACTTATGTGCATTCATGGCAATGCCGGTTATAACATTGTTATGCGCGCCACCTTTTCCCTGACGGCTAAACCAATACGTTTCGTATCCGGCTTTATTTGCGATATTTATAATATTATCACCGTACTTACGTGGGTCTCTGGCATTTACCGTATCCGCCGTTATAGCTAAAGGAACGGCCATGATAGTTACTGGCGCAGGGGAAACGGCGTTGTTGAAAAGTAGCAACTGTTTCTTTTGTTGCTGTTCTATGAGCTCAGGTGTTGTGTCTCTTTTATATCCATAAATGCTCATATTGGCCGTGCGCTCAGATTCACCAATAATTAGCACATAGTTATCAATACCAGTTTCAGATAAAGTCAGTTTATAATCAGGTATATTTGCACCAATATTAGCCACTACCGAAATATCATCTACGGCTTGCATAAACACTTTTGCGGTACTGACAGGAGTTGCTTGCACAAAACGTTGAGTCAGGCTTTCAACATTACTTTTCCTGATCTGATGCAAATAGGCTTGTGCGAAAAAAGCAAACAATGTGAGACAAAGGATGACAACAGGCCAGCGACGGAATTTCGATTTAATTGGATATTGGCCGGTATTAATTGTGTAAATAAATAATGCACTAAGCCCTACAAGAATAAGACAATCTCGCCAATAAAGCCCAAGCATTGAGCTTGCCTCTCCCGGTGTTGTATTTAACACACTCATGGCAAAGCCATAGCTAAATGCTGAATTGAAATTATTCCACGCATATAACTGGAGGCTGATATCTGTCGCAATGGGGATTAACAAAATGACTGCAAATGCATTCCTGATTACTTTATTATTAATGCATTTTAACGTCAGCATGATTAATAAAAAAATTAACGTTCTGTTAATCACCGCATTATATTTTGCTGTCAAAATATTAACGCCTGCAACTATTAGCATAGAAATAATTAACAAGATATAACTTGTTAATTTTGAACAGGTTCCAACCGACTTCTGTGAAAACAAAATTGACATATTAACCTGATTCGAAGATCCCTAATCTTCATGACATTATCATTCAAATGATCTGCACACCGAAAATTTACTCCATGCAAAAACAGGAATAAGTTTCTGTATGTAACTGTGTCGAGAAGAAGGAATGAAGAAAAATTCGCCAAAAACTAACAAGTAAAAGCCACAAAGTCAAACCATCACAAATAGCAATGGCACCCATACTATCGGGTGCCATTGAGCCTGTTAATCCCAGCTCAGGATCACTTTCCCGGACTGGCCCGAGCGCATCGCGTCGAAACCTTTCTGGAAATCATCGATGCCGAAATGGTGCGTAATGATTGGCGTCAGGTCCAGACCGGACTGAATCAGCGCAGCCATTTTGTACCAGGTTTCAAACATCTCACGGCCATAAATGCCTTTGATGAACAGACCTTTAAAGATGACTTTGTTCCAGTCGATAGACATATCTGACGGCGGAATACCCAGCATCGCGATACGGCCACCGTGGTTCATGGTATCGAGCATAGTGCGGAACGCAGGTGGTGCGCCGGACATCTCTAGCCCCACATCGAAGCCTTCGGTCATGCCAAGCTCGGTCATCACGTCGCTCAGGTTCTCTTTCGAGACATCCACTGCGCGAGTCACGCCCATTTTGCGCGCCAGAGACAGGCGGTATTCGTTCACATCGGTGATCACGACGTTACGCGCACCCACATGTTTCGCCACCGCTGCGGCCATAATGCCGATCGGGCCTGCGCCTGAGACCAGCACATCCTCGCCCACTAAATCAAACGACAGCGCTGTGTGAACCGCGTTGCCGAACGGGTCGAAGATCGAAGCCAGGTCGTCAGAGATGTTGTCCGGAATTTTGAAAGCATTAAACGCCGGGATCACCAGATATTCAGCGAAACAGCCCGGACGGTTAACGCCTACGCCCACGGTGTTACGACACAGATGGGTGCGTCCACCGCGACAGTTACGGCAGTGACCGCAGGTGATATGGCCTTCACCGGAGACGCGATCGCCGATTTTGAACCCCTTCACTTCCTGGCCGATACCGACCACTTCGCCGACGTACTCATGACCAACCACCATCGGAACCGGAATGGTTTTTTGCGACCACTGATCCCAGTTGTAGATGTGAACGTCGGTACCGCAAATGGCGGTTTTACGAATTTTGATCAGCAGATCGTTATGACCGACTTCCGGCTCCGGCACGTCGGTCATCCAAATCCCTTCTTCCGCTTTCAGTTTGGATAACGCTTTCATCACACGTCCTCAGGCAATCACGCCCAGTTGTTTGCCGATGTGGGTAAAGGCTGCCACCGCACGCTCGATTTGCTCAGGTGAGTGCGCCGCAGACATCTGGGTGCGGATACGCGCCTGACCTTTTGGCACCACCGGGAAGAAGAACCCAGTGACGTAAATCCCCTCTTTTTGCAGCTCGCGGGCAAAGTTTTGCGCCACAACCGCGTCGCCTAACATCACCGGGATAATTGCGTGATCGGCACCTGCCAGCGTAAAGCCTGCAGCGGTCATTTTTTCGCGGAACAGACGCGCGTTAGACCACAGGCGATCGCGCAGCTCAGCGCCCGATTCCACCATCTCCAGCACTTTAATGGAGGCAGAGACAATCGCCGGTGCCAGAGAGTTAGAGAACAGATACGGACGGGAACGCTGGCGCAACCATTCGACCACTTCCTTGCGCGCTGCGGTATAGCCGCCGGACGCGCCGCCGAGCGCTTTGCCCAGCGTACCGGTGATGATGTCCACGCGACCCATCACGTCACAATATTCGTGGGAACCGCGACCGTTTTCACCGACAAAACCGACCGCGTGAGAGTCATCAACCATCACCAGCGCATCGTATTTGTCTGCCAGGTCGCACACGCCTTTCAGGTTGGCAATCACGCCGTCCATGGAGAACACGCCGTCGGTGGCGATCAGCACGTGACGCGCACCGGCTTCACGCGCCTCTTTCAGACGCGCTTCCAGCTCCTGCATGTCGTTGTTGGCATAGCGAAAACGCTTCGCTTTACACAGACGCACGCCGTCGATAATCGAAGCATGGTTCAGGGCATCAGAGATAATCGCGTCTTCCGCACCCAGCAGGGTCTCGAACAGACCGCCGTTGGCGTCGAAGCAGGAAGAGTAGAGAATTGCATCTTCCATCCCGAGGAACGCCGCCAGCTTGCTCTCAAGCTGTTTGTGGCTGTCCTGCGTGCCACAGATAAAGCGCACGGAGGCCATACCAAAACCGTGGGTGTCCATGCCGTTTTTGGCAGCGGCAATCAGCTCAGGGTGATTCGCAAGACCTAAGTAGTTGTTCGCGCAAAAGTTGATCACCTTGCTGCCGTCAGCGACGGTGATATCCGCCTGCTGCGCAGAAGTGATAATACGTTCTTCTTTGAATAACCCTTCCGCGCGAGCGGTCTCCAGGTCGTTGTTTAACTGTTTGTAAAAATCACCACGCATTGCAATTCTCCAGACTCGGCAAATTTCGGCACATATTACCCAAACCTATACGTCGATACGAGATGACGCATCATCAGTTATCGTTTTTGCAGCATAAATCACGTGTACCCCTGCTGCATATCGGTGAATGGCTGAAGGGGCGCCATACTAATGATATGATATGAATATTAGTGTTCGGGACTGGCCCCGAACTCCACACTACAAAGGTTACCGTTATGATCATCGTTACCGGCGGCGCGGGCTTTATTGGCAGCAATATTATCAAGGCCCTCAATGACAAAGGCATCACCGACATTCTGGTCGTGGACAACCTGAAAGACGGCACCAAGTTCGTGAACCTGGTCGATCTGAATATCGCCGACTACATGGATAAAGAAGATTTCCTGATCCAGATTATGGCAGGTGAAGAGTTCGGCGAGATCGAAGCCATCTTCCACGAAGGTGCCTGCTCCTCCACTACCGAGTGGGACGGCAAGTACATGATGGATAACAACTATCAGTACTCCAAAGAGGTTCTGCACTACTGCCTGGAGCGTGAAATTCCGTTCCTGTACGCCTCTTCTGCGGCGACCTACGGCGGCCGTACCTCCGATTTTATTGAATCACGCGAATACGAACAGCCGCTGAACGTCTACGGCTACTCCAAATTCCTGTTCGACGAATACGTGCGTCAGATTCTGCCAGAAGCCAACTCTCAGATCGTGGGCTTCCGCTATTTCAACGTCTACGGACCGCGTGAAGGCCATAAAGGCAGCATGGCGAGCGTGGCGTTCCACCTGAACACGCAACTGAACAATGGCGAAAGCCCGAAACTGTTCGAAGGCAGTGACGGCTTCAAACGCGATTTCGTCTATGTTGGCGACGTGGCGGCAGTGAATCTGTGGTTCTGGGAAAACGGCGTCTCCGGCATCTTCAACCTGGGTACCGGCCGTGCGGAATCCTTCCAGGCGGTAGCTGACGCGGCGCTGGCCTACCATAAAAAAGGCAGCCTCGAGTACATTCCGTTCCCGGAAAAACTGAAAGGCCGTTACCAGGCGTTCACTCAGGCCGATCTGACCAATCTGCGTGCTGCGGGCTACGATAAGCCGTTCAAGACCGTTGCCGAAGGCGTAACGGAATATATGGCCTGGTTAAACCGCGATTCACAAACTCATTAAGCGGTAACAAGGCTGCATCTGAGTGCATCCCCAGGTACACAGGATAACTATGTGACTGAGGTGAATGCAGGCAGCCAACGCTGAGACCGTTTGAAGGATGAAGTGAATGAAAATACTGGTGATTGGTCCGTCATGGGTGGGCGACATGATGATGTCGCAAAGTCTCTATCGCACGCTCAAGGCGCGCTATCCCCAGGCGATAATCGACGTGATGGCACCCGCATGGTGCCGTCCGTTATTGTCGCGGATGCCGGAAGTGAACGAAGCGATCCCCATGCCGCTCGGCCACGGGGCGCTGGAAATTGGCGAGCGTCGCAAGCTCGGGCATAGCCTGCGCGAGAAACGCTACGACCGCGCGTTTGTTCTGCCGAACTCTTTTAAATCTGCCCTGGTGCCTTTCTTTGCGGGCGTCCCGCACCGCACCGGCTGGCGCGGCGAGATGCGCTACGGTCTGCTCAACGATGCCCGTGTGCTGGATAAAGAGGCCTGGCCGTTAATGGTCGAGCGTTACGTGGCGCTGGCGTATGACAAAGGCGTGATGCGCACAGCGAAAGATCTGCCGCAGCCGCTCCTGTGGCCGCAGCTGCAGGTGCACGACGGCGAAAAATCGCAAACGTGTAATGCGTTTGACCTTTCGGCGGAACGCCCGATGATCGGCTTCTGCCCTGGCGCAGAATTCGGCCCGGCAAAGCGTTGGCCGCACTATCACTACGCTGAGCTGGCAAAACAGCTGATCGACGAAGGCTATCAGATCGTGCTGTTCGGTTCGGCGAAAGACCACGAAGCGGGCAACGAAATTCTCGCCACCCTGACTAACGAACAGCAGGCCTGGTGCCGCAATCTGGCAGGGGAAACTCAGCTGGAGCAGGCAGTTATCCTGTTGGCGGCCTGTAAAGCGGTCGTCACCAACGATTCGGGGCTGATGCACGTCGCCGCCGCGCTAAACCGCCCGCTGGTCGCGCTGTACGGCCCGAGCAGCCCGGATTTCACACCGCCTCTTTCCCATAAAGCGCGTGTGATTCGCCTGATCACCGGCTATCACAAGGTCCGCAAAGGCGATGCGGCAGAAGGCTATCACCAGAGTCTGATCGACATTACGCCCCAGCGTGTCCTCGATGAACTCAACGATCTGCTGTTGAACGATGAAGGATAACGAATGCGGGTCTTGATCGTGAAAACTTCTTCTATGGGCGATGTCCTGCACACGCTGCCGTCTCTGACGGACGCGATGCGCGCCATCCCCGGTATTCGTTTTGACTGGGTGGTGGAAGAGGGCTTCGCGCAAATCCCCACCTGGCACGAGGCGGTAGACCGCGTTATCCCGGTGGCGATTCGCCGCTGGCGCAAAGCCTGGTTCTCCGCACCGATTAAAGCTGAACGCAAAACCTTTCGCGAGGCGGTGCAGGCTCAGCGCTACGATGCAATCATCGACGCCCAGGGCCTGGTTAAAAGCGCCGCACTGGTGACGCGCCTGGCGCATGGCGTCAAACACGGTATGGACTGGCACAGCGCTCGCGAACCGCTGGCGAGCCTGTTCTACAACCGCCGCCACGCCATCGCTAAACAGCAGCACGCCGTTGAGCGCACGCGCGAGCTGTTCGCTGAAAGCCTCGGCTACGCCAAGCCTGAAATCCAGGGCGATTACGCTATCTCGCAGCACTTCTTAACGGGATCGCCGCATGACGCTCAGCCCTACCTGATCTTCCTCCACGCCACAACACGCGACGACAAGCACTGGCCAGAATCTCACTGGCGGGAACTGATAGGGCTGCTCGGCCACACAGGCTTGCGGATAAAACTCCCGTGGGGCGCGCCACACGAAGAGGCGCGGGCCAAACGGCTGGCGGAAGGGTTTGATTACGTCGAGGTTCTGCCACGCATGAAACTCGATGGCGTCGCACAGCAGCTGGCGGGGGCGACCGCGGTGGTTTCCGTGGATACGGGGCTAAGTCACCTGACGGCGGCCCTCGATAGACCTAATATTACGCTTTACGGCCCAACCGATCCGGGCCTTATCGGCGGCTACGGAAAAAATCAAACTATCTGCCGCCCGGAACATTCATTGCAGCTGAGCGACCTCAGCGCCGCTGCGGTTTTTGCGCAATTAGAGCCTTTGCTGGCAGCAGAGAGAGCCTATGTCTGATTTTTTCTCAGCGGAGCGTCCGCCAAAACGCGTGCTGATCATCAAGCTGCGTCACCACGGTGACGTCCTGCTGACCTCACCGGTCTTTACCGTATTGAAAAAAAACTGGCCGGACGTGGAAGTCGATGCCCTGGTGTATGACGATACCCAGGCGATGCTCACCAGCCATCCGTACATTGACCAGGTGCATACCATTGGCCGCAACTGGCGCAAGCAGGGGTGGTTTGCCCAGCTCCGCCTGTACCGTGCGCTGCTCAAGACGCTGAAAGCGCGTCACTACGACGTGCTGATTAACCTCACCGAACACTGGCACGGCGCGCGTCTGGCGCGTCGTCTGAAACCGCGCGTCTCCGTGGGCTTTAAGCCGGAGAAACGCAGCGGGCTGGCGCGTCGTCGCTGGGTGAAATCTTTCACCACGCTGTATCCAGCGATTCAGGATAACAGCCGTCACATGGTGGAGGTGAACCTCGACGCCCTGCGTCGGATCGGAATTCACCCGCAAAACGATGACGATAAACATACGCTGTTTGTGCCAGGCGACGCGGCGGAAGCCTCAATCACGGAAAAACTGACCGGTTTTGGCCTTGCCAGCAAATCCTATATTCTGGTGCACCCGACCTCCCGCTGGATGTTCAAAGCCTGGGATATCAAAAAGCTGGCGGCCACCATCGACAACCTCGCCTCGCGCGGGCTGCCGATTATCCTCTCGGCTGCACCGTCGAAAGAGGAGTCGGCCTATATGGATGAGCTGCGGGCTGCGCTCAGACAACCGGTGTTTGATTTAAGCGGGCAGCTGAATCTGAAAGAGCTGGGCGCCCTGATGAAACACGCGCGGATCTACTTCGGCGTCGACTCAATGCCGATGCACCTCGCGAGCGCCGTTGGCACGCCAACCGTGGCGATTTTCGGCCCGACAGGGGCGATCAAATGGGCGCCGTGGGGCGTGAACTATCGCGTCATCACCGCCGGAATGACCTGCCAGCCGTGTGGCAAAGCAGGCTGTGGCGATGGCGGCGTGTCGGACTGTATTACGGCCATTACGCCTCAGCAGGTCCTGAGCGCCATTGATACGCTGCTGCTGGACTCTCCGGCATGAAACTGGCGATCGTCCGACAAACCTATAACCCCAACGGCGGCGCGGAGCGTTTTGTCTCCCGCGCGCTGAACGTACTGGCGCAGGATACAGCGCTGGATGTGACGCTGATTGCCCGCCAGTGGGAAGACGCTGCCGGCTGGAACACGCTGACGGTAAATCCGCCGTTTCGTAACCGTCTGACCCGCGAATCCGGCTTTGCTGACGCTGCCGCCGCGCAGTTTGCGCAGTTCGATATCGTGCAAAGCCATGAGCGCATTCCGGGCGCGACGATTTTCCGCGCGGGCGATGGTGTTCACGCAACCTGGCTTGAGCAATACAGTCGCATTTTGTCGCCGCTGGCGCGCTGGGCGCAGTCCCTGAGCCGCTATCATCGCTATATTTTGCAGGCAGAAACGCAGATGTTTACCCATCCGCAGCTGCGCAAGGTGATCTGCAACTCGAAGATGGTGCGCGACGATATTGCCCGCCGCTTTGCGCTGCCGGACGATAAATTGACGGTGATTTATAACGGCGTCGATACCCAACATTTCTCGCCCGACGTGCTCGCACTGTCTCAGCGTGATGCGTGGGGCATTCCACGTCATGCGCCTGTGCTGGCGTATGTCGGGTCCGGCTTCAGTCGCAAAGGAGTGGCTACCGCCTTGCGGGCCATTGCGCCGCATCCTGACGTCTGGCTGGTGATCGCCGGGCGCGATAAACATG
>Ga0213823_1001765_pt1 | contig 12555 bp, 8 predicted proteins | sample MC6MC0907MG_FD_179887 | JGI IMG/M metagenome (GOLD analysis project Ga0213823, IMG submission 179887) | Enriched soil aggregate microbial communities from Iowa State University, Ames, United States - MC6-MC0907-MG | ecosystem: Environmental > Terrestrial > Soil > Unclassified | place: USA: Iowa...
ACGAAACGTGGTTATAGCTGCTATCGCACGCCGGCCACAGGCGACAACGGTGTTGACGTTGTCGTGCTGGCAGGCCAAAAAGGACAACTGCTTCAGGTTAAGACCAGCGGCACCCAGGGTGCGGCACTTAACTGGGATGCTGTCAAAGAGGTAGTGACAGGGGAAGCTTTCTATCGCCGTCGACATCCCGGCGTTGAGTTCGAGAAAGTTTGCCTTACCAACCAGTTCTTCAACCGGCAAGCAAAGCAGAACGCGGCCCTCAACTCGGTGGAGCTTTTGGACCAGACTCACTTGGCTCATCTGCTGGAACGTTATCCAGTAACCATGCTAGATGTCGAACGCTTGCTCTATAGCGAATGGCAACAGCCTGAATCCACACCCTAAAGGCAATAGGAAATTACGGCTTACAGGCTCAAGAAGGCAAAACACTCGTTTTGGTCGCGCTTAGCTTTATTCAATTTTGGAGAGTTTTTTCTGATCGCCCTGGTATTGAGCCCTATCCGTGAGTGGCAGGCGAAGACACATTTAGCGCGTGCGTTGTCTCCGATAGTGTCCGGAATTGGGTTGCATGGCGCACGCCCGGCGCAAGTTCCATCATCTGCTCGTCAGCAACCCGAGCCAGATCGCCGTCAATGCGTTGGAGTTGTTCGGTGCGCTTTACGGCATCGAACGGGACGTCGTCGAGTTGCCTGCGGATGAACGCGTCAGAGACGGCAGGAGCGGGCCAAGCCAATCACAGAAACATTGCATCCGTGGCTGATTGCGCATTGCTAGAGCGGTGCCGGAATTCTCCGGCACCGCGTGCCATCGACTGCGGCCTCAAGCGCTGGGAGGCACTGACACGCTACCTTGACGACGGATGCACCGATTGACACCAACTGGGTGGAGAACCAGATCCGCTCCTGAGCGATCGGACGGGCGAACTGACTGTTCGCGGGCTCGCTTCCGGTCGGCAATGACCTTTCAAATACGACTGCTGTCGACCCGCCCCTCATGGTTTTCCTGTTACCCCTTGGCTGCGCGAAGGCTCGGTCCAATGCGACGGCATGTCAAATCAAGCAACCCATTCCTCTCCCAACCTTTCAGCCTGCATCAGAATCAGTTCCACGGCAGAATCCGCCATGTCGGGCGGGTACTTGTACTTGCGCAATATGCGCTTGACCATGAGCCTCAGACTAGCCCGCACGCTTTCGCGTTTGGACCAGTCAACCGTGATGTTCTTGCGCAGGTTCTCTGTCAGTTCGTGCGCGATTTTCTTTAACGTCTCGTCGGTCAACTCGCGCACAGCCGATTCGTTGTTGGCCAGAGCGTCATAGAAGCGGATCTCGTCGTCAGTTAGCCCCAGCTCTTCCCCGCGCTTCGCGGCTTCACGGAACTTCTTGGCCATGTCGACCAGTTCCTCCATCACCTGAGCCGTCTCGATGCTGCGATTCTGGTAGCGCTTGATGACATTGCCGAGCATGTCGGAGAACTTGTTTTGCTGCACCAGGTTGCTGGCGAACTTGCTTTTGATTTCTCCTTCCAGCAGGCGTTCCAGCAGCTCGACGGCCAGGTTGCGCTCGGGCAGGTTGCGAACCTGGGCAAGAAACTCGTCATCCAAGAGGCCGATGTTGGGCTTCTCCAGACCCACCGCGTCGAAGATGTCGACCACGCTTTCACTGACCACGGCCTGATTGATGATCTGACGGATGGCGGCTTCTCGCTGCTCGTCGGTTTTCTTCTGCGTACTGATGTCGCGCTTGGTCAGGATGACCTTGACTGCCTGCATGAATGCCACTTCGTCGCGTAGTGTCTTGGCCTCATCCAGGGTGCAGCACAGGGAGAAAGCTTTGCTCAGGGCCAGCGTGTTGTCGGCGAATCGCTTCTTGCCGTCCAGCTTGGCGTCCTTGTCGCCCGCGGGCGGGCGCAACGACAGGATGTGGTTCGCGGCACCCGCTAGGAGCTTGTGGCCGCCAGTCTTGAAGCCCGAGTAGTCGAAGCCGTGCATCATGCCGCGCAGGACGTCGAGCTTCTCCAGCAATACGGCGAAGGCTTCGTGGGCATCGACCGTGGGTTTGCCCCGGCCCTTGCTGGCGGTGTACTCCTTCATGGCGGCCTTGAGCTCATTGCCAATGCCGATGTAGTCGACCACCAGTCCGCCTTGCTTGTCCCGGAAGACACGGTTCACGCGGGCAATGGCCTGCATGAGGTTGTGGCCCTTCATGGGCTTGTCGATGTACATGGTGTGCACGCACGGCGCGTCAAAGCCTGTCAGCCACATGTCGCGCACGATGACCAGCCGCAGTGGGTCCTTGGGGTCTTTAAAGCGCTTCTCTAACCGTTTCTTGACCTGACCGCTGTAGATGTGCGGGCGCAGTAAGGCTTTGTCGCTCGCGCTGCCTGTCATGATGACCTTGATAGCGCCTTTTTCGGGGTCTTCGTCGTGCCAGTCGGGACGCAGTTTGATGATCTCGTTATAGAGATGCACGCAGATATCGCGGCTCATCGCGACCACCATGGCTTTGCCATCCTGAGCTTTGTTGCGCTCTTCAAAGTGCTCGACGAGGTCGGCTGCCACGCTCGCAATGCGCGGCTCGGCACCCACGACTTTTTCCAGGGCAGCCCATCTCGATTTCAGGCGAGCCTGAGTCTGCTCTTCTTCGTCTTCGGCGAGTTCGTCGACCTCTTCATCTAGCGACTCCAGATCGGCCTCTTTCAATTTGAGCTTGGCCAGGCGCGACTCGTAGTAGATGGCCACAGTGGCGCCATCTTCTTTGGCCTGCTGCATGTCGTAGACATGGATGTAATCGCCGAACACGGCGCGCGTATCGCGGTCGGTGCTGCTGACGGGTGTGCCAGTGAAGGCCACAAAGGTGGCGTTGGGCAGGGCATCCCGCAGGTGTTGGGCGTATCCCGCCTGATAGGTGACCGTGGGTTCTGCGACCGCCAGCGAGGTGGTCACATCAACACCCAAATCATCGTTCGCAGCCAACTGACCGTATTCGTTGGTGCTGAAGGATTTTATTTTGCGAGTCTTGAGCTTGGCTTCGAAACCGTACTGCGTGCGGTGGGCTTCGTCCGCAATCACAACGATATTGCCGCGGTCCGACAGGACCGGGAAGGTGTCCTCATCTTCTCCAGGCATGAACTTCTGGATGGTAGCGAAGACGATGCCGCCTGAAGGACGATTGGTCAGCAACCTACGTAGGTCCTGACGGGTTTCGGCCTTTACGGGCTGTTCCCGCAGGAGGTCTTGCGACAGGCTGAATACCCCAAACAACTGGCCGTCCAAGTCATTGCGGTCGGTGATGACCACAATCGTGGGGTTTTGCATGGCCGGCTCCTGCATCACGCGGGCGGCAAAGCAGGTCATGGTGATGCTCTTGCCGCTGCCCTGGGTGTGCCAGACCACGCCGCCTTTGCCGCGTTGGCTGGAGCCGGTATGTAGCTGCGATGCCTCAACCACGTGCTGGATGGCCAGTCGCACGGCGTGGTACTGGTGGTAGCCGGCAATCTTCTTGATGAGGGAACCGTCGTCTTCAAACAGCACGAAGTAGCGCAGATAGTCGAGCAAGTAAGCGGGCGCGAGCAGACCGCGGACGAGCGTCTCGAGCTCGTTGAACTGCCCCAAGGGGTCAAGCGCTACGCCATCAATCGTGCGCCATTGCATGAAGCGCTCGGCGTTGCCGGACAGTGACCCATAGCGAGCTTCGCTACCGTCGGACACGACCAGAATATCGTTGTACTCGAAGACGTCTGGAATCTGTGCCTTGTATGTCTGAATCTGATCGTAGGCCTTCCAGATGTCGGCATTCTCGTTGACACTGTTCTTCAGCTCAATCAGCACTAGCGGCAAGCCATTGATGAACAGAATGATGTCTGGTCGTCGCGTATGGTGCGGGCCTTTGATGGTGAACTGGCTGACCGCCCAGAATTCGTTGTTTTGCGGGTTCGCCCAATCCACCAGCCGCACGAAGTCGCCACGGGTTTCGCCATCGTTTTGATACTGGACGTTCACGCCGTTGGTTAGCAGTTTATGAAACAGGCGGTTGGCGACCAACTGAACAGGAGTGCCTAGGTTTTCGACTTGCTTGAACGCATCATCACGCGCGGAGGCTGGAACGTGCGGATTCAGGCGGTCGATGGCGGCCCTCAGGCGCTGGGGGAGAATGACTTGGCCGTAGCCAGTGCGCTGTGGGTCTGGACCATCATGGGCAATATCAGGGCCGCTGAGAACGGCGTAGCCTACTTCAGCAAGCCAGCCCAAGGTTTCCTGTTCGAGTTGGTCTTCGGTCATGACAACGCGTTCTCTGCTCGTTCTTGGGCTTCCGGAAGGCGGATCTGGCCGGAGATAAGCCGGGGAAGCAGAGTGTCACGCATAGATGTCAGGACTTCCATTCTCGATTGGTTGTTCGCGATTGACTCAAATAGAGGTGAAACAATTTGGTGGAACTTTTCTAATGCCTTGTCGGAGGGGATAACTACTCTAACTTTGGCAACCGCCTCAGGACGTATAGCAGGATACGCCCCACCATCTGCGATATGAGTGAGGTGTTCGATGACCGACTCTCGCGTTGCCGAAATATATATGAACTCCGCCAACTCGAGATTTTTCGGTCTCAATACTGCAAATCCAGTGCTGCCCGTCAGATTCTCGAAGTCAGAGGTAATGAAGGCATATGACTTATTGCCTGGGCGAACCGTTCCTACAATACTATCGCCTTTGCGAAGTACGCGCCTAGCTCGGCTAGGAGCGGCCTCAAAGGACAACATAGATGCTCCGGATATTATGTTTTCTTTTGTGTTTGAAAGGTCAACATACTTTAGTATTTCTGGATGTTTTTTCGCCGTCCACGATTCAGGGTTCAGCGTCGAGAGATCATCTAGGCTGCCCCAGTGCCACCCGTTTGGCACCAACCCTAACTCAGACTCTTCAAGTGAATCAGAAAAAAGCGCCGCTGTCTCCTCATCCATCCCTTCAGGCTGGCGGCCTTCCATTTTGGAGCGCACCGGCTCATAGTCCACGAACCATGATTTGAAGATAGTTTGAGCGATGGCTTCGAGGGTTTTGTTCGTTTCGCGTAGGAGGGTAATGCGGTCGTCGAGCGCGCCTAGAATTTCGGTTATTTCTCGCTGCGTCCGCAAACTGGGAACAGAAATCGGAAAACTACCGAACTCTGTTAATGGAATTCTGTCGACTGTGCTTCCATGAACTGTTCTGGTTTTTATTACGGCCTGAAACGCCGGGGCCATGTAGGCATAAAGCACATATTCAGGCAAGGCTTTTGTGCGGTCAATTCGCATTAACGCCATACGACGACCTAGACAGCAACGAAGGTCCGCAGGAATTATTGCGACTTCGCCCAGCCGTGTTTCATAAGAGAATACGATGTCTCCCTCACGAGGAACGACACGTTTAGTCCACTTACTAAAGTCGTCTTCCGACAGGTGCTCTGTGTTCGTTAGGTTTAGACGGCCACGTTCAAGCGAAGAGATTCCGAGAAATATCGGTCCCTGAGCCGTTTTCTTTGGCGTTGCGTGCGGCCCATCAAATATGCCCTCACATAGTGACGCAATCTCCACTGTTCGCCATTCAGAGCTCATAGCCCAGCCCTCCCAACTTCTGCCGAATCAACGCGTCAAGCTCTGCCCCCTTGGCTAGTTGCTCGCCCAACTTTTCGGTCAACTTTTGCATCTTCTCCGCGTAGGCTTCGTCATCGTCCTCGACCTCTGCTGCACCCACATAGCGCCCGGGCGTCAGTACATGACCGTGCTGAGCGATCTCAGCCAACGGCACGCTGCGGCAAAACCCTGCCACGTCTTCGTACGCCGTGATGCTGGCGTCATCTTCGACCTCCCCACGCCAGGCCGCCACAGTTTCAGCAATCCGAGTTATGGCTGCGTCATTCAGCTCAGACTGCACGCGGGAAATCATTTTCCCCAGCTTGCGGGCATCGATGAACAGCACTTCGCCCTTGCGCTTTTTCTGTTTGGCGAGGAACCACAGGCAGGCCGGTATCTGTGTGTTGAAGAACAACTGTCCAGGTAGCGCCACCATCACTTCCACCACGTCAGCATCGACCATCGCGGCGCGAATGACACCCTCGTTGTTCTGGCTGGAGCTCATCGAGCCGTTGGCCAGCACGATGCCTGCGCGGCCCGTGGGCTTGAGGTGATACAGCATGTGCTGTAGCCACGCGAAGTTGGCGTTACCGTGGGGCGGGTCGCCATGCTCCCAGCGTGCATCGCCCTCCAGACTGCCGTGCCACCAGTCGCTGATGTTGAACGGCGGGTTGGCCAAGACGAAGTCGGCGCGCAGGTCCGGATGCTGATTGCGCGTGAAGGTATCAGCCGGCTCCTTGCCGAGATTGAAGTCGATGCCCCGAATCGCCAGGTTCATGGCCGCCAAACGCCAAGTGGTGGGGTTGGACTCTTGCCCATAGATGGACACGTCGCCAATCTTGCCGCCGTGTGCCTCGATAAATTTCTCTGACTGCACGAACATGCCGCCCGACCCGCAGCAGGGGTCATACACCTGGCCCTTGTGCGGGGCGAGGACGGCCACCAAGGTCTTGACGATGCTGGCAGGCGTGTAGAACTGACCGCCTTTCTTGCCTTCGGCGCTGGCAAACTGGCCCAGGAAGTATTCGTACACCTGACCCAAGATGTCTCGGGCTGCGTTGGCGTCGCTGCCGAAACCGATAGTGGACACCAGGTCTACGAGTTCGCCCAGCTTGCCGTCGGGAAGCTGGGCACGGCCATAGCGTTTGTCCAAAATGCCTTTGAGCTTGGGGTTCGCGGCTTCGATGGCGGTCAGAGCATCATCAATGCGCTTGCCGATGTCGGGCTGCTTGGCGGCGGCACGCAGGCTTTCCCAACGAGCCGCTTCGGGCACCCAGAAAGTATTGGCCGCGGTGTAGTAGTCGCGGTCTTCCAGCTCGGCGGTCAGATCTTCTTCGCTAGCACCGGGGAAGTGGAACTCATCTTTCTCGTCGGCGAAGCGTGCACGCAGTTCGGCTTGACGTGCCGCGAAGGCATCCGAGATGTACTTCAGAAAGATCAGGCCTAGCACCAAGTGCTTGTATTCGGCCGCATCCATATTGGCGCGCAGCTTGTCTGCCGCGGACCATAACGTCCGCTTGATGTCGTCGATCATTGGTATGTAACTAATTTTGTAGTACTGACAACGAGGGAAAGTAGCACACTGTGGCATTACCTACGCTTCGACATTCAGTAAGGTGGAGCCGAGCTCTTCCGAGGCTTGTTGTGCGATGATCGACTGACAATGCAGCCCGCCCTTGACGTGTTTTTCCGAAATCGGGTGCAGAACGGCGTATGCGGTGGGCTCGCTGAAAGAGAACACCACAAATGGCGGGGCTGCTTGGCCGATACACGCCTTGGCCTAATCTGGCTTTGCCAGCAGCCGTCGTTGAAGCTGTTCAGCCTTGGTTGGCCTCCCTCGTCGGCGTGCAACCTGCGGCGCAGCTGTTCGCTCAGGTGGTGCAAGAGCAACTTGGGAGACATGCTGCGCTTCACGCTGTGATGCAAGCCAAGCTTGAACCTCGATCTGCTCATAGCGCAGCAGTCTGCCCACTTTCACACAAGACGGGAGCGGTTCCCCGCGAGTGCGCCGGTTGTATAAGGTTTGCACAGACAGGCCCAAGACGGCGGCCAGTTGAGCGGGGGTAAGAAGTTTGTCCATCTTTACTTTCGCGAAGGCACTGGCACATGCCAGCAAAAAGTATAGACAGGCAAGGGTAGTCATGGCCGCCTGTCAGTACCTTCCGGTAGGCCGTACAATCCGCGTCGGCGCCATCGAGATTGACCGCACTTTTAACGCACTGACCGCAGTAAAGTGCGTTATGTCGCGGTAAGCCCCGGTAAGCTAAGCTCATGATTTTTCTAGATATTCATGTTGGTCTGCCCCTGGCAAAACACCCCTAAAACGGACTCTTAATCCGTAGGTCGAGTGTTCGAGCCACTCACAGCCCACCAGAATTTTTTGGCGGTACTTCTAGCAGTAACTGCAGCAGTAACCCCCAGCAGTACCTCAGCGCTAAGCCCACCGGAAACGGTGGGCTTTTTGCTTTGTGGGAATTTTGGCCGCAATGCTAACGTACTCCGGTTTCATCTCCTCAGCTTGCGAGCCGCATCTCGCAAGTCGGCAAGGGGATTGCAGGAAGGAAGACGCATGTACGACATCATCGGCGACATCCACGGTGAAGACCTGAAGCTCGAGGGGCTGCTGCGTTGTCTCGGCTATGTGCCGGCGGGCAAAGGCTACAAAGCCCCCCAAGGCCGGCAGGCAATATTCCTGGGCGATCTGGTGGATCGCGGCGCGGGGCAGCGGCGTGTCCTGGAAATCGTCCGCGCCATGATGGATGACGGCCAGGCGCTGTGCGTCATGGGCAACCACGAATTCAATGCCATCGGCTATGCCGTCGAAGACCCTCACCATCCCGGCGAGTTCCTGCGGCCCAATCGCGGCGACTCGGCGACGTGCCGGAAGAACCGCAAGCAGCACGGCGCCTTCATCGATCAGATAGGTGAAGGCAGCCCCGAGCATGCCGCCTGGGTTGCCTGGTTTCGCCAATTGCCGCCCTGCATGGACTTGGGCGGCATTCGCGTTGCGCATGCGTGCTGGGACGACCGTGCCGTCAAAGCGTTGACCGACGCGGGTTGGGTGGCTGGCAAGTCATTGGATGACGCCATGCTGGTGGCCACGCATCAAAAGGGTTCTGATCTGGAGCAAGCCAGGAAGCTGCTCACCTCGGGAATGGAATTGGCATTGCCTGACGGCCGCTACATCGAGGACAAGGAAGGGCACCGCCATCACCACGTGCGCCTTGCCAATTGGCGCGATTGGGCGGGTGCCCTGCATGAGGTCGCTTTGGTGCCGGCCGGCCAGGAAGAGCAGATCCGCGGCTTGGCATTGCCCGAGGGCTTCAACCGGACGCCCATCACCGGCGCGCCCGTGTTCATCGGCCACCATTGGTTCAAGGGGCAGCCCAAGATCGAGAGCGGGAAGCTCGCCTGCCTGGACTGGTCGGCCGCAGCCGGCGGTCCGCTGGTGGCGTACCGCTGGGATGGCGAGGACACGCTGTCCAATGACAAGCTGGTCTGGGATTGGGGATAGCGCTGCGATGGCCTTCACGCCATGATCCGCAGCGCCGTCTCGATCCCGAACGTCTGCGCAAACTGCTGCGCCGCCATCGGCTTTCCGAACAGATACCCCTGACCCTCTTCGCAATGCTCGGCCTGCAGCCGTTCGCGTTGCGCATCCGTTTCGATGCCTTCGGCGATGGTGTTCAGGTCAAAGCTGCGCGCCACATCCAGAATGGCCCGGACCACTGTGGCGTCCTGGTTCGATTCCAGTATCCCGCTCACGAACGATCGATCGATCTTGATGCGCGTGATCGGATGGGTCTTCAAAAGGCTCAGCGAGGCATACCCCGTGCCGAAGTCGTCGAATGAAATGCCCACGCCTTGGGCGCGCAGGCGCTGCAGCGTTTCCAAGACCGTGTCGTCGCTGTTCAGCACGATGTTCTCGGTGATCTCCAGTTCCAGCGCCTCGGCCGGCAGGCCGTGCCGGGCGAGTGTTTGCGCAACTTCGGCCGCCAGGTCGCCCTCGCGGAATTGCACGCCAAAAAGGTTCACGGCGATGCGAAAGTCGTGCAGGCCGCTGCGTCGCCAGAAGGCGGCCTGACTGCACGCTTCATTCAGCACCCATGACCCGACCGTGCCCGCCAAGGGCCCGCCTTCCAGCGACGGCAGGAAGACGCCCGGCGCCAGCAGACCCAGTTGGGGATGGCGCCACCGCAGCAGCGCCTCGGCGCCCGTCAGTGCGCCCGTCGCCAGATTGATCTGCGGCTGATAGAAGAGCTGGAATTCGCCTTTGGCGACCGCGCGGTGCAGCTCCATGCCGTAGAGGCGCCGCGCCACGGCCTCCAGGCGCAGGTTGGGAGCGAAGACAGAGATGCGGCCGCGGCCGACCGCCTTGGCTTTGACCAAGGCGAGATCGGCGTTGCCCACCAGTTCCAGCGCTTCGTGCGCATGCAGCGGGGCCAGAGCCACGCCGCAGCTCGCCGTCAGGCGCAGCTCTTGCCCCTGGACCGAAATGGGCTCGGCAAAGCGCGCCAGCGCCTGTTGCGCCAGTTCCATTGCCTGTTTCAGCTCGCCGACTTCGTGCTGCAGGATGGCGAATTCGTCGCTGCCCAGGCGGGCCACCGTGTCGCACGGACCCGCGATGCCGTCCAGGCGTGCCGCGAGTTCCCGCAGGATCGCGTCGCCGACGGCATGGCCCATCGTGTCGTTGATGTCCTTGAAGCCGTCCAGGTCCAGCATCAGGATGGCGGCGGCACACGGATGCACCAGCACTTCCTCCACGCGCCGGTAGAACACCCCGCGGTTCGCAAGGCCCGTCAGGGGATCGAAACTGGTGAGTTTGCGCGCGTCGTCGTCATGGCGCGTGTGAGGGTGGGCCGCCCCGGGCCGTGGGGTGGGGCTGCGCTTCGTCCTCTGTGCGCCCGCAGGCAGTTCGGCCCGCGCGCGGGCGCGTTCGGCGCTGACTTCGACACGCCGCAACTCCAGCCGGTCGGCCGCCATGCGGGCCAGTTCGCGCAGCCGTTCCTTGTCGTCCTCGCTGAAATCGGCGTGCGGTTCCGTGTCGATGACGCACAGCGCGCCCAGCGGATGGCCGTCCGGTGAATTCAGGGAAACGCCGGCATAGAACCGGATGCCGGCAGGGCCCGCGACGAGCGGATTGTCGTGGAAGCGTTCGTCCAGGCGCGCATCGGGCACGACCATGACGTCGTCCTGCAAGACCGCATGGGCGCAGAAAGAGACGTCACGGCGCATGTCGGTGTCGCCGACGCCGATGCTGGCCGCGAAAAACACATGCTCGCTGCCGACCATGTTGATGGCCGACACCGGCATGTCGAACATGCGCGATGCAATGCGCACGACCGGGTCCAGGCTGGGCAGCGGACGCTGCGGATCCAGTCCGTATTCCGATAGGGCGCGCAGCCTCTCGGTTTCGGTCGGCAAAGGTGGGGGGCATTTCATCTACAGCCTCCTTTCTGTTTCTCCTTGTGCTGCGCCGTCTGGTTCCCCTGGCGTTGCGCGGGCAAGCCGCGGAACTGTCCACCACCCTGCTGCGCCGCCCTTGCGGGTAACGCAGCGGATGGTGTCGCCCATCAAAGCGGTCTGTTATGCCTGACAGCGAAACCGGCGCCACATTGCCGGAAGCGCCGGTGGAAGAACCAGTTTTCGAAGTGTGACTTGCCTGAAAAGTTTCGGAAGATGAATCTGTAACTGATTATTCCGATGTATGAATTTATCGCACGAACCGTCGTTTTTCCAGTTCGGGATGTGTTTTCAGAGGCGCACATGGCCGGCCGGATGCGGCCTGTCCGTGTTTGCGAATAGCCACTCCCGTTACACCAGCTACGCGTCAAAAGCATGTCCGGACGCGAAAAATCGACCATTTTCTTGCGCGGAAGGTTTTCAGCTCGCATTCATCGTTGCGTCATACGCGGCAAACAGAATGCGGGCCTCGAATAGCCTCCACGGGAAAAAGGAACATGAAGCACTGGAATCGGAATGCGCTGGCCTGCGCAATGATGAGCGCAATGGCGCTGATTGCCGGCTGCGGCGGCGACAACGACAACGACAACAGCAGCGACCCCGAAACGCCGCCCGTTACCGAACCTCCCGTGCAGGCGCGTCCGCTTGAGCTGACGATCCTCCACATCAATGACCATCACTCCACGCTGGACGGCAAGGACCGGACGCTGACCCTGAAGAACGCGGCGGGCGCCGATACCGAAGTGACCGTGTCCGCCGCCGGCATGCCGCGCGTGAAGGCCGCCATCGACCAGTTGGCCGCGAATTCTCCGAACGTGCTGAAGCTGCACGCGGGCGACGCGCAGACCGGCACGCTGTACTTCAACCGCGCCGGCGAGCCGGGCGAGGCCGATGCCGCGCTGATGAACACGGTCTGCTTTGACGCCATGGCCGTGGGCAACCACGAGTTCGACAAGGGCGACGATGGCCTGAAGCGCTTTGTCGACTTCCTGCATGCCGGCGCCTGCCAGACGCCGGTCCTGAGCGCGAACGTCAACTTCGGCGCGAGCTCGCCGCTCAAGGGCACCGACCTGATCAAGCCCGCCATCGTGGTGGAACGCGATGCCCAGAAGATCGGCATCGTCGGTCTGACGATCGCCAACAAGACCAAGGAATCGTCCAGCCCCAACGCGGACACGACGTTCACCGACGAAACCGTGGCCGCGCAGGCGCAGATCGACGCCCTGCGCGCCAATGGCGTCAACAAAGTGATCCTGCTGAGCCACATCGGCTACGGCTACGACAAGGAAGTCATTGCCAAGCTGAGCGGCGTGGACGTGGTGGTGGGCGGCGACTCGCACACGCTGCTGGGTCCGGACGCGATGAAGACGATGGCCGTGGGCACGCCGGGCGGCGCCTATCCGACCCGTCTGGCTGACAAGGACGGCAAGCCCGTCTGCCTGGTGCAGGCGTGGGAGTACTCGCAGGTCGTAGGTGAACTGAAGGTCAGCT
>Ga0213823_1001767_pt1 | contig 12540 bp, 9 predicted proteins | sample MC6MC0907MG_FD_179887 | JGI IMG/M metagenome (GOLD analysis project Ga0213823, IMG submission 179887) | Enriched soil aggregate microbial communities from Iowa State University, Ames, United States - MC6-MC0907-MG | ecosystem: Environmental > Terrestrial > Soil > Unclassified | place: USA: Iowa...
TGCCGGAAGAGAATCAAAGAATTGGCCGAAATCATGGATTTGGATCTCAATAAAAAAATTGATGACCTCTCGCTCGGAAACAAAAAGAAGGTTGGCATCGTGCAGGGGCTGCTTCATGAACCAAAGCTGATCATTCTTGATGAACCCACGAGCGGTCTCGACCCGCTGATGCAGCAAAAATTCTTTGAACTCCTTGAAGAAGAGAATAAAAAGGGGGCGGCCATTCTCTTTTCGTCCCACATCCTTAGCGAGGTTCAACGATTATGTAACCGTGTTGCTATTATTAAAGAGGGCAAGATTGTTACCGTTGAAAAGATTAGTACGTTACAAGAAAACAACTATAAAAAGTTTAAGATTGAAACGAAGGCCCAACTAGACGAGAATTACTTTAATATCAGCGGCGTCAACAATTTAGTGGTGAACGACCATGTTACCAGCTTTATTTTTAAAGGAAATATTAATGCTGTTATGAAAAGGATTGCGGAGATTGAAATCGCCAATCTGTGGATTGAAGAGCCGGACCTTGAGGAGATCTTTATGCATTACTACGAGAAGGAGGCCTAGTAAGCTATGAATATCTTTTTCCATGAATTGAAGGCTTATCGGAAATCTACAATTATCTGGTCGTTCTCCTTAGTGATGATCATTGTTCTGTTTATGTCGTTTTATCCCTCTTTTGCACGGGATGCAGACGAGTTTAAAAAAATCATGGAGGGGTATCCGGAGGCAATCAGAAATGCATTGGGGTTTAACCTGGGGAATTTCTTTACAATTTTAGGCTTCTATTGTTTTCCGTTATCTTTTATTACTTTGTGCGGGGCGATTCAGGCGATGAATCTCGGCACTTCTATTGTCAGTAAGGAAGTTCGTGAAAAAACGGCAGATTTCCTGTTAACGAAGCCCGTTACCCGGACAACGGTTTTGACCTCTAAGCTGCTAGCGGCAGTCATCTCGATCGTGATAACGAATATTGTTTATATAGCGGCTGCGAGCATGATGGCGTTTCAAGTGAAAACAGATGACTTTAGCTTCAAAGTATTTGTCATGCTTTCACTCACGATGTTTTTTATTCAGTTAATTTTTCTGGCCGTAGGAATTATCATTTCAGTGATTGTTCCGAGGATTAAATCCGTCCTGACCGTCTCGCTTGCGACCGTTTTTGCCTTTTACTTTATCGGAATGCTCAGCAGTGCGTCAGGTGAGGATGCGAAACGCTATTTATCGCCGTTTAAATATTTTGACACTGCCTATATCATTAAACACTCTGGCTTTGAAACGTCCTTTTTGATAGCAGGAGCGGTTGTTATGATTCTTGCGATTGCAGCGAGTTATTTCGTTTATACCAAAAAGGATATCCATGCTGTTTAAAAATGGAGGTGGATCAATAGTGAATATATTTTTAAAAGAGTTGAAGTCACATCGAAAGTCGCTTGTCTTTTGGAGCATTGGCGTCTTCCTTATGGTTGTCTCAGGAATGGCTAAATATGATGCCTATTCGTCATCGGGCCAATCAATTAACGATCTGATGGCAGATTTGCCTAAATCACTAAGAGCGGTATTGGGTTTCGGTGCCGTAGATTTATCGAAGGTTAGCGGCTATTATACCTTGCTGTTTCTTTATTTGTTATTAATGGCGACTATCCACGCGGCAATGCTGGGTGCTACCATTATCGCTAAAGAGGAGCGGGATAAAACGTTTGAGTTTCTCTTTGTAAAGCCCGTATCAAGGACGACGATCATTACCGCAAAATTATTGGCGGCATTTATGAACATCGTGATTTTTAATCTCGTAACCTACTTTTCATCTATTATTCTCATAGCGAAATACAACGATGGTGCGGGGATGAATCGGGATATTGCCTTATTAATGGTGGGAATGTTCATTTTGCAGGTATTGTTTATGGTCATCGGCAGTGCCCTTGCAGCGGTAAAAAAGAAACCAAAAACGGCTGCCTCACTGGCTACAGGCATCCTTTTGTTAACGTATATGTTATCGATTGCGATTGATTTAAACGAGCACATGGAGGGCTTAAAATATTTTACCCCGTTTAAATACTTTGAAGCAAAAAATATTATGGTTGGCGGCGGGCTTGATCTCATTTTTGTTGTCATATCCGTCGTCTTGATTGCCGTGCTTTCATATGTGACCTATGCGTGCTATCAAAAAAGAGATTTACATGTGTAAAAAAGACCGAGCTTGCGGGCTCGGTCTTTATTTTAGCATCAGAATTTATATCATTGTACCCAGAGAAATGTCCAGCTCCAGGCGCCTTCCGCTTTTATTTTTCTCTAGACATTTTGATGAGTGTTTGGATATCACTTGATAGTGAAGTATAGTTTGGCGCCTCCGATTTAATGTTCGCTTTAATTCCATCAATTAGCGGCAATGCCTGTGGATTGGTGATCGTTAAGATTTGAACCTGCCCGTTAAAGGCCTTCCCCATCACCTCTTTAGCTCGATCTAAATTATCATCAGTATTCAATTTCGACGGGTCCACCCCGTCGAGGTTTCCTTTGCCGGAGAGTCCGGACGTATTTTTTAACACTTTGCTTTGCATCTCATCGTACCGGGTCGAGGTTGTTTCTTGCTGTGCCCTTGCTAGAATAATCGTATCGTCCAGCACAAATACTTTTATCCCCGGGATCCCTTCTCCGGAAAGCCTTGATTCCAGATGCGATGAAATTCCTCCATCGTGCAGGCTGGAGCTTCCAATCATGCTGTAGACATTCGTTCCCATGCCGTTAGTGGTTTGATTGTTTCCATTTGTTGTTTTTTTCTTTGCCCGATCAATACTAGGAATCACGTTAGGATTGCTGGTAGTTCCATGGACATGTCCATTCCCCTTCGTGTTTAACGACTTTTCCTGTAGGTTTCCAGCCGCTCCTACCTTATTCTCCCCTTGCTGCCCCGAGCATGCAGTAAGAACAAGAAATGATAATAAGAAAGGTACATAGCAGATTTTCAAATTTTTTTTCATATTTTTTCCTCCTTTTTTTATCATTCTCTCCTTTACCTTTTATAAGTATGAATGGTTTATTTTGGGAACATAATAAAGCGAAAGAAATTGTAAGTTGATTATCGAAAATATCTGGAGGTGCACACAATGGTTGAAGAAAACAAAGAAAATCCAGAATCGTTATCAAGAAGAAAGTTTATTCGAAACACTGGTTATACAGTGGGCGGGCTTGCTGTTGGCGGCATTATAGGCAGCGTCCTTCCATTAGGCATGGCCAAGAAAAGTAAGGAAGAGAAGGCTAACAATTTTAATCAGGCACTCATGTACTTTACTCCTGAGCAATTTCGGGTTGTCGATGCGGCAACTGAGCGAATTTTTCCAAAGGATGATCATGGACCTGGGGCAAAAGAATTGGGGGTGGCTTTTTTTATCGACCACCAATTAGCTGGGGATTGGGGCTTCAATGGCAGGGATTATATGCAGGCGCCGTTTTATCAAGGTGAAAAAGTACAAGGCTACCAGGGCCGATTAAAGCGAAGAGATGTGTTCGATATAGCCATCCGTGAAATTCAAAACCACAGTAAAGCAGTCTATAAGAAGGACTTCACCGCACTAAAAGGGAAAGAACAGGATGCCATCCTCAGCGACTTTGAGGCGGATAAGGTCAATATAACGACGATTTCACCGAGTGGATTTTTCCAAATGCTGAGGAGTGTTACGTTAGAGGGTGCCTACAGTGACCCATTATATGGAGGAAATAAAAATATGGATGGCTGGAAGATGAAAAACTATCCGGGCAGCCAAATGGCTTATGCCGATATTATTGATAAGAAGTTTAAGAAAGTGAAGCCGCAAAGCTTGCAAAACCACATGAATCACTAAGAAAAGCGGAAGCTGAATATATTTCTATTTTAGAAAAAGAAGGTGGAAGTATGGCGAGAAAATTGCCAAAAGTCGATGTTGTGATTGTAGGTGTTGGCTGGGCAGGAGGAATTATTGCCTCAGAGCTGACAAAAAAGGGACTTAAAGTAGTGGGGTTGGAAAGAGGAAAGGAAAGAAAGACCGAAGATTATTTTATGGTGCATGACGAATTGCGCTATGCCCTCCGATATGAGCTCATGCAAGATCTTTCCAAGGAAACGATTACGTTTAGAGGCAATGAAAATATTCGGGCCCTGCCGATGAGGCAATACGGATCGTTCCTAATCGGAGATGGCTTGGGCGGTGCCGGTGTTCATTGGAATGGACAAACGTTCCGCTTTTTGCCGTATGACTTTGAAATCTATAGTAAAACCGTTGAACGTTATGGAAAAGATAAAATTCCTGCTGACATGGCCCTGCAGGACTGGGGAATTACTTATGATCAGCTAGAGCCGTATTATGACAAATTTGAGAAGGTGGCAGGCATTTCAGGTGAGGAAAATCCGCTTGCCGGAAAACGGTCAAGTAAATATCCAACACCGCCAATGAAAAAGTCCCCGGCGATGGTAATGTTCGAAAAGGCAACGAAAAAAATGAAGCTTCATCCGTATATGATGCCTTCTGCCAACCTGTCTGAGTCCTATACGAATCCGGATGGAATCAAACGGGCGGCCTGCCAATATTGCGGGTACTGTGAGCGTTTCGGCTGCGAATATGGGGCAAAGGCTGACCCCGTCGTTACGGTTATTCCTATTGCTAATAAAACGGGCAACTTTGAAATTAGAACCCATTCCAATGTGAGAAGGATTTTAAAAACAGGTGACAAAGTAACCGGAGTCATGTATACAGATGTCACAACCGGTGAGGAGATTGAACAGCCTGCTGATATTGTGGTATTAACAAGCTATGTATTCAATAATATCCGCCTGCTGTTAATGTCAGAGGTGGGCAGACCGTATGACCCTAATACAGGGACAGGCGTGATTGGAAAAAATTATGCCTATCAGGTGATCAAGGGGAACGCCATCGGGTTTTTCGATGATAAGGAATTTAATACATTTGCCGGTGCAGGTGCACTGGGAATGGTTGTGGACGATTACAATGGTGATAATTTTGATCACGCTAACCTCAATTTCATCCATGGCGGGATGATCTCCTTATCTCAAACAGGGTTACGGCCGATTCAAAACAATCCGGTTCCCGGAGGTAAGCCAACCTGGGGAAAAGAGTTCAAGGAAAAGTCAGTCAAATATGCTAACCGCTTTTTAACAGTCGCGTCCCAAGGGTCGTCAATGCCGTTTAAACGTCACTATCTTGATCTCGATCCAAGCTATAAAGATGTGTATGGGGATCCGCTCATTCGCATTACCTTTGATTTTGAAGAACAAGACCGTCAGATGGCAAAGTTTCTTGCTGGTAAATGTGCGGATGTCCTAAAGGAAATGGGTGCAAATCATATTGATTCGATGAAAGACCTGGGGCCGTATGACATTACGACCTATCAATCCACCCATAATACTGGTGGTGTCATCATGGGGGCAGACCCAGCCACTTCCGCGGTGAATAATTATATGCAAATGTGGGACGTCGATAACTTGTTCGTGGTCGGGGCGTCCGCATTCCCGCACAACTCCGGCTATAATCCGACAGATACAGTTGGTGCGTTAGCCTACCGTGCGGCAGAAGGGATCCTTAAATACCGTGATACAGGCGGTCAGGTCGTGTAGGTGGTGTATATCCTTAAGAATAATTCTTTGAAATGGATTTAATCATATAAACAGTGTTAATATGGAAAAATAAACCGAAAGAGGAGGAGAAATGAGTGACTATACAAAATGAAAACAATACGCTGCCGCCAAAAACATGTTCTATAGAGCGTTTGGTGACAGTTGAAGAGGATGTAAAGAAGGTACTAGCAGGAGAAAAAACAGCTACACGCAGGAATGGCAGATATGCCGACCCAGGTGAAATCATGACGCTTGAAGGCCGTCAGTTTGTAGTTGAAAAGGTTTATTCTCAGAGCCTAGGGGAACTGACAGATGCTGATGCTCGCCGCGAGGGTTTCGAAACAGTTGAAGACTATAAGCAATCCATTTTGAGCATGCATCCAGGAATGCCGTGGCTGCCGCAAATGCGTGTCTGGGTCCATGAATTCAGCCCTGTCCAAGCTTAATAATCTATTATGCCAACGGTCCATTTAGCAAATGGACCATTTTTTATTTTGAGGGGCGAAATAATTGTTCATTTATAGAAAACAAATTTATAATATCCTTATTAGAATTTGCTGATAGTTTGAGGTGGGTCCCCTATGAAATTCCTATCAAAATATATTAAGAAGTATTGGAAGTCTTTTAGCATTGCTGTCTTATTTCTCACCTTTGAAGCGATTAGTGATTTAATGCAGCCAACGATAATGGCAAAAATTATCGATGAGGGTGTGGTCAATCGGGATATCCATTATGTCTTAAAAATGGGCGGTCTGATGTTCGTAATTACCGCCTTCGGTGCCGTGAGTGCTTCTATTCGAAGCGTTATGGCAAGCATTGTTTCGCAAAATTTTGGCACGGAGCTGCGGTCGGATTTGTTTAAAAAGGTGCAAGCACTTTCGTTCAAAAATCTTGATAAGTTTGATCGCGCTTCCTTAATCACCCGTCTGACAAATGATGTCACCCAGGTCCAGGTGTTTGTCAATGGCTTGATGCGTATCTTCGTCAAGGCGCCGCTGCTGGCAATTGGCGGGCTGGTGATGGCGGTGCGGTTAAACCTGCATTTATCTGTGGTATTAGCAGTGGTCGTGCCGATTGTGGCGCTGTTCATTGTCCTTAATTTACGGTTAGGATTTCCTCTCTTTTCCAAGGTGCAGCAGGCACTAGACCGGGTGAACTCAGTGATAAGAGAGTATTTATCTGGTGTACGTGTTGTCAAAGCATTTAATCGCTTTGATGTTGAAATTGGCAAGTTTACCAAGGCGAATGATCATTTTAAGGGTCAATCAATCGCCGCAGGACGACTCATGGCTACGTTTAGTCCGGCAATTATGCTCACGGTGAATCTTGGCATTGTCGTTGTCCTTTGGATGGGCGGCTTAGGTGTGGATTCCGGCAAAATTCAAGTGGGCCATATCATTGCCTTTACCAATTACATGACGCAAATCTTATTTTCGTTGATGATGATTTCTATGGTTTTCAATATGTTTGTGAGGGCAAAGGCCTCGGCCGGGAGAATTGATGAAGTATTTTTACAAGAGGACGATATTACCTGGGAAAAGGAGCCCTTACCGCCGTCTCACATTGAAAAAGGCAGAATTGATTTTGAACACGTTTCCTTCTCCTATGAAGGGATGAGTGGTGAGCCAATCTTAAAAAATATTAATCTGACCCTCCTCCCTGGGGAAACCGTTGGTATCATCGGCTCGACCGGTTCAGGAAAAAGCACATTAGTCGGGCTGATTCCCCGCTTCTATGATGTCACTGGCGGTACCATTAAGGTGGATGAGCAAGATATTAAACTGGTAAATCCGAAAGAATTACGGGAAAAGATTGCAATGGTACCGCAAAAAAATATTTTGTTTACCGGCAGCGTGGCGGATAACATCCGCTGGGGGAATGAGCATGCCTCTGATGCCGAAGTCGAAATGGCTGCAACTATTGCTGGTGCACACGACTTTATTGCGGCCTCACCGGAAGGCTATCAAACGCAAATTGGCCAAGGGGGCGTTAATTTTTCCGGCGGGCAGAAGCAGCGGATCTCGATTGCTAGAGCGTTAGTTAAAAAGCCGGATATTTTGATCTTAGATGATAGTACGAGTGCGGTGGACGTCGCAACCGAGGCAAAAATCAAAGCAGGATTGAAGAAATATGCCAAAGGTCTTACCTGTTTGCTGATTGCCCAGCGGATTACCTCGATTATAGATGCCGACAGGATTGTCGTTCTTGACGAGGGCGAAGTTGCTGGGGTGGGAAGCCACGATGAATTACTCTCGCATTGTAAGGTTTATCAGGAAATTTACCGCTCGCAAATGGGCAAGGAGGTAGTGTAAATGTCGAAAGGAACAGAGCAGACGGGAACTAGTCCCCCTACCCCACCGCCATTACGACCGGGCGGTGCCCATCGTCTTCGAGGTCCGGTTGTCAAACCAAAAAATTTTAAAGGCACCTTGAAACGTCTTTGGTATTATTTTGGCAATGAGCGAAAAATGCTCACCTTGATCTTTTTCTTTATTATCATTGATTCGGTACTGATGCTCCTCGCCCCGTTCTTAATCGGGAAAGCCGTTGATGCCATGAGTCTTCATCATGGAAAGGTAGATTTTCATTTTCTTGAAATCATGATCATCGTTCTCACCAGTGCATATGTGGCGGATGCTGTCCTCACCTTTTTACAGGGCTGGCTGATGGCTGGTGTGGCCGGGAGGGTCGTCAAGCGCCTAAGGGATGCCCTATTTACTAAGCTGCAAAAGCTGCCAGTTTCCTTTTTTGACTCCCGTACACATGGGGAATTGATGAGCCGGCTGTCGAACGATATCGATAACGTCAGTAACACGATTTCCCAGTCGACTACGCAATTAATGTCTGGAGTAATAGTGATAGTCGGGTCTTTAATTATGATGGTAATGCTAAGTCCCTTGCTGACAGTGGCGAGCTTGGTTACCGTACCGCTCGTTTTCCTGTTGACGAGGACAATTGCCAAAAGAACAAGTGTCTTATTTAAAAATCAGCAAGTAGAGCTTGGTAAATTGAATGGCCATATTGAGGAAACGATTTCCGGTATTGAGGTGGTAAAGGCCTTTAATCACGAGGATAAGGTGATTGAAGAGTTTGAAACGGTGAATACAAAGCTCCGAAATATCGGCCTTAAGGCACAAATTTGGTCAGGGTTCTTGATGCCAATTATGAACGTGATTAATAATCTGGGCTTTGCCATTGTCGCCGTCATTGGCGGCATCCTTGCGGTCAAGAGCTTAATCACAGTTGGGGCGATTGCCAGCTTTATCACCTACTCAAGACAATTTGTCAGGCCGCTTAATGATCTTGCCAACATTTTTAACATCCTCCAATCAGGCGTTGCTGGTGCGGAGCGTGTTTTTGAAATCATGGATGAACAAGAAGAGCCGGCAGACTCGAAAAATGCAACTGCATTGGAAAATCCAAAAGGCCATGTCGTCTTTGAAAATGTCAGCTTTGGTTACCGGTCAGATGTACCCATCTTAAAAAATGTCAGCTTTGAAGCTCTTGTCGGCAGCAGTACAGCTCTTGTCGGACCAACTGGTGCCGGGAAAACGACGATTGTCAACCTGCTGACGAGATTTTACGATGTGACAGATGGAAGAATCCTGCTCGATGGCCGTGATATTCGCGATTACACAAGGGATAGCTTAAGAAGTTGTTTTGGTTTTGTTCTTCAGGACACCTATTTATTTTCTGGTACGATCAAGGAGAATATCAAATACGGGAAGCCAGAGGCCACTGATGAAGAGGTAGTACAGGCGGCGAAAATGGCCAATGCTGATGTCTTTATTAAACGGCTGCCAAACCAATATGAAACGGTTCTATCTGAAAATGGCGGCAATCTAAGTCAGGGACAGCGGCAGCTTTTGGCGATAGCCAGGGTAATTTTAGCAAAACCGGCCCTGCTCATTTTAGATGAGGCCACAAGCAGCATTGATACAAGAACAGAGCTTCATATTCAAGAAGCCTTGTTAAAATTGATGGCGGAGCGGACCAGCTTTATCATCGCCCACCGGTTAAATACGATTCGCGATGCCGATACCATCATGGTAATTGACAACGGGCAAATTATCGAAAAAGGAAGCCATGATGTGTTAATGAACGCACAGGGACGCTATTATCAAATGTTTTTTAATCAGTTTAAAAATGTTGAAGAGGCCCTTGATTAGTGTAGAGGATGGCCTCTTCTTTGTCTCTTTTTTTGGCTGTGTTAAAGGTCTTTGTTGATTTTATAGTTATGTTGATTGGAACGCAAATCAACAAACTTTTTTAAATAGTAGTGACAAGTGTAAAGACACCTGATAAAATACTTTATGTTTGATCGTTTTATATCCCTTACTTAAAAATAGAAAATTGGGGAATAATGTAAAATACTGTTACAGCATAGGGGGATTTCCTGATGAAAAATAAAAAGGAATTATCAGGGCGTAAGCTGCTTGGAATTGCCGGAATGGGCTGGATGTTCGATGCCATGGATGTAGGGATGCTCAGCTTCATCATTGCTGCCTTAAAGGTAGAATGGGATTTAACGCCGGGTGAGATGGGCTGGATTGGCAGTATTAATTCGATTGGAATGGCCGTTGGGGCCCTCATTTTTGGCCTCATGGCTGACAGAATTGGCAGGAAAAATGTGTTTATCATTACCTTATTATTATTTTCAATTGGGAGTGGTGCTTCTGCCTTTACCACCACTCTAGCGGCCTTCTTAGTGTTACGGTTTTTCATTGGTGCGGGCTTAGGCGGCGAGCTTCCTGTTGCTTCTACACTTGTTTCTGAAAGTGTTTCTGTTGAAAAGCGCGGTAGAATCGTGGTCTTGCTTGAAAGCTTTTGGGCGGGCGGCTGGTTGATTGCTGCTCTTATTTCTTATTTTGTGATTCCGAAGTTTGGCTGGCAGGTTGCACTGCTGATTAGTGCTGTTCCGGCTTTATATGCATTGTATTTACGGATTGGGCTGCCTGATTCGCCTCGTTTTACAGCGATAAAGGAAAAGGAGAAAATCTCCGCTTTCCAAAGCATGAAGAAATTATGGTCAAAAGAGTACGCACGACAAACAACGATGCTCTGGATTGTTTGGTTCTGTGTCGTATTTTCTTATTATGGTATGTTTCTATGGCTGCCAAGTGTGATGGTCATGAAAGGGTTTAGCTTAATTAAGAGCTTTGAATATGTTTTGATTATGACACTGGCACAGCTTCCGGGGTATTTTACCGCAGCATGGTGCATTGAAAAACTAGGCCGTAAATTTGTCTTAGTTGTCTATTTAATTGGTACGGCTGTAAGTGCTTATTTCTTTGGGTCAGCCGATTCGACAGCCCTGTTGATGACGGCGGGTATTCTATTATCCTTCTTTAATCTTGGCGCATGGGGCGGCCTTTATGCCTATACGCCTGAACAATATCCTACCATTATTCGTGGGACAGGTACTGGAATGGCGGCGTCATTCGGGCGGATTGGCGGCGTTTTAGGGCCATTAGTAGTCGGGTATCTAGTTGCCGAAAAGGTATCCCTTGCGACAATCTTTACGATCTTCTGTATTTCCGTTCTCATTGGTGCATTTGCTGTCCTTTTTTTGGGAAAGGAAACGAAAAATAAAGAATTAGTATAACAATTTGAACAAAGAGATTCCTGAATCTGGGGGTCTCTTTTTGGTATTGAAAGAAGGAAAATCATATTTAGACAAAATATTTGAAAACGAAATTTTCCTTTTTGGTAAAAGTAATTTCTTATCTTCTTTAATACAATAAAGCGCATAAATCTAGCAGGGACTCCTTTTTTATTATTCTCTAAATTATTTTAAAATAACGCACAAATAGACTAGACGAACGTCAAAATATTATGTACAATATTTTCAGAATATTATCTTTTTTGTAAAGAGTAAAACAATTTAATTTGGGAAAATTTTAAGAAAAACAGGGGGGTATTGCCATGAGAAAGAAAAAAGTAGCTGGTATTTTCATGTCGCTTATGGTAGCTGCAGGCGTAATGGCAGGGTGTGGGTCTTCGAGTACGGGTGGCGAAGCGGACAAAGGCGGTACGATTAAGATTGGTGCCAACCTTGAGCTTTCCGGAGGTGTAGCATCCTACGGTCAGTCGATTAAAGAAGGAATTGATTTAGCACTTGAGGAAATTAACAAAGAAGGTATTGATGGTAAAAAGTTACAGCTTGTTCCATTTGATAATAAGTCGGAAGCACCGGAAGCTATTAACGGCGCGACGAAGCTGATCAGCCAAGATAAGGTTGTCGCCATTATCGGAGCAGCCACAAGCGGAAATACAAAAGCACAGATTGAAATTGCTCAAAGTAAAAGTATCCCACTCTTGACACCAACCGGGACGGCTGATGACGTGACGGTTAATAAAGGCAAATTGAATGATTTCGTCTTCCGTACATGCTTCATTGACCCATTCCAAGGTACGGTAGCAGCGAACTTTGCAGTGAATGACGTAAAGGCTAAATCAGCTGCCATCTTCATTGACAGTGCAAGTGATTACTCTAAAGGTTTAGCGGCTTCCTTTAAAGAGTTGTTTGAGAAAAAGGGCGGAAAAATCGTTAAGACAGAGGCATATGTTGCGAAGGATACGGACTTCCATGCCCAATTAACAAACATTAAAGGGGAAAATCCTGATTTCATCTTCGTTCCTGGCTATTATGAAGAGGTTGGTCTAATTGTTAAGCAAGCTCGTGAATTAGGAATTGATGTGCCGATGATGGGTGCTGACGGCTGGGATTCTCCTAAACTAATTGAACTTGCCGGCAAGGATGCCTTAAACAATACGTTCATTACGAACCACTATTCTTCTGGTGACTCTGATGAAAAAGTGCAAGATTTCGTGAAAGCATTTAAAGAAAAATACAAAGATAAGTCTCCTGATGCCTTCAACGCTTTAGGTTATGATTCTGCTTATTTTATTGCTGATGCCATTAAGCGTGCCGG
>Ga0213823_1001772_pt1 | contig 12519 bp, 7 predicted proteins | sample MC6MC0907MG_FD_179887 | JGI IMG/M metagenome (GOLD analysis project Ga0213823, IMG submission 179887) | Enriched soil aggregate microbial communities from Iowa State University, Ames, United States - MC6-MC0907-MG | ecosystem: Environmental > Terrestrial > Soil > Unclassified | place: USA: Iowa...
TCGATTTCGTAGACGTAGAACTCCATCTTGTCGAGTTCCTGCAACAGGTCGTTGGGGAACTCGATGTCGGCCTTGTCGATCTCGTCGATCAGCAGGATCACCCGCTCCTCGGATTCGAAGGCCTCCCACAGCTTGCCCTTCTTCAGGTAGTTGCGGATGTCATGCACCTTGTCCACGCCCAGCTGCGAATCGCGCAGGCGGCTCACCGCGTCGTACTCGTACAGGCCCTGGTGAGCCTTGGTGGTGGACTTGATGTGCCAGGTGATCAGCCTGGCACCGAAGGACTCGGCCAGTTGCTCGGCGAGCATGGTCTTGCCGGTGCCCGGTTCGCCCTTGACCAGCAGCGGCCGCTCCAGGGTGATGGCGGCATTGACTGCCAGCTTCAGGTCATCGGTGGCGACGTACGCGCTGGTGCCTTCGAACTTCATCTGCAATTCCTCGAACGGTAACGCCGACGTGCATCGAGCAGGTCGGAAGAATAAAACACGAATGGCCGACTATAACGCGGCGCCCGGTCGACTGTGAACGCAGACGCCCCATTCAGTCTCTGAATGGGGCGTCACCTGGTGACTCAGTCAGTGGATGGCTTGGGACGCTCATACTGGGCATTGAAGGCCTCGATGAAACCATTGCGTAAAATCTGCAAAAAAGCCTGGAATGCGCTGACATCACGCTGATGTACGCTGCCTTTGAGTTCGACTCGGGTGGCGAACTGGTTTTTCCCCTGGTTTTTCAGCACGGTTTCGCTGACCCCGACCAGGGCTTCCCAGATCGAGCGGAATATCCCTTTGTCCTTGTTCTCGACATCCTGCTGCCAATTGAACACATCGACATCGCGCAGCAGCGGCTTGATATAGCCGGTGAGCTGGCCCTTGTTGGCTTCGGCTTCGATCACCAGGTCGCCGTGGCCGGCGTTGAAGTCGAATTTGCCATAGGCGCCGGCGAAGTCGTTCAAGCGCTTGAGTTCGATATCCCGCACGCGCAGGCGGAACTCGAAGTCCTGGAAGTCGCTCAGCGGGTCGAAGGTGGCGTTGGTTTCCAGGGGCGCATGGCCCAGCAGCAGGGCCTTGCCTTCGAGGCGGGCGTCGCGTTTGCCTTGGGTGTCGACCACGTTGGTCAGGTTGTAGGCGCTGGCGTTGACCTGGGTAGCGCTCATGTTCACCGGCGGTTTGGAGTTGAAGTTACGGAAACTGATCTTGCCGTCGCTGACCTGTACTTCGTTGAGGGTGATGGGCAGCAGTTTGTTCAGCTGGGCCCGCCAGTCGGTGCCTTCACCGGTTTGCGAGTTCTTTTTGGTGGCGCCGTCGACGAAGTTGACCTGCGGCCCGACGAATTGCACTTCGGCCACCACCGCATGGTCGTACCACAGGGAGTGCCAGCTCACCGACAGATCGACCAGCGGTGCATTGACGAACGGCACTGGCACCTTGCCGTCGACCTTGACGATTTTCAGGCCGTTGATCCGGTAGGCACCGCGCCACAGAGCCAGGTCGACATCGGCGATCTGGCCGCGGTAGTCGCCCATGTTGGCGAGGCGGTCATTGAGGTAATCGCGCACCAGATAGGGCAGGGCGATGTGCAGGGCAACCAGCAGCACCAGCACCCCGGCGAGGGTCCACAGGGGCCAACTGTAGCGACGTTTCATGAGCATGAGTCTCCAGCCATGTGCCTTATAGCGATTGACTCCCCGGCATCGCAGTCGTTCGTCCCGACTGGACGCTCATGGGTGCGAGGCATACCCTTGAAGACTTCCTTTCACGCTGTACAAGGACCAAGCCATGAGCCGCATTTTCGTTGACAACGCCCATTCCATCGGCAATACGCCGCTGGTGCAGATCAACCGCATCGCGCCCCGCGGCGTCACCATCCTGGCCAAGATCGAGGGGCGCAACCCGGGTTATTCGGTGAAGTGCCGGATCGGCGCGAACATGATCTGGGACGCGGAAAGCAGCGGCAAACTCAAGCCGGGCATGACCATCATCGAGCCGACCTCGGGTAACACTGGCATCGGCCTGGCGTTCGTCGCCGCGGCCCGTGGCTATAAGTTGGTCCTGACCATGCCGGCGTCGATGAGCATCGAGCGACGCAAGGTGCTCAAGGCCCTGGGGGCCGAACTGGTGCTGACCGAGCCGGCCAAGGGCATGAAAGGGGCGATCGAGAAGGCCGCGCAAATCCTCGCCAGCGACCCTGACAAATACTTCATGCCGCAGCAGTTCGATAACCCGGCCAACCCGGCGATCCACGAGAAAACCACCGGTCCGGAAATCTGGAATGACACCGATGGCGCGGTGGACGTGCTGGTGGCGGGCGTCGGCACCGGCGGCACCATCACCGGGGTTTCCCGTTACATCAAGAAGACCCAGGGCAAACCTATCCTGTCGGTGGCGGTGGAGCCGAGCGTCTCGCCGGTGATCACCCAGAAGCTGGCCGGCGAAGAGATCAAGCCCAGCCCGCACAAGATCCAGGGCATCGGTGCCGGTTTTGTGCCGAGCAATCTCGACCTGTCGATGGTCGACCGGGTCGAGCTGGCGAGCGACGAGGAATCCAAGGCCATGGCCCTGCGCCTGATGCAGGAGGAGGGGATACTCTGTGGCATCTCCTGCGGCGCGGCGATGGCGGTGGCGGTGCGCCTGGCGGAAACCCCCGAGATGCAAGGCAAGACCATAGTGGTGGTGCTGCCGGATTCGGGTGAGCGTTATCTGTCGAGCATGCTGTTCAGCGACCTGTTCACCGAGCAGGAGAACCAGCAGTAAGACAATGGGAAGGCGATCGTCGGCAGGCTCCGCAGAAGCCCGCTTGCCGGCGATCGAAGGTACGGCGGTTGCGGTGTGCAGGGCATGTCACATGTGTACTGACCTGCATCAGCTGGCGTTCAGCTGTCGTGTGTTAATCAGCGTTTTATTGCACAACTGTTAACACTGATTGTCGGTTTGTGCGGGTTTTTCCAGGGGCCAGGAGTGTTTATCATGGCCGGCTGCCATGCCGGATGAATGCTGCCCCGCCGGTGATTATTTCAAGGAGATATTGCATGAGCCTTTCGTTTGCCGCCAAGTCCGCGGTGTTGCTGCTATTCATCGGCAGCACTCTCTACGTGCATTTACGCGGCAAGGCTCGACTGCCGGTGCTGCGCCAGTTCGTCAACCATTCGGCGCTGTTCGCTCCTTATAACGCCTTGATGTACCTGTTTTCCGGTGTGCCTTCCAAGCCCTACCTGGACCGCAGCAAGTTCCCCGAGCTGGATGTGCTCAAGGACAACTGGGAAGTGATCCGCGACGAAGCCATGCATTTGTTCGACGAGGGTTACATCCGCGCCGCCGAGAAGAACAACGACGCCGGTTTCGGTTCGTTCTTCAAGAAGGGCTGGAAGCGTTTCTACCTCAAGTGGTACGACAAACCGCTGCCGTCGGCCGAGTTGCTGTGCCCGAAGACCGTTGAACTGGTCAGCCGCATTCCCAACGTCAAGGGCGCGATGTTCGCCCTGCTGCCCGGTGGCAGCCATCTGAACCCGCACCGCGATCCGTTCGCCGGTTCCCTGCGTTATCACCTGGGCCTGTCCACGCCGAACTCCGACGACTGCCGGATTTTCGTCGACGGCCAGGTCTACGCCTGGCGCGATGGCGAAGACGTGATGTTCGATGAAACCTATGTGCACTGGGTCAAAAACGAGACCGACAAGACCCGGGTCATTCTGTTCTGCGACATCGAGCGCCCGCTGAGCAACCCGCTGATGACCCGCATCAACCGCTGGATCAGCGCCTGGCTGGGGCGTGCCACCGCGCCGCAGAACCTCGACGACGAGCGCGTCGGCGGGATCAACCAGGCCTATGCCTGGAGCAAGCGTTTCAGCGACCGCATCAGTGGCGTGGTCAAGCAATGGAAGCGCCGCAATCCGAAGCTCTACCGCGTCATGCGTCCGGTGCTGGCGGTGGTGGTCCTGACCGCCCTGGGTTACTGGCTGTTCGGATAAGGCGTTGCAATGAATATCGGGCGCTGGTTATAGTCAGCGCCCGGTGCATTAGAAGATTCACCTTCCACTTCAGAAAGATCAGCACATGCCTCATTCCCTCATCAACGCGGTAGTCGATTCAGCGGTCAACGCTGGCGTCGTGCCGTGCGGGAACCCGCAGCCTGTGCAGATCAGTCATTACCCCCCACCTGTCAGTAGCACGCCGGTGTGCGCCGTCGTATCACCGCCGGGCGTCGTCGTACGGGGCTGATCAGCAACCTCTGCTGTTGCCCGCGCCCGCCAGAAAAAACTACTGAATTTCAGCCTCGGCTGAGTTGGCTATTTGCCTGATTACAGGTGGTATTCATGTTGTTCATATCGAAAAAGTCCGCGCTTGCGGCGGCTTCCACGAGCCTGTTCGTCCTGCTCTGGAGCAGTGGGGCGATCTTCTCCAAATGGGGGCTGGCCCATGCCTCGCCCTTTGCCTTCCTGCTGTTCCGTTTTGCCATCGCCCTGTGCGGGCTGGTGCTGTTGATTCCCCTGCTCAAGCTGCGTTTGCCCCGCGGGCGCAAGCCGATGCTGTACGCGGTGGCCACCGGGCTGGTGTTGCTGGGGGCATACCAGATCTTCTACCTGCTGGCCCTGGACCTGAAGGTCACCCCCGGAGTGATGGCCACCATCATGGGAGTACAACCCATCCTCACTGTGGTGATCATGGAGCGTCAGCGCTCCTGGAGCCGGATGTTCGGTCTGGCGCTGGGTTTGGCCGGGTTGATCATGGTGGTCTATCAGGGTATCGGTCTGGCCGGCATGTCGCTGGCCGGGATGCTCTTCGGCCTGCTGGCCCTGGTGAGCATGACCCTGGGCTCGATCATGCAGAAGCGCATCAGCGACAACCCGTTGGGCACCCTGCCGGTGCAGTACCTGGCGGGGCTGTTGCTGTGCGCGCTGTTCGTGCCGTTCCAGCCGTTTCACTTCGAGCACAGCGTCGGCTTTATCGTCCCGGCGCTGTGGATGGGGCTGGTGGTCTCGGTGCTGGCGACCTTGCTGCTGTACCGGCTGATCGCTCGCGGCAATCTGGTGAATGTCACCAGCCTGTTCTACCTGGTACCGGCGGTGACGGCCGTGATGGACTACCTGTTCTTCGGTAATCGGCTGGCACTGCTGAGCGTGCTCGGCATGCTGTTGATCATCGTCGGGTTGGTGTTCGTGTTCCGCAAAAACAGCTGATTCATAAGGGCCGGGCGCAGCTTTCGACTTGAGCGAAGGCTGCGCCTTTTTTTGTCTGGGCGCACCCTTCAGATTGGCCAGGGCCGGTCGATAAAAATGATGGCTCATTGCCATTAATTTGCGTTCGCCTTTACCCTATTTATTGATTGCTTGGGAATAAGACAAACCTTAAAAATTAAAGATTTCTTCTACACTGACGACATACTCTTCAGGCCCAATGGAGAAAGTCAGAATGAGTACCAAGCTGGTTTTGGCAGGTGTCGGCATGTTTCTAGGCTTGAGTGGAATCTGTTTCGCAGCCCCTCAAAGCATTCAGGGAACGATCTATTTTCACGGCAGCATCGTCGAGGAGCCTTGCACGCCAAGCTCGACTGCCCAAGGCGGGGCGGCGTTGAATCTTCGCCAGTGCCCGCAGTTTTCCCGCGGCAACGACATTCGTGTACACGGCGTCGGCCCATCGAGCTCGGTGACGGCCATCGGCAAATCGCCAGTCAACGTCAAGCTGGTCACGGACAGCGGCAAGGAAGGGCGCTACTACGATCAGCAATATGCGTTGGTCGACGAGGCGGGCAAATCGGTCAACTCGGGGATGTACCTGATTACCTTGACGTCGCCATAAGTCAGGTATAGGCCAATGCCCGGCGCTAGAGCGCCGGGTATTGAATGACCGTCACGGATGCCCCCCGTTGTTGCTGGAGGCATGCCTTGACGAAAGGCAAAAAAAAGACCGGCAAGTGTACCTTGCCGGTCAATCCACAACACGCAGCGGCGGGGCCGCCGCTGCGTGATCAGGGCGGGGTCAGAAGCGGTAGCTGGCGTTCAGGCTCAGGCCATGTTCGCTGGCACCGCTGCCCAGTTGCCCGTTGTAGGCGGCGCCCAGGCTCAGCTCGGGAGTCACCCGGGTTTCCACTCCGGCTTCGACCACTGCGCTGTTGCGCGAGTAGGCCGCACCTTCGATACGGAACGCATCGCTGCCGTCGAAACGGTAGGTGTTAGACGGTGTGATGCCGTTCAGGGCGTGTTTCCAGCCGGCGCTGCCATACACGGTGAGCAACTTGCCGTTGTCCAGCTGCTTGTCGGTGCTGGCGCGCAGACCCAGTGTGGAGAAGGTCTGCTCGTCCGACGCGTGCTTGGCGCGCAGGGCCGCAGGGCCGCCACTTTCCTTGAAGCCTTCGCTCTTGACCTGCACATAGGCCAGGTTGGCGAAGGGTTCCAGCTGTACCGAAGGGCTGAGGTCGAAGCGCCGGCCCAGTTCGCCGAAGGCTTGCAGGGTGTTGGCGTCATGCTTGGACTTCAGGTGGTCGCTGTAGCCGGCGAAGTTCACCGAACGCTTGGCGTCGATCCGGCTCCAGGTGTACGCCATGCCGCCGCGCAGGTCGAAGCCGCTGACCTGTGTTCCGCCATAGACACCCAGGTGGATGTTGTCGTTGTCGCTCGAGGAGTCGCGTGACGAGCTCTTCAGTTCGGTGCGGCTGTAGCCGGTCAGCACGCCGACATGGCCGCTGTCACCGACCGCGGTATCGACACCAGTCAGGAAGCCCTTGGTGTCGCTGCGCAGGTTGGCGGTATTGCTGTCGCCCTTGACTTCGCCCCAGTTGCCCAGCGTGGTGATCCACGGGGTCAGGCCGGAGTGAGTGTCGCTCGCGGTGTCACGGGCCTGGGCGGCAGCCGCCGAGCGCAGGCGGGTGTTCGCCGCGTCGCGAACCAGGCGGCTGTCCTGGACCAGCGCCGAACGGGTGGAGTTGTGGAACTCGCCGGACAGTTGGTCGAAGGCATCGCGAGCCTGGTGGTCATCGGGCAGGTAGGCGATGGCCTCGAACAGTTTGTTGTGCACTGGTGGCGTCAGCGCCGGCACGGCCGCGCCTTTCAGGCTTTGTGCCGCGGTGGCCGTGGCACGCTGGTTGGGGGTGAAGGCGGCTTCCTGGAACAGGCGCGTCTGTTGCACATCCAGGTAGGCGTTGTGGCTGTCGTAGTTGTCCACCAGGTCATAGAAGGTCGAGACCCAGGTATCGCCCGTCAGCTTGTAGCGACCGCTCAGGCCTTCCTGGGTCGCCAGCACCAGATAGCGACGGTCCAGCTCGTAGCGTTTGCTGTCGAGTTTGTCCGCCTTGATGATGCTGCCGTCCTCGAGCCGCGCCGCGCCGTTCACCAGCAGCCGGTCGTTGGCCCCGGTACTCAGCAGTTCGGCGTGGAAGGTCGAACCGCTGTGCTGGTCGAGGTCGCCGGCCAGGGTCAGGGTGCCGATGGAGTTGCCGGGGGCGATGGTCGCGCCTTTGTGCAGGGTAACGTTGCCGACCTGGCCGTTGCCGGCCAGGGTTGCGCCGTCATACACGTCGGTCGAGCCGCCGAGCTTGCCGTTGACGGCGAGGATGCCCGACTCGACTAGGCTGCGACCGTGGAAGGCGGAACTGTCGCCGCTCAGCTCGGTGTGCCCGGCACCGCGCTTATAGAGCGTACCGGTGCCGGAGAGGGAGCCGTCGAAGCGGTAGTCGTTGGCACGGTTGAACACCAGGCTGCCGGGCGCGTCGATCTGCACGTCGCCGAGGATCGAGCCGCTGTTGCCGCCGTTCGCGCCGGCACCCAGTTGCAGGGTGCCGTTGCTGATCAGCGTGCCGCCCTGGTAGGTGTTTTCGCCGGTGAGCACGGTGGTCCCCGTGCCGCGCTGCTCGACCGAGCCGCTGCCGTAGATGACATGGTCGTACTGGTACTGGTTGTTACGGTCGAACACCACCTTGCCATCGTTGCCGATATCGCTGAGCACTTCGCCTTGGCTGCCGTTGAAGGCACCGATGTGCAGGCTGGCGTTCTTGTCGACCTGTACTTGCCCGGCCATGACGTTGTTCAGCAGCAGTTCGCCGCCTTTGACATTCAACTGGCCGGTGAAGTGGCTGGAGTCACCGTTGAACACGGTCTGCCCGGCGATGTGATTGATGCGGCCCTGACCTTCGAATCCGGCATCGAACTGGTAATCACGGTCGTTGTGGTTGAACTGGGCCAGGCCCTGGCCCAGGCCGAAGACCACGCGCTTGGCTTCCAGGCTGCCCGCGCCCTTGGCGTCGGCGGCCTTGTCGCTGGTCGCTCCCACATAAAGAGCGGCATTGGAGGTGCCGTCGGCGGCGATCCGCAGGATGCCGCTGCCGACTTTGGCCACGCCCTGGTTGGCGAGCACCAGGCTGGCATTACCGCCCTGGCCCACGGTCAGGTCGCCGAGGGTTTCCCAGAGGCTGCCCGCGCCGTCGATGCTGGCGTTGCCATTGGTGCCCTGGTTGGCACCGATGATGCCGTCCTGGCTGGTGACCTGGCCGCCGTTCTTGATTTCCACGGTGCCGTTGCCGGCGCCGCCAACCAGCAGCGTCTTGTCGGTGGACAGCGTGCTGTTGTCGACACTGAGCGTACCGCTTGAGCCTTTGTGTGCACCGAGGACGGTGTTGCCGCCGGTCTGCACTTTGGCGCCATTGGTGAGTAGCAGCGAGCCGTTGCCGGACTGGCCGACGATCATGTCGCCCAGGGTCTTCCACAGGCTGTCGGTGCCATCGAGGCTGGCGCTGCCATTGGAACCCAGGTCGGCGGCGATGATGCTGTCCTGGCTGGTGACCTGGCCACCGTTCTTGACCTGCAGGGTGCCGTTGCCGGCGCCGCCGACGATCAGGGTCTTGTCGGTGGACAGCGTGCCGTTGTCGACGCTGACCGTACCGCTACCGCCTCTGAGCGCACCGAGGACGGTATTGCCAGCGGTCTGCACCTTGGCCCCGTTGGTGAGCGACAGCGAGCCGTTGCCGGCCTGGCCGACGATCATGTCGCCGAGGGTCTTCCACAGGCTGTCGGTGCCATCGAGGCTGGCGCTGCCATTGGAACCCAGCTCGGTGGCGATGATGCTGTCCTGGCTGGTGACCTGGCCACCGTTCTTGACCTGCAGGGTGCCGTTGCCGGCGCCGCCGACTACCAGCCGTTTGTCGCTGGTCAGCGTCGAGCCGCTGTCGACGATCAGGGTGCCGGAGGCACCGCGGTCTGCGCCGATCAGGATGTCGCCCTGGGAGCGGGCCTTGGAGCCGTTTTTGAGGGTCAGGTCGGCCGATCCGCCTTTGCCGACGATCAGGTCGCCGCCGCTGTTCACTGCCGCGCCGTTGTTGAAGATGGCCTTGCCCGTGGAGCCCTGGACGGTGCCCAGGGTGAAGCTATCACCGATGTTCAGCTTGCCGTTGGCGCCGACATTCAACTGGCCCAGGCCATTGTTGGCGGTGCCGACGTTCAGGCTGCCGACCGTTCGTACACTGTCCAACTGTGCGACCTGGTTGTTGCGCCCGGCGAGCGGCCGGTCGATGTTGACCGCCCCATTGCTGGCGGGAGCGCCGTTGCTCCAGTTGCCGTTGTCTTCCCAGGCGTTGCCGTCGTCGACACGATAGGCGTTGCCGTCCTCGTCATAGACAAAATGATGGGCGTCTCCGGTCCAGTTCGTCGTGGCGAATACGGCCGGGGCGAAGGAGCTCAATGCCAGTGCGACGGCGAGCGCGGTGCTGGAGGGTCTGAAGCTGTGGGGTGTCATGGTTTTCTTTTCCAAGGCGGTGCCTGTGTGGTCGGAGGGGTGGAAATGGCGTTGAGTGCGCTATGGATCAGCGGCGCGCGCCGGGGGTTGAAAGCGTTCGATGGCTGCACAGAGGCGCGAGGCGCTTCCTGGCCGGGAGAGGAGTTTTCTGGCTATGAAGTGCAATAGGACCGGTGCTGTAACAGTGCGGCCTGAGTGATCTGTTCATAAGCGTTGAATAACTGATCAAGTTGTCCGGGGAAGTTGTGAGTGGGCCGGTAACTTAATAAAGAAGAAGGCGGGAATATACGTGGGGAGAGAGGTTTGGAACTTTTTTTAAACTTTTCAGAAATATCTTTATGGTGATCGAGAATAATCTTTGTTGGTTGTGGTTAGTTCGTTGTTGTAATCGGTGGAACTGTCTGGCACGGACTTCTTTTGCGAATTGTGTTCAAGTTTTATGGGGTTTGGACGAGGGGGGGTAAAGAAGGGGGTAAAAAATAAAGACGGCGGGGTAATGATTTTTTTGCTTGAAGGGATGTTTTTGTCGAGAGATCAGTATTTGTTTTTAGAAGGTGATGATTTTTTATTGTTTTAAGTTCTTTTGCCGAGGGGCGGAAGTTACGGTGTCCGATATGCGGTTCGATTCCGCTCAAGCCTGATCGAGACTGTCATGCAAGTGGCGAGCGCGCCCATGTTTCAGGACCGCTCGCAATGCCGGGGAATCGACGCGATCAACGATCCGCCAGTTCCCGGGGCGAGGCGACCCGGGCCCCTGGCTTGAGGACCAGCCACAAGGCCGCGGCGATCAGCACGCCGCCATACAGGTGAGCCATGGACAGCGGCTCGTCCAGCAGCAACGCGCCCCACAGCACCCCGAACGGCGGGATCATGAAGGTCACGGTCATGGATTTGACCGGGCCGATCGAGCTCAGCAGGCGGAAATACAGGATGTAGGCAAAGGCGGTGCAGGCCAGGCCCAGGCCCAGCAACGACAGCCAGACGCTCCAGCCGCCCCAGCTGGCGGGCGGCTGGCTGATGGCGCTGTAGGCGAAGATCGGTAGCAGGAACAGGCTGGCGCCGAGCATGCTGCCCAGGGCCGAGAGGCGACTGTCGAGGCCGCCGGCCTGGTCCAGCCAGCGCCGCGCGAGGAAGCCGGCGAAGCCGTAGCAGGTGGTGGCGAGCAGGCAGGCCAGCGCGCCCAGCAGCAGTTCCAGGTCGAATGCCATGGGGCCGGCGCGGGTCAGGATGCCCACGCCGAACAGGCCCAGGCTGACCCCGGCGATTTTTGGCGGGGTCAGTTTTTCATGGAAGAACAACCCGCCGATCAGCACGCCCATCAACGGCGTGGTGGCATTGAAGATCGCCGAATAACCAGCCGGCAGCACCAGGGCCGCCACCGAATACATAGTGGCGGGGATGCCGGAGTTGATTACGCCAAGCAGCAGCACGGTCTTGAACTTGCCCTGGAAGTCCCAACTGATGCGCATCAACGCAAGGATCACCAACAGGCCGGTGGCGGCGATGGAGACACGAAAGAAGGCCGTGGGAATGCTACCGATCACTGGAGCGATGATGCGCATGAACAGAAAACTCGCGCCCCAGATCGCGGCCAGGGACAACAAACGCAGGGTATCGACAAGTCTCACGGCGCAACTCCTTTGATGGGCCGTTCAACGGCCCTTTTTTCAGCAGGGCGAGAGTGTTGCCGAGAGACGGGACGCGGGCAATCGCTATCTTGCGGTTGAATGGGCGGCCGCCTTCGCTATCTGCGCAAAATTGCACTTCTCCTGTACCCGGTTCACTGGCTAAGCTCAGGCCTTTCCGAATTCCCGCAGAGGTCTCACCATGCCGCAGAAATGGCCCGCCGCCGATATCGCTCGAACGATCCTCGATGGCTTCGACGATTACCGCGAGCATTTTCGCCAGATCACCGACGGTGCCCGGGCGCGCTTCGAGCAGGCGCAGTGGCAGGAGGCGCAGACCGCCTCGGCGGCACGGATCAACCTGTACGAGGAAAAGGTCAGCGAGACCGTGCAGCGGCTGCGTGCGACCTTCGACCTGGAGACCCTGCTCGACGTCAATCAATGGCCGCTGGTGAAAAGCGCCTATATCAGCCTGATCGACCTGCGCTTCGACGATGAGTTGTCCGAGACCTGGTACAACTCGGCCTTCTGCGGCCTGTTCAGCCATGACCTGATCAGCGACGGCTGCATGTTCATCCACACCACGCGGCCGAGCCTGCGCCGCGCCCGGGCCGCGCAGACCCGCACCTACCGGCCGCAAGGCCATCTGTCGACGATGCTCGAACAGATCTTCGTCGACTACAGCTTCAGCGAAGCCTACGCCGACCTGCCCGGCGACCTGCGGCGCCTGGAGTCGCAGCTGCGGGAGAACCTGCCGGACTGGGTGTGCAAGGACCCGGAGCTGGCGGTGGAGCTGTTTTCCTCGGTGCTGTACCGCAACAAGGGCGCCTACCTGGTGGGCCGCATCTACACCCATGACGAGCAGTGGCCGCTGGTGATTCCGCTGCTGCACCGCGAAGGGCGGGGCATCCAGATCGACGCGCTGATCACCGACGAAGCCGATGTGTCGATCATCTTTTCCTTCACCCGCTCCTATTTCATGGTCGACGTACCGGTGCCGGCGGAGTTCATCGGTTTCCTCAAGCGCATCCTGCCGGGCAAGCACATCGCCGAGCTGTACACCTCCATCGGTTTCTACAAGCACGGCAAGTCCGAGTTCTACCGGGCGCTGATCAACCACCTGGCCAACACCGACGACCAGTTCATCATGGCCCCGGGCGTGCGCGGCATGGTCA
>Ga0213823_1001777_pt1 | contig 12506 bp, 9 predicted proteins | sample MC6MC0907MG_FD_179887 | JGI IMG/M metagenome (GOLD analysis project Ga0213823, IMG submission 179887) | Enriched soil aggregate microbial communities from Iowa State University, Ames, United States - MC6-MC0907-MG | ecosystem: Environmental > Terrestrial > Soil > Unclassified | place: USA: Iowa...
CAAAGTGATCACCATCATCGCCTTTATCATTCTGGGCGGGGCGGCAATCTTTGGTTTTATCCCGATGCAGGACGGCTCACCCGCACCGGGGCTGGCGAATATCACCGCAGAAGGCTGGTTCCCGCATGGCGGTCTGCCGATCCTGATGACGATGGTGGCGGTCAACTTTGCCTTTTCAGGGACGGAGCTTATCGGTATCGCGGCGGGCGAAACGCAGAACCCGCATAAAGTGATTCCGGTGGCGATCCGCACCACTATCGCGCGGTTAATCATTTTCTTTATCGGCACCGTGTTTGTGCTGGCGGCGCTGATCCCGATGCAGCAGGCTGGCGTTGAAAAAAGCCCATTCGTGCTGGTGTTCGAGAAAGTCGGCATTCCCTATGCGGCGGATATTTTTAACTTCGTGATCCTGACGGCGATCCTCTCGGCGGCCAACTCCGGGCTGTATGCGTCGGGGCGCATGTTGTGGTCACTTTCCAATGAAAAAACGCTGCCGCGCTGCTTTGCGCAGGTCAATAAAAACGGCGTCCCGCTGACGGCAATCTCCGTGAGTATGCTGGGCGGCGTTCTGGCGCTGTTCTCCAGCGTCATCGCGCCGGATACGGTGTTTGTCGCGCTCTCGGCTATTTCAGGTTTTGCGGTGGTGGCGGTGTGGATCAGCATCTGCGCGTCGCACTTTATGTTCCGCCGTCGCCATCTTCAGGCCGGAAAAACGCTGGGCGATCTGCAGTATCGCGCGCCGTGGTATCCGCTGGTTCCGGTGCTGGGCTTTGTGCTGTGCCTGGTGGCCTGCGTCGGGCTGGCGTTTGATCCGACCCAGCGTATTGCCCTTTACTGCGGGCTGCCGTTTGTCGCCCTGTGTTATGGTGCCTACTACCTGACTCAAACCTCAAAAACCCAGGAGCCTGAACATGTCGCAGAATAATCCGCTTACCGCCCTCCTTGAAACACAGCCCTTTATCGTGCTGGACGGAGCGATGGCGACGGAACTGGACGCGCGCGGTTGTCACCTTGCCGACAGCCTGTGGTCCGCCAAAGTGCTGGTGGAGAACCCGGAGCTGATCCGCGAAGTGCATCTCGATTATTTCCGTGCCGGCGCGCAGGTGGCGATCACCGCCAGCTATCAGGCGACGGCAGAAGGGTTTGCCGCACGCGGCTACGATGAAGCGCAATCCCGCGCGCTGATCGGCAAAAGCGTGGAGCTGGCGCGCAAGGCGCGTGAAGCCTGTCTGGCGGAAAACCCGCAGGCGGGCACGCTGCTGGTGGCCGGTTCCGTGGGGCCTTACGGCGCGTTTCTGGCGGACGGCTCTGAATATCGCGGGGATTACGTCCGAAGTGCTGCGGCGTTTACCGATTTTCACCGTTCGCGGGTAGAAGCCCTGCTGGATGCGGGGGCCGATCTGCTGGCCTGCGAAACGCTCCCCTCGTTTGCGGAGATCGCCGCGCTGGCAGCGCTGCTGGAAAGCTATCCCCGCGCGAAAGCGTGGTTCTCGTTTACCCTGCGCGACAGCGAGCATCTGAGTGACGGCACGCCGCTGCGGGAGGTAGTGGCTGCGCTGGCGGATAATCCGCAGATTGTGGCGCTGGGGATAAACTGTATTGCGCTGGAAAACACCACGGCGGCGCTTCAGCATCTGCACACGCTGACGGATCTGCCGCTGGTGGTCTATCCGAATTCCGGTGAGCACTACGACGCGGTGAGCAAAACCTGGCACCATCACGGCGAAGCCTGTGAAACGCTGGCGGGGTACCTGCCGCAGTGGATTGCGGCAGGGGCAAAGCTGATTGGCGGGTGTTGTCGCACCACGCCGAAGGATATTGCTGAGCTTAAGGCTCTGCGCTAAGTATCGCTAAGCATCGCCGGGCGGCGGCTTCGCCTGACCCGGCCTGTAAAACCCGCAGGCCCGGCACGCGTAATGCCGCCGGGCAAACTCACGCCGCGTCTGCCAGCACAAACATGCCGTACGGGTGGATCTCCAGGTAGTAATGGTCGCCTTCGTTGGGCTGCAGACGCGTGGCGTTAACCTGCAGCAAAATCTCCTGCCCGTGCCACTCCACAATTACCTCGTACTGCGGCCCCATGTAGGCGACGTGACGAATAGTACAGCGCTGGCTGTCGTCTCCGCGTTCGCTCAGGGTGATGGCTTCCGGGCGCACGCCGACGGAGCCGGAACCTTCACGCGCAAAGTGCATCGGGCGCGGCAGGCGATAGCCGTGGATCTCCACGTAATCGTCGCTGAAGCGGGCCGGGAACAGGTTTGCGTCGCCCATAAAGCTCGCCATAAAACGCGACGCGGGCTGGCGATAGAGATCCTGCGGCGAACCGATCTGCATAATATTGCCTTTGTTCATCACCAGCACCGTGTCCGACACCGCAAACGCCTCGCTCTGATCGTGCGTCACGTAGAGTGAAGTGATATTGAACTGCTTTTGCAGCTCGCGAATTTTGTCGCGCATACTGCGGCGCAGGTTGGCGTCGAGGTTACTCAGCGGCTCATCAAACAGCAGCACTTTCGGTTTGAGGATCAGCGCGCGCGCCAGGGCCACGCGCTGCTGCTGGCCGCCGGAGATCTGATCGACATAGCGATCTTCAAACCCTTCCAGATCGACCATCGCCAGCGCCTCTTTCACCCGCGCTTTGGTTTCCGCGCGCGACACGCCGAGCATTTTCAGGCCGTAGCCGACGTTCTCGCCCAGCGACATATGCGGAAACAGGGCGTAAGACTGGAACACCATGCAGATATCACGCTGCTGGATGGAGCGATGAGTCACATCCTCGCCATCAATCAGAATCTGCCCTTCAGTCGGCTTTTCCAGCCCGGCGACCAGGCGCAGGACGGTGGTTTTCCCACAGCCGGACGGGCCGAGGAGCGTCACCATCTGTCCCTGCGGAATCGCCAGGTTGATGTTCTCGATAACGGTGTTATTCCCGAAGCGCTTGGTGACATTGCGCAGTTCAACGAAATGTTTCTGAGTCATAGTTTTACGCCTGGTTTTTAGCTTTGGAACGGGAGGTACGCGCCTCACCGATCAGCCAGTCAAAGAGGAAAATGATCGCCAGCATGACCACAATCAGGATTGAGCCGTAGGCAATCGCCACGCCGTATTCGCCGTCTTCCACGCGGTTCAAAATGTAGGCCGTGGCCACGCGGGTGTCTGGCGTGACGAGGAACACAATGGCGCTGACGGTAGTAATGGCACGCACGAAGCTGTAGATCAGCGCCGACAGAATCGCCGGGCGCAACAGCGGCAGCAGAATGTGGGTGATGGTGCGCAGGGAGCCCGCACGCAGGCTAAGAGAGGCCTCATCGAGCGATTTGTCGATCTGCCCTAAGCCCGCAATCCCGGCGCGAATGCCGACCGGCACGTTACGCATCACCATCGAAATAATCACAATCGCCGCAGTGCCGGTGAGGTAAACCGGGGCGCTGTTAAAGGCCAGAATGTACGACACCCCCGCCACCGTACCCGGCACGGCGAAGCACAGCATGGTGGTGAATTCGATGGTCTTTTTGCCTTTGAACTGCTGGCGCACGACGACCCAGGCGATCAGCAGACCAAAACCGGCGGTGATCGGCGCGGCGATCCCGGCGTAGAGCAGGGTATCGAGCAGCGAAGGCCATGCGCCGTCGCTCATGCCCTGGCCGAACAGCTTGATAAAGTTGTCCAGCGTCAGGGTGTAATCCACGCCCCAGTTGACCGTAAAGCTGCCGTAGAAAATGCTGCCGTAAAGCAGGGCGTTAAAGGCGATCCACACCGTCAGCAGGGCGACCACGCTCCACACCAGCGTCACCGGCAGGGGCTGCACGTCGCCACGGTAGGATTTGCCGGAGACCGTGACGTACGAGCGCTTGCCGATCCACATGTACTGAATGCAGAACACCAGCAGGGAGAAGACCAGCAGGAACGCGCCGAGGGTGCTGGCGGCCTGATAATCGAGCTGCGAGCCGGTGATGTAGAAGTAGATTTGGGTGGCTAACACGTCGAAGTTACCGCCGAGCACCAGCGGGTTACTGAAGTCGGCCAGCGACTGGACGATGACGATCAAAAACGCATTGGCGAGCGCGGGTTTCAGCAGCGGCACGAAGACGCCTTTAAAGGTCTGCCAGCGGCTGGCGCGCAACGTATAGGAAGCCTCTTCCAGCGAGGGATGAATGGTTTTGATCGCGCCGTCGAGGATCATAAAAGCCATCGGGGTAAACGCCAGCACCTGCGCCAGCCAGATACCGGTGAAACCGTACAGCCAGTTGGTGTTGGTCAGGCCGAACCAGTCGACCATCAGCTCGGTGATGTAGCCGGAGCGGCCCATCATCAGCGTCACGCCTAAGCCCACCACAAACGGCGGGGTGACGATCGGCAGGATCGAGAAGATGCGGCCAATGATGGCGCTGCGTTTCGCGATGCGGGTGGTGTAGATCGCCAACACCAGCCCGAAGAAAGTACAGCCGATACCGACGGCAATCGACAGCAGCACGGAGTTGATAATTACCTGCACGATGTGCGCCTGGGACAGCACATTCATAAAGGCCAGCGGGGCGAACTCCCCGGCGTCGTTGGTGAACATCGGAATGAAAATCGCGATGCTCGGCCAGACGATAAAGATGCCGATCAGGGCCACAATGGTGATCAGCGAGCCAATCACAAAGCGGTCGCCGCCCAGCCACTCCAGACGCGTCAGCGCCAGAGTCATAATCGCGCCGAGAGCAACGAACAGCACAATGGTGGCAAAGCCTAATCCGCGTCCTTCCACCGTAGCGCTGACGACGATAAAGGCCATGCACAGCAGCGCCCAACCGGCGTCGAGATAGTGGCGGCTGCGCTGCTCGCGCTTCGCTTCGTTAAACGGCCGCACCAGCAGCAGGCTTGGCAGCAAATACCACAGCCAGCTGATATTGAAATGGGACCAGCTGTAGGCGTCGAGAATTTCCTCGCGCGTCGACTCCAGCAGGCCGTAATCGAGGCTCCAGCTCGGCAGCAGCGCAAACGCCAGCCAGCCGACTAAAACCCACAGGAATACCGCATCCCGTTTTTTAACGGGATGAAGAGCGAGTGTGTGTGACATAAGTTTTCCGGGCGTTGAGGAAAATGTTGGCCGGGTCACGCGCAGACGCCACCCGGCATTGACCACGTATCGCGGGCTTATTTACCCATCTTCACGTCGCTGACCCATTTGTTGATCAGCGCTTTGCGCACATCCGTTGAGCCGTACTTGTCCATGTCGTAGCTAATCAGCTTCAGATCGTCGAGTTTCAGGGAGTTCGGCGAGGTCTCGGCGGTGGTGTTGGTCAGGATTTGGTAGGATTTGCCTTTCTTCCACGCCAGCTCCTGCGCCTCTTTTGACAGCACCCAGTCCACGAACAGCTTCGCGTTCTCTTCGTTACGCGCGCCTTTCAGAATGCTGACGCCGCCGATCTCATACCCGGTGCCTTCGCACGGTGAAATCAGCTCCAGCGGTGCGCCCTGTTCTTTTTCCAGCGAGTAGTCGTGCAGGAAACCAATGCCGATAGCCGTTTCACCGCGCGCGGCGTTACGCGCCGGGGCGATACCGGATTTGGTGTACTGGGAGACATTGCCGTTGAGCTGTTTCAGGTAGTCAAACGCCTGATCTTCGCCCCACAGCTGCACGAAGGTTGCCAGCGCGGTATAGGCGGTGCCGGAGCTTTGCGGATCGGCGATCTGGATCTCGCCTTTGTATTCCGGTTTGGTCAGATCTTTCCAGCACTTCGGTACCGGCAGGTTTTTCTCTTTCAGGCGCTGGGTGTTGACGCCAAAGCCCAAAATACCGACGTAAACGGCGGAGGAGAGGTTGCCTTTCACCTTGGCGGGATCGCGGAATTTCTCCATGATCTGCTCAAGATTTTTTGATTTGTATGGCTGCAGCAGCCCCATTTCCCCGGCCTGAGACTGAGGGTCCAGCGTGCCGCCGTACCAGACGTCTGCCTGCGGGTTTTTCTTCTCGGCATCGACTTTCGCCAGCGTGCTGCCGGAACCGTTGCGGATAAACGAGGTTTTGACGTCGTACTTATCGCCGAACGCTTTGGTTTCGACTTCGCACATTTCGTTGGTGGCGCTGCAATAGACCACCAGACGGCCTTTGGCCTGTGCGGCACCGGTCAAAGTAGCCAGCGCGATCCCGGAAGCAATGAGGGTAGAGAGAAGCGTTGTTTTCATTATTCAGCCCTTTTAAGACGTTATGTGACTGCGAGAAGCGGTGATGCCCGACATCAGCAGCGGCATCAGTAATAAACCCATCAGTACGGCGGCGATGGAGAGCAAACTGAACATCCCCGACCAGCCGTAATGTTCAATAACCAGTGACAGCGGCCATCCGGCAAGCGACGCCCCCAGATAGGCAAAGACGCCGAGAAAACCGGTAATTGAGCCTGCCGCCTGCTTGTGTCCGCATTCGACGGCGGCAAGACCAATCAGCATTTGCGGCCCAAAGACAAAAAATCCGACCGCAAAAAAACAGAACGCCAGCAGGGCGTAGTGGTGAACCGGCGCCAGCCACAGTGCGGCGACAGAAACCATCAGGCCCAGCGTGAAGAGCAAAATCATCGGCGCACGCTGCCCGCTGAACAGCAGATCCGAGCCCCATCCGGCGAATAGCGCGCCGAGCAAACCGCCGACCTCAAACAGCATCACCGTCGCGTTGGCGCTGAGCAGATTGACGCCGTGGCTTTCCGACAGCCAGATGTTCCCCCAGTCGTTCAGCGCGATGCGGATCAAATAGACCAGCACATAGGAGGCGCCGAGCAGCCAGATCATCGGGTTTTGCAGCATGGTGGTGCGTAACATCTGCCACAAACCCATCGGCGGACTTTGCTGCTCCTGGCGCAGCTCCAGCGGATCGTTGCGCCACTCCCCGACCGTTGGCAGACCCTCTTCCTGCGGTGTCCCCCGCAGTTGCGTGGTCAGCCAAATGCCGAGCACAATGCTGATAATCCCCGGTGTCAGCATCGCCGCCTGCCAGCCCCAGAGATGGGCGGCAAAGGCACATATCAGCGGAATAATCGCCCCACCGATGTTGATGGAGGTATTCCAGCATCCCCACCAGAAGCCGCGCTCGTTACGCGAATACCAGTGGGTGAGCAGGCGCGCACAGGGCGGCCAACCCCATCCCTGAAAGAATCCGTTCAACGTCCAGATGAACAGCAGCAGGCCAAACGAATCGCTGAAGGTAAACAGCACGTTCAGCACCCCGGTGGCCAGCAGGCCGATCCCCATAAACGCCCGCTGCCCGTGGCGGTCATGCCACAGTCCGGCGGCAAATTTCGACAGACCGTAGCTCAGATAAAACAGCGATCCGATAAGCCCGATATCGCTTTTACTCAGTCCCAAATCCATCTGCAGGGCGGGCAGAACGTAATTGACGCTTTTACGCGTCAGGTAAAACGCCGCGTAGCCCACCACCATGCACAGCAACAAGCGTGGGCGCAGGGCCCGATAGCGTTGAGAAATCTGTTCAGCAGACAGTGCGTGCATGGCGTTCTCCGTTTGAGCTGACTGTAGGGAAGTGCAAGGCAAAAGGGATGAGAGAAAGTCTGGAGTGACTAAGACTTTTTCCTGGTTAGTGCGGTGTTTGTTGCAAAATTGTGGGCAGGTTAACAATTACGCGCGTGCCGCCCTGCGACTCAAGGGTAAATTCACCGCCCAGGGCGTGTACGCGCTCGCGCATGCCCTGAATACCAAAGCCGGGCGCATTGTCCGGCGCAATTCCGCTGCCGTTGTCCGTGACCTCGAGCAACAGGCGGCCATGGTGCTGGCGCAAGACGATCCGCACTTCGCTGGCGTCTGCGTGTTTGCTGACGTTATTCAGCAACTCCTGCAACAGGCGATAGAGGGTAAAGACCAGGGTTTCGTTTTGCGGCGGCGCGGCCAGCTGCCAGTCAAAACGGCAGTCGATGCCGCGCTCGGCAAAGGCGAATTCGTTCACCAGATGGTGCAGCGCCTCCTGAAGCGAGAGTTCATCCAGCACCGGCGGACGCAGCTGGCGCAACAGCTGGCGGGTCGAATGATGGATGCGTCGCGCCAGCTCGTTGATCTGCCCGGCGGCTTCCACCGCCAGGGGGGTATCTCCCGCGCGTTTGACTAACTGGGACTGGATCTGAATCGCCGTGATGTTCTGGCCGATTTCGTCGTGTAGCTCGCGCGCCAGATGCTTGCGGGTATCTTCTTCCGTGTGGATCAGCTTTTCGGTCAGCGCCCGACGGGCCTGCAGCTCAGCTTCGAGCCTGCGGCGATAGTGATCGAGATTCAGCGCCAATTGCTGCTGACGGCTGATGGCGATCCCCAGCCCGATGCCAAGCAGGGACTGGGTGGCGAGAAAAATCTCCAGTTCCAGCAGGTCCGTAAACCCCACGCCCACCTGACGGGCAATGGTGATCATCATGCTGCCGAGCAGACCGGAGAGCACGCCGCCCTGCCAGCCAAATTTCCACGCCATCACCACGTTTGGCAGGAACACCACAATCAGCAGCAGGCGTTCCAGGGCGGGGGAGAGCACCATCTGAGTGCCGATCCCGATGATGAAAAACAGGCTGCACCAGATGATCAGCGACGTGCGCAGGGGCGGATTGGTCGTGTCCAGCCCGAGAAGATGGTAGCGATGCTGCTGGCGTAAAAACTCAAACACCAGATAGACGAACGGTGTCAGCAGCACGCCGCCGGTAAAAGAGGCCAGCCCCAGGAGCGTGGCGGGGCTTTGCAGAAACGGTGCGAGACACAGGGTTTGCAGCAGCGCGTTGACGCTCACCGCCGCAATCAGCAGCGACAGCCGCTGCCAGTACAGGGGAAAACGGTGCCAGTAGCGTTGCACCGCGTAAGCACTGAGTAGCCCGAGCGGCGGCGCGGCCAGCATCAGATAGCTTGTCAGTAATTGCTCATTGTGCAGCCAGAGAATGGCGGCGAGCATCGGCAATACCACGGCGGGCCAGAAACGGCGCGACAGGAGGATTAGCAGCGCCAGATAGACGCCCTGCGGCAGAAAAAGCACCGCCTGCTGGCCGTTGTGGGTGAGATAAAAACTGAGCGTCCACAGCATCAGCCAGCCGGTTCCCCAGGCCAGCATAATAAACAGGGAGAGAACAATGTGCCGCAGGGAGCGCCGCATCAGTGGCCCGTCAGCAGCTGATTGTCGAGAGCGAAATGCACCAGCTCAATGGTGCTGCTGCACTGCAATTTTCCCAGCACATTGGCGCGGTGGACGTGAACCGTCTTATGGCTCAACTCGAGGGTAAAGGCGATGGCCTTGACGCTTTCGCCTTTTACCAGCAGGTCGAACACCTCCCGCTCGCGCGGGGTGAGGACATCGAGTACTTTCGATACCGGCTGGCCGCCACGCAGGGCTTTGACCGCGTCGGCGCAGAGATAGTGGCCGCCCATGCCGACGGAGCGCACCGCCTGCACCAGCTCCTCCGGGCCGCAGCGCTTGGTGAGATACCCGCTGGCTCCGGCGTCGAGCGCGCTTTGCACGAAAGCGGGTGTGTCATAGATGCTCAAAATGATGGCGCGAAACGTCGGGCGCTGCTGGCGCAGACGTTTGAGCAGGCTAAGCCCGTTTTCATCGGGCATGGCGACATCCAGCACCGCGACGTCAATCTCGCTGTGGGTTAACGCCGACCAGGCGTCAGCCGCACTGCTGTACTGGCCTTCGACCACCAGGTCGTCCTCCAGATTTAACAGCTGCGCAAAACCCGACCGCACTACCACATGGTCATCCACCAGCACCACTTTGATCATTGCTTATTTCTCTTGCCGAAGTTGATATCCATGATGCCTGTTGCGCCGGGGGTGGCAATAAGCTGAGCACGGATATGTAACCTGTGTAACAAAAATGCAATAAATTAAAAACCTCAACGAATATTCCAGCGTGTTTCAGGCGGCGCAGCGGATATCGCCATTTTCAGGGCGGGGAGTAGGCGGCGCCTTTATATATGAATAAATCCGCGCGTTTATTGATGTATTGTGAAATCGGGTAAAGAAGATGTAACGCGCTGCGGCAACAGGCGCTGATTTTATGTCTGTCTCTCGGGCCTGATTCGTTAACTCATGGTTCGATAATCTATTATTTCACATTTTGTTAGTATTAAAACCTAATGCTGAAATCTGCTGTATTTATTATTCTAATTTTATCTCTTATTTGTTGAAGTTGTTTGTTATTGACTGAAAGGGCTATTTCGCCTTTTTTTTCGGTCATTACGGGTTACTATTTATTGCATCAGTGAGGCGTAAGCCGAAATACGAAAATGGCTTTGAACTTGCTGATGAATATGTTTAGAGATTTTTTGATTTGTGAAGGAATGACGCCAGAGAATTAATCTGGCGCGGGAGTGTTTTACTCAAAATTCATTAATCAAAAATCTTATTTGTGTGTCATTTCCTTAATTACAGGACCACTTTTTATGAAACTGAATAACGTTTTTTCTGCTCTGGTATTGGCTTCAGGTTTAACTGCATTTGGCGCTCAGGCCGATCAAGGTAGCGGTGTGGTGACCTTCACCGGCTCCGTGATTGACGCGCCATGCTCCGTTGCGGCGGGCGATGACGATCAGACCATCGACCTGGGTCAGGTTTCCAGCTCTGCGGTAGCAAACGGCGGGACTTCTACTCCGATTCCTTTCTACATCCACCTGGAAAACTGCTCTGTTGATACGGCAAACACCGTTTCCACCACCTTTACCGGCGCAGATTCCAGCGTTGACGGCGCGGTACTGGGTGTGACCGGTTCTGCCACCGACGTGGGCATCGTGATGACTGACGGCGACAGCAACACCATCACGCTGGGCGAAGCGACCGCAGGCCAGACCCTTCAGAATGGCGACAACACCCTGGCTTATTCCGCCTACATCATCGGTGGCGAAGCACCAACCGAAGGTGATTTCACCGGCGTGACGAACTGGACTCTGGCATACGAATAAGGTTTTCCCTTATTTCACGATGTTATTCAGGCGGCCTGTCCGGGCCGTCTGAAATTGAACTTTGACCGAATAAGAGAAAAGGGATTGCGATGCATATTTTAATATCTACATCGACACCGCCGATCGTGAAAATCTTCCTTTTTCTCCTGTCTGGTTATTGCCTGCCATTACTGGCGGCAAACCAGGGGGACGGCGCGGTATTCATTAAAGGGGAGGTGCTTTATACCCCCTGCGCAATTGATCTTGATAGCCGCGATCAGACGATTGATATGGGAGAAACGCCCGTCGCCGAAATAGCCACCAAAGGCTACGGCCCAACGCGTCATTTTACCGTTCGTTTAATTAATTGCCTGATGTTGCCATCACCAGGGCACAGCCTGTTCGACTCTGAGTATTACCAAATCACCTTCGATCCCATGACCGGAACAGAACGTTTTGGCATTCGCGGAGAGGCCGAGGGCATTGAGCTGACCCTGCGCGACACCGAGGGGAACCGCGCCCTGCCAGGCGTGGCGCTTCCGGCGAAAGAGGTGACGCAGGGAACGCTCGATCTTCACTACGCGCTGCAGATTATCAGCGACGGTAAGCCTCTGAAATCAGGCGCTTATCAGTCTCTGATTCGCTTCAGAATGGATTATTACTGAGATGCATAAAAAGACTCTGCCACGATTCAGACGCTCGACCCTCAGTATGCTTATTCTGGGGATGCTTCTGCCGGTTTCAGCGCCCTGGGCTGATGATGATATCCAGTTCAACACTGATGTGCTGGATACCCAGGACAAAGACAATATCGATCTTAGCCATTTCTCCCGTCGCGGCTACGTGATGCCAGGCGAATACACCTTCACCATTATGGTGAACAAGGAGAGCCTGCGGGAAGAGCAGATTGTGGTCTATCCCGAGGGCGAAAATGGCCAGCAGAGCCTGATTTGCCTGACGCCCGATCAGCTCTCACGCTTCAATCTGAAATCCAGCGTGATGAACGATCTGCGCTGGCTGCGTGACGGCCAGTGTCTGGATAAGAGCAGCCTGGAAGGGCTGGAGATCCGCGTCGACCTGGCGAAAGACACGCTCTATCTGGCCGTCCCGCAGGCTTACCTTGAATTCACCGCCCCGAACTGGGACCCGCCGTCGCGCTGGGATGAGGGGATCACTGGGGTGATGGCCGATTACAACCTCAACATGCAGACCCAGCACTCGGTGAATGCGTCTGACAGCCAGAGTCTGAGCGGAACCGGCGTTTTTGGGGCCAACCTCGGGCCGTGGCGCGCCCGCGCCGACTGGCAGACCAACTGGGACAAGCGTAACGGCACCACGGATAAAGATTTTAGCTTCAGCCGCTACTACCTCTATCGCGCCATTCCGTCGCTGAAGGCCAAGCTGACGATGGGCGAGGATTACCTTAGCTCGGACATTTTTGACACCTTCCGCTTTACCGGGGTGAGCCTGAACTCAGATCTCAGCATGCTGCCGCCGAGCCTGCGCGGGTACGCGCCGGAAGTGACAGGCATCGCCCGCTCCGGCGGTAAAGTGACGATCAGCCAGCAAGGGCGCGTGCTCTATGAAACCCAGGTGGCGGCGGGGCCG
>Ga0213823_1001783_pt1 | contig 12479 bp, 5 predicted proteins | sample MC6MC0907MG_FD_179887 | JGI IMG/M metagenome (GOLD analysis project Ga0213823, IMG submission 179887) | Enriched soil aggregate microbial communities from Iowa State University, Ames, United States - MC6-MC0907-MG | ecosystem: Environmental > Terrestrial > Soil > Unclassified | place: USA: Iowa...
TGATTAAAGTTAATGTAAAAATGATAGTTTGGATGATTTGTATACTGTTCATTCCATTAAGCTTAATTGGATGTACAAAGAATGAGGAATCAAGCAGGGAAACAAAGATTTTCGAAATTGCCAATACAGAAGAGGTCGTTGGTAAAAAGGATGAAGCTGTGGTAACTCTTAGGAAGCATTATATGATTCTAAATCCACCAAAAGATCTAACAGAGTTGAAAGAATTAGTTGAAAAATACAGTAAGGATCATCCAGTTGAAGGTGAAATGAAAGTAATGGAAGGCAAAAACAGGATTTTTGATCTGTCCTTTTATAGGGAAAGTGAGGATTTGCCAAGAGACTGGCAGCCTGATGAAAGTTACATGAATACAGATCGGCTGGAACATCATAAGAATGATCTAATTGCCTATATCATTTGGTCAGATGCTGAACCACAAAAGGAATACACTGTTTATGATAAAAGTAAGGAAGGAATGGTCATGAAGCAGATGCATTTTATTGAGGATCAGCTTGTTGAGTGAAACACTTTCCAAACACTAAAGGGATTGTGACATATTAAATAAGTTATCTATAAAATTAGCTGATAAATTAGGATTTAAAAAACATGTGAAATATTCAATTTTTGTCTAAAAACATCTATTCCCTTTATTCCAGAAAAGGGCGCGATTGTTGAAGAATTACAAGGGTGATACATATTAGTCATGACTAATATGTACCACCCTTTATTTTTTATGACTTTTTACGTTTTAGGCCTTTAACATTTACCACCATAACAAAATTCCCCCAAACACTTAGTCTGAGGGATCATAAAACTCACTTCAATATTCATCTGAAATCCGCTAAAAATATTTATTCCTGCAAGCAGTTCCAATTAGATACTTAGTAAATTCCAACCGCATCAAATCCAGATTTAACTGCAGTCAATTCCGCACTGCCTTCACCATAAAGATCAATTGCAGACTGAACAATCGCCTTGCGCGCATCGCTAAAATCGGAATTTGGAGTTAAATAAACAGATAAAGCACGATAGTAAATTTTCCCCAGTTTTTCCCTTCCGATTTCTTCACCGATCAAGTAAGCAGCATGGTTTGTAATCGAGGAGTTAACATGGACACCGCCGTTATCTACATTTAGTGGCATGTGATAAAATTCATCCATATGGGCCGGATAGACTCCGCTGCCATATGCTGCTCTTTGTGCATTACTTACAACAACACTATTTGGATCACTTAAGCTGCGCAATCTCGTTACACCGTCAGCTTTAGCAGCCGGTGCCATAATATCCTCGCCCATTTCCCAATCATCATCATCAACGAGTGCACCAAAGACATCAGCGAATGATTCGTTTAGTGCTCCTGGTTGATTGCGGTATACTAAATTTGCTGTATGAGTGATGACGCCATGAGTCATTTCGTGGGCAGCAACGTCAAGACCAGCTGATAGTGAAATAAAGAACTCACCGTCACCATCACCATAGGTCATCCAACGCCCATTCCAGGATGCATTGTTGTAATTATTGCCATAGTGGACCCTAGAAATGATTGCCATTCCTTTACCATCAAGGGAATTGCGGCCATGCTCATTAAGGTAATAGTCATATACCTTTTCCGAATTATAGTGTGCATCGACAAGTGCCCGATCATAGTCACCTATAAATGCAGCAGAATTCCCAACATAGAGAGTATCATTTGCGGAACTATTATCATTTTTAGCATCATATGTGAGTATACCTTCAAGACCCTTATGAGAGTAATCTGCTAACGCAAACTTAGTCCCAGAATTCGGTTCCTTCACTTGGGTAATATGTAATTCCCTGTGATCGCCATGTACCCCTTTTCCAGCACCTTTTTGTGTTTTCATTTCATCTGCATGCATTAAGCCATTATACTTATCGATAACTTTTCCTGTTTTTGCATCTACAAAGACAAACCAGTTTCCAGGTTCATCCCCCATGAAGTTAGCATTCACCTTATAAGCGGTATGATTTTCCCCTTCAAAAGGATAGACAACAAGCTCAGCAGTCGGCTCATATGTCAGCTCTTCAGGTGCTTTCACAGAGGACAATGCAGTCTTTAGTGCAGCATCAATGCTTAATGTGGCGGTCGTGTCCACTGTATCATCGACAATCGTCTGATTTACTCTTCCGTTGACGGATACTACTTCATTATCCTTATTAATATGAACAATAACTTCGGATCCTTCTACGTTAACTCCATTTATTGACTGATTAAAGCGGACATGAGTCATACCCAGTTCATCTGTTTGAGTATCTTTTACTTTTAGATTTTTACCCGGATTTTTAATTCCGGTTTTAACTTCGTTTTTCTTCAAATAATTTAATGCATTGGATGGGGTACTAGAAGAGAATTTCTCTGCAAATCGCTCCTTCACAAATAAAGGAACGCTTGCCTTCTCATTCCACTTCTTAGAAGCTTGTACACTATTAACCACCTTCGAATCAACCGGATTTGCAAATACACTACTAACCGGGATAGAACCTACCAACAACGCTGACGACAGAACTACAGGAACAATAAACTTTTTCTTCAATACCTTATACCCCCTATTAATTTCCATCGTCTTTATTATAGATTATTAGACATTGATTTACATGAATAGTTTGAATTATTTGAATTTAATTAAAAATACTAATTTATACCCAGTTAAGACATTGAAATAGGTGTAAATTACCATTTAACAAAGCAATGAAATTAAAGAACGTTAATAGAATTATCGAATTTTCTATACTTTTGTTGAATTTTGTTGTTGATAAAAGGGGCCTGTGCCCCCCACTAATTGGAAGAAAAATGGATCAATAAGTGCTTGGAATGGTAAGAAAGAAGGGGGAAATCTAAAGTTAGTTTTTAAATTAATTGCGTATGAAATGCTGTAATTTACTTATTAAGACAAAAGATTCGATATAAAACTGATCTCTGTGAATTTTCAAAAAAATACGTTGCTTTTTCTATCAATGGATGGTATGTTGATTGTAAATTCAATAATGTTCACATGTTACTGATCCGATCAGGCAGGGTGATAAAGTTGAAAGAATTTCATTTTCTTTTGACTCTATCTCCGTGCCTTTTTTATGTTGATTTATGGTAAAGAGCTATGATTTTAACTTTAACGAAAAATGAAACTGGCCTATCGTACTTTCAATATGTCAGTATTCATAAATTTTTTAAGAGGAGGTCTAAAAATCCGGAATTTTAAAACTTATAATCTTTTATTAGATTTAAAAAAATGAGGTGATAATGCTTCAAAAAGTACTACCAATTATTAAAACTGATGCTCAATTCTCTTTCCTACAGTTGTTTTTAATATATTCAAATTCGAGGAGGGTTTATATGAAAAAAGCTGGAGTCATCTTATGTCTTTTTTTAATGTTTGCATCTTTAATCACTTACCAACCGACAATATCTTCAGCAGAGGATTCTACTTCTAAAATTAATGAAAAACCACAAGTGATTCCAAGTTTAAGAGAATGGGACGGAGGAACTGGTTTATTCAACATTAAAGAGAGTTCCAGAATCGTTATTGATCCTCAGTATTCAAAGGAATTGAAAACAACAGCAGAAGTGTTTAAAAATGATTTGATAGATATTACTACTCATAGTTTATCAGTTGTTATAGGAGAACCAAAAGAAGGAGATTTTTTTCTAACATTAGATTCCAATGATTCAGGGATCGGGAATGAAGGGTACTTATTTGAGGTTAAAGATTACCTGACAATTTGCGCAAATACAACAACCGGTGTTTTTTTCGGAACAAGAACGGCCCTTCAAATCCTAGTCCAAGATACCGAAAAAAGTCATATAAGTAAAGGGATAGCTAGAGATTACCCTAAATACAAAAAACGTGGTTTTATGCTGGATGTAGGCCGAAAGTTTTTCCCGATGAGCTTCTTAAAAGAATATGTGAAAATGATGTCATGGTACAAAATGAACGATTTCCAAATCCATTTAAGTGATAACGCCATTTTCAAAGATAGTAGCAGAAAGCATTGGGACCAATATTCGGCGTTCCGTCTTGAAAGTGAAACTTACCCTGAGTTAACAGCAAAAGATGGGCACTATACGAAGGAAGAATTTAATGAGCTGGAGGGGCTTGCGAAGGTATACGGTATGACGATTACTCCTGAAATCGATACCCCGAGCCATGCATTGGCTCTTACAAAAATTAGACCAGATCTGGTCCATCCGAATTTGCCGGTTGATCATCTTGATATAACGCGTAAAGAAACCATTGATTTTATAAAATCTGTTTGGGATGAATACCTTGAAATTTTTGATGCTGAAGAAATTCATTTTGGTGCAGATGAGTTTTATACTGGAGAAAAAGAAACGATAGAGATTTATAGAAAATATCTAAATATACTTAATGAACATTTTAAGAGTAAAGGGAAAAAAGCAAGGGCTTGGGGCAGCTTATCACAATTCCCTGGTGAAACACCTGTTGACAAGGATATCGTTTTAAATATTTGGAACAATGGATGGCATAATCCAGTAGCAGCGGTTAATGACGGTTTTGATGTGATTAATACGAACGATGGGCTTCTATACATTGTTCCATACGCAGGCTATTACAATGATTATTTAAATACGAAGTTATTATATGAAAAATGGGAGCCGAACATTTTTAGCATTAATAACCCGAATCTAAACCTATCAGAAGATAATCCGCATCTTCTGGGAGGAATGTTTGCTGTATGGAATGATATGATTGGATATGGTTATACAACATTTGATGTTCATGAACGTGTAAGACATGCAATGCCTACACTTTCTCAGAAAATGTGGAGCGGGAAGGCAGAGGAGTCATTTGATAACTTTAGTAAACTATCAAAAGACATTGGTGAAGCACCGGGAATGGATTTGCTTCGCGAGGTTCAGACCAAGGATGATTTAATTTTACACTATGCATTTGACCGTGGTGATAATTATCAGGTAAAAGACAATTCGAAAAATAATTATTTTGGAAAAGCAAATGGAATTGAGAGAACGAAAGATGGAAGAAACGGCAGAGCTGTTGTATTTAATGACCCTGAAGATCATATTAGCACAGATTTATTGAGTAAAGGATTTCCTTGGTCGACTTCGATGTGGGTAAAACTTGATGAAAATCAATCAGAAGGGGTTGTCCTTGAATCTTCGGACGGTTCTCTGAAACTAGTACAAAAAGGTACAAATAAGGTTGGTTTCTCACGTGAAGGGTACGATTTTTCCTTTGACTATTCATTGCCTGTCGGTCAATGGGTACATCTTGCCTTAAATGGAACAACGAAAGGGACGTCATTATATGTAAATGGTGAATTAAGAGATTCGACGAATCGGACTCTTGTTCTCCCCTTAAGTACGGTCGGAAGTAAAACAAAAGCATTCCAAGGTACTCTTGATGATTTCCGTGTATATAATCGCCCGTTAAGTAGTATTGAAATCAAGCAATTGGCAAATGCTTCGATCGACAACAACAATGTTGCTTCATTTAAAAAAGTTGTCGCATCTTCTTCAGAAACAAGCTCGCTAAAGCCAGAAAATGCGGTTGATGAAGATCTTCAATCAAGATGGGCATCCGGTTATAAAGATAATGAATGGATATATGTGGATCTTGGCGAAACGTATAAGATTGACAGCGTAAAACTCAATTGGGAAGGAGCATATGGAAGCGGTTATGAAATTCAGGTGTCTCAAGATGCACAAAATTGGACAACCGTGTACTCAACGACAACAGGTGATGGGGGAATGGATGAAATTCAATTTGACCCTGTTGAAGCGCGATATGTAAGAATGTTTGGAACAAAACGAGCAACGAATTATGGTTACTCTTTATGGGATTTTGGAGTTTATGAGGCAGATTCGTCTTCAAGTATTTTACTGTCTCTTCAATCATCTAAGAAAATGATTATTCCGGGACAAAAAGCTGAAATTACTGCAGTTGTACAAAATAAAGAGTCAGAAGAGGTTCGAGATGTACGTGTAGAACTAAATGTGCCGTCAGAATGGACTGTAGAGCCTATTTCTAAAACAGAGTTTACAAGTTTGTCTCCTGAAGAAAAAGTGGAAGTGAAGTGGGAAGTTATTGCACCTAAAGACGCTCAAGAAGGAAACGTGGACTTTTTTTCTGAAGTTTCGTTTGCTTTACGGGGCAAAGAAAAAATTGGCTATACACGAAAAGGACTAACGGTTGGAGTTACCCCGCAGCCTCCGAATGAGGATTCCTATATTAGTGATTTACCGTTTTTTGGAGGTACTGCAAATGGATGGGGGCCAATCGAAAAAGATAAATCAAACGGTGAAAATGGAGGCAGTGACGGCAATCAAATCACCCTTAACGGTGTATCGTATGACAAAGGTCTCGGTGTTCACGCTTATTCTGAAGCTTCATATTTTCTTGGAGGAATTGTATCGACGTTTAGTGCGGATATTGGAGTAGACGATGAAGTGAACAACCGTGGTTCTATCGTTTTCCAAGTATGGGCTGACGGGGATAAAATTTATGACAGCGGCTTAATGACAGGAGATTCCGCGACAAAACATGTAAATGTTGATGTTGCCGGAAAAAGTGTACTCAAATTAGTTGTCACAGATGGAGGCAATGGTGTAGGCTCAGATCATGGAGACTGGGCGGACGCAAAGATAACGATTAGTAAGTAGTATTGTAATGTAAAGGTACTTTTTTAAATTAAAAAATTTAAACGGGCAGCTCTCATCATTAGTTTGAGTCGCCCGTTTTAATATTTAAAACATTCCTAAGAAAGTTAGTTTTTAACTACTTTCATTCCATTTAGTGGTTATTAGTCTAAATAAATGTATTTAATAGAATCTATTTAATGTTGACAGTTATGAAATAGGCTTTGCAGCAAATGGAACAGGACTACTCTCACCGAAAATCCCACCTGCCAATCAGTTAAGATGGGAAGCATTTGATGCGCAGTGGAAGTCATTTTACAAAACGGAGGAAAGGCAGCAAAAGGAAAAGCATGAACTGGTGCTAGATTGGGAAGTGCCGATTTACCTTTAGATTCGGTGGAGGGCTACATCAAGGATTTATACACAGACTGCGATGCTGTTTTTGAATGAGTAACGGTTCAAAATCTTTCTTTACTTTTCCGATAAACTTAGAATCAGTGTCCGCATCATCATTTAAGAAGTACCTGACCGTCAATTTGTTCTCCTTTATCGGTTACAACATTCATGAAATCGTACCATTCGATATTCTTATCAGAAGTATTTTCCGCAGAATATTGTACCTGGATATAAGAAAATCCCTTTTTGGGGTACGGAAACGATTCGAAGAATGAGGGGCCACTCTGGAAAACAAAACTAAAAATAAAAAATTAGATGTTTCATGACAATAAAATTATTCCGTTAAAGGGCCAGATTGTTGAACAACACCTGTTGAGTGACAATAAAGTTGTTTAATTACAAATAAAGTCGTTTCATTTACAATAAAGTCGTATAAAAAACAATGTAATTTGTTCAGTGAAAATATAGTCTTAGACTGGCAATAATAGATATAAATAAGAATAATTGTATGAGAAAAGAGGTGAATATATATGTCGAGTATTAATGATTCTGAAGCTTCAGTTGCATGGCGTGGATTTCATCATGTTGCTTTGGCTACTCCAAATCTTGATGCAACAATTAACTTTTATACGAAAGTATTGGGCATGCAGGCAAGTGAAATTTTCCCCGGTAGGCATGTTTTTATAAAACCCGGAATGACCGATTCATGGGGAATTCACTTTTTTGAGAAAAAGGATGCTCAGTTATTTACTTTCCCTGGAGCTCCAGATCCTCTGAAACTAGAGAGGAACGGCTTTGCAGCAGGTTTTTTGCAACACATTGCATTTGCCTTACCGAACGAAGAAATTGCTCTTATTCTTAAGGAACGTCTAGGGAGCTATGGGGTCCTTTCAACCGATATTACAAGTATTGGGCCTATTCGCAACCTATTGTTTTATGACATTCATGGTTTGTTATTGGAGGCGACATGGCCATCATAGAAAAATCTTAAACCCAATGATTTGTTAGATATTAAAATGAAGCAACTTTATTGGTATTTAACAATGAGTAAGATAAGTACAGTTCCAAGATATTAAACAACTATTTTTTACACCGTTCAAATTTTCTGAACGGTGTTTTGTGTATTTATAGCAGTAGAATTAAACAACTTTATTGTCATTTATCAACACCTTTAAAGAAAATTGAATGTCTATGTTAAAGTTTAGTAGAAATTGTGAAGGTTTGTAATTAAATTAATAGGGGGTAAGTTTAACAAGAAATACTTGATTAAGCTAGCTAATCTCCTAACAAAAATGTCATTTTCATATATAAAACTCTTCTTCAAAAGGTTGAACGACGTAAATTGTAGAATTAGTATAGCAACTATTTTGTTAGGAGGAAAGCTATGCAGGACTTATTAGGAAAAGTGATTCTTATCACAGGAGCAAGTTCAGGGATCGGGCTTGCCACAGCCGAATTAGTGGCATCTAGAGGAGCAAAGGTCATTATTAATTTTCGTTCAAACGAGAAGGGTGCTATGGAGGCTGTCAAACGTATTCAAGAAAAAGACGGAGACGCTATTGCCATTCAAGCTAATGTAATGAAAAAAGAAGAAGTGAACTCGATGGTTGATCAAGTTCTTTCTTCATTTGGCACGATTGATGTGTTGGTTAATAATGCTGGCGGTGGCATCCGTCAAAGCACATTTATGGATATAAGTGAAGAACTATGGGAAGAAACGTTTAGATTAAATGTACATAGTGTTCTTTTATGTTCTCAAGCCGTATTAAGGCATATGATTCCGAAGAAAAACGGCAAAATCATCAATGTATCTTCGGCGGCTGCTCGTATTGGAGGTGCAGGAGAAAGTATTCATTACGCATCGACTAAAGGATCAGTAAATACAATGACGATTGGTATGTCTAGAGAGCTAATTGAATATGGGATTATCGTGAATGGAGTGGCACCGGGAATGGTAGAAACGCCTTTTCACAAGAAATTTGCTCCAAATGATAATCGTCTTGACCGTATGGCTTCATCTGTACCTATTAAACGGGCTGCAACACCAATGGAAATAGCAGAGGTAATTGCTTTCCTTTCTTCCGATGCCTCAAATTACATCTTAGGAGAAATTATAAATGTTAGTGGTGGAAGATAACTAAAAAAGGGCTTTAGCCACTGACTCTCTTCCTGATAGAAGCTCATTTGTTATTCCATTATAGGGCGCGATTGCAGAAGATGATGGCTAACGACTTTGAATCGTTAGTCATTTTTAAATCATTCTTTAAATACATGTCTACTATGATAGATCAAATTATAATTCTAATTTTTTTATAAAAAGGTATTGATAACCAGCCGTATCCGTATAATGCTCCTCGATAGTCAAATCCGTTTCATGATGGTGCAAACCGTCGATGAAATGTACGGCATCCCGAGCGTTCATATTGATAACAATGTCATTCTTACTAAATCCAATGCTACACGACTAAGAGAGAGCCCTTCAAGACGTTACCCCATCATTTGACTCTTCGATATAACCCTTCAGTTCCGGCAAGAACTGTCGTTTTTTTAGTAAATGGTAACATATAATATAATCGGTTCTCGGATGATAACCATAAAAAGCAAGGAGGTAAGTCCATGAAGGTTTGGTTCAGGCTAATCCAGTTTTGCTCGGCATGTACCGATTAACTTCGGATGGCATTGCCCAAGTGAATAATCTTCACTTGGGACGTGATTTAAGTCGTGTTAGCGATTTTGTTCTTGCTATTAACTAGAAAATGAAGATTCCCAGAAAGTAAGTTATTCTTTTTTATTAACTTGGTTAATATTTTATGTTATAGGAAAATGTCTGGAAGAGGTGATGTCAAGTTGGACGGGAACACTAAGATCACTTTTTCACCAAAGATTTGGATTCCAAAACAGATTGAAGAAGCATGGAAATTAAAACAAGAACTTGGCCAAGAGGCCATTTTTATAGCTGGAGGAACATGGATTCAGCTTCGCTGGGAATCGGGGGAGAAGCTTCCCAATCATATCATTCATCTTGGAAAAATCGATGCATTAAATAAGGTTCAGCTGTCAGCTGACCAAACCTTAAGTATTGGTACATTCACCACCTTAGCAGCCTGCCGCAGCCGCCCTGATATCCAGAAGTACTGGCCGATTTTAGCAGAAGCCGCTCGAAATGTCGCATCTCCAGCGGTACGAAATCAAGGTACGATAGGCGGGAATATCGCCTGCGGCTTTGGAGATATCATTCCAGCCCTGCTGGTGTTGGGTGCAACTATTACTTGGTTTGATGGATCCGACTATATAACCGATGAGGCAGGCAATTTTTTAAAGAATTCCTCAGCCAAAATTGTAACGGAAATTCATTTACCAAAATCCCCAAAAACTAAAACCTTTTATAAAAAAATTGGCCGGCGTGAAGCCTTTACACCTTCCCTTTTGACGGTTGCCGGTACACTCGCAATGAATGAACGAAATAAAATAGAATATGTTCGACTTGCGGTTGGTGGAGGAGACATTGTTCCTTCCCGTTTACTAACATGTGAAAGCATGCTCCAAAATCAAGTGCCAAATGAAGAGTTATGGCAAAAAGCACATGCACAAATCCTCCAAGAATTCCAGCCGCTAACAGACCGTTTTGCTTCCTCTCACTATCGTAAATTAGTTGCTGCTAATCTATTAATTGCCGGTCTAACCGAATCGTTATCTTAAGGGGGGAGTGCTTTGCATCTTAATCGTGAATCATCAGGCGAAAACTGGCGGGTAAGACCTGATGGAGTAGAAAAAGTAACAGGCACCTTAAAGTATCTTACTGATTTAACGTTTCCAACTATGTTATTTGGAAAGATTATGCGCAGCCACTATCCACATGCAAGGATTATAGCCATTCATACAGAAAAGGCGAAAAAACTGAAGGGAGTCCATGGGGTTTTAACCTATAAGGATATACCTGGGTTAAATGGGTTTGGTATTCTCGACCCGGATCAGCCTGTCCTATGCCATGATAAGGTTCGGTTTATCGGTGATGCTGTCGCGGCTGTAGCCGCTGAATCCAAAGAGATAGCCGAACAAGCCTTAAAGTTAATTGAAGTGGAGTATGAAGTTTTCCCGGTAGTCGATGACCCAGAGCTATCGCTGTTACCGTCAGCACCTCAAATTCATGAAAAGGGAAACATCCTCCACCGTTCATCCTTTAAAAAAGGAGATTTGGATGAAGGCTTTAAAAATTGCGAGTTTATTATTGAAGAAACGTATGATACTCCAAGGCAAATCCATGCTTATATGGAAACGGAAGGAGGAGTGGTAGTTCCTAATAAGGATGACGGGATCATCGTCTACATGGGGACGCAACATGGCTACTGCGACCGCTTTCAGCTTTCGAGAATTTTAAATCTCGATGAAACCAAAATACGGGTTGTCTCAAGTCCGATGGGAGGCTCCTTTGGAGGAAAAGATGAATTAAATGTTCAGTCATATGGGGCATTGCTCGCGCTTCACACGGGTTATCCTGTAAAAATCCATCAAAATCGGAGGGAGTCGATACATTCAGGAATAAAGCGGCACCCGATGCGGATTAAGATGAAAACAGGTGTGGATCGTGATGGAAATATTTTAGCGCATGAAGCTACTATCATTGCTGATACGGGAGCATATGCGACACTCGGCCTTACAGTATTAGAGTGTGCGGTTGAAAATACAGTCGGACCTTATTTGATTCCAAATATCAATATTGATGGCGTATCTGTTTATACGAATAACGGTGTATCAGGAGAATTTAGAGGGTTTGGAAGCAACCAAGTTGTTTTTGCACTCGAAGGGCAGCTTGATCGGTTAGCTGAAAAATTAAAGATGGACCCTATTGAATTGAGAGAAAAAAATATTAAGAGATTAGACGGATTAGGTGCCCTTGATCAAACCATTGCACCAACGGATGGAGCAAAAGAAGTCTTGGATGCCATCAAACAGTCTAACATTTTACGGATGAAAAAAACGGATAATGGTAAATGGAAAAGGAGAGGTGCAGGGATTGCGATAACCATTCTCGGCCAAGGATTGGGCCACGGGATTCCGGACCCAGGGGCAGGGTGCATGTCAATCAGTAAGGATGGCAAAATTGAAGCAGCTTTTGGTGTAGAAGAGGTGGGTCAAGGGGTATTGGCTGTCATTGAAACCTTACTTATGAAAGCCTTTAAATGTGGAAGTGATGATCTCAATATTGTAATCGGGGACACGGAGAAGGTTCCACATTCCGGTTCGACAACGGCATCAAGGGCAACAACCATGATTTGGTTAGCCATTGAGAAAATGAGGGAATCCTTTGAAAGTCAAATTCTTCAGCGTGCATCACAAATGACGGGACTTCCAAAACAGCAGTTGTGTCTAGGTCCAGGTGGAATATGGAGGGAGTCGAAGCTGATCGTCTCTTATATTAATTTAGCAGGTCAATTAAATGAACCTATTGAGGTA
>Ga0213823_1001784_pt1 | contig 12465 bp, 13 predicted proteins | sample MC6MC0907MG_FD_179887 | JGI IMG/M metagenome (GOLD analysis project Ga0213823, IMG submission 179887) | Enriched soil aggregate microbial communities from Iowa State University, Ames, United States - MC6-MC0907-MG | ecosystem: Environmental > Terrestrial > Soil > Unclassified | place: USA: Iowa...
TGATGGCCGAAAAGGGCTTCACCAGCGTTGGCCTGAGCGAGATCCTGCAGACCGCCGGTGTGCCCAAGGGCTCGTTCTATCACTACTTCAAATCCAAGGAACTCTACGGCCAGGCGCTGCTGGAGGACTATTTTGTCGGCTATCTCGCGGACATGGAGCGACGCCTGACCCTGCCCGGCCTCAGTGCCTATGAGCGGCTGATGGATTACTGGCAGGGCTGGCAGAACCGTTGCACCCTGGAAGGCCATGGCGATGAATGCCTGGTGGTCAAGTTGAGCGCGGAAGTCGCCGACCTGTCCGAGTCGATGCGCCTGACCTTGCGCGACGGCGCCGAGCGCATCGTTGCGCGCATCACGACGTGCCTGGAAGAAGGGCAGTTGGATAACAGTTTGCCGCAGACCGACGCTCGGCAACTGGCAGAAACCCTGTACCAACTCTGGTTGGGTGCCAGTTTGTTGAACAAGCTGCAGCGCACGGGGCAGTCGTTGCAGACGTCGATGGTGATGACCAAACAGCTTTTGCAAAGCTGAGGACACCCACAACCCTTTCTCCCGACCCGCCAAGGAAGCGTCAATGGGCATTCGAGGAAAAGACCTTTCCATTTTTTGAGCACCACTGACGAGCGGCAGCCATAAAAAGTGGAACTCCAACTCACAGCCACCAGTCAACTTTTCTGTCGAGACTCAGAGCTTCCCACTTACACGAAGGTTTATGAATCATGAAGAGTGAACAGGTAGAAGGCGTAGCGGAAAAGTTGGCTGGCAAGGCGCAGAGCGCGGTCGGGAAACTGATGGGTGATTCGAAGATGGAAGCTGAAGGTGTCGGACATCAAGCAGCTGGACAGCTGACTAAATCCTACGGCGATGCACTGGATAACGTGTCGACCTTCGTCAAAGAAAAACCGATAGCTGCAATCGCGATTGGTGCTGCGGCATTGATCCTGATAAACCGAATTTTTCGTCGCTGAGTGAGTGACTGGGTTTTTCACCAGACGTTGAAAGACTGGAAAATTGAATTAAAGGAAAGGGCCCCTCGGGGCCCTTTGTTTTAGCCGGTCTTTCATGGACGTTATGGATTCAACGACAGACCGCCGAATGCGCGGGAATGCAGCGTTGCTCTCACTGATATTTGATGATGCTCTGGAGGGTCAGCGCGCCGTCCAATCGGCTCGATACTGCAGCAGAAAGTCGACGAATGCCCGAACCCGCTGAGGGACATAGCGGCCATGGGGGTAGAGCAGGGTGTAGGGCCTGGAGCGTCCATTGTAGGGCTGGAGTACCTCAACGAGGCTGCCATCGGCCAGTTCGCGTTCGACAATGAATTTGTAAGTCTGGAACAGACCCGCACTGTGTTTGGCCAGGGTAACGCCACCCAGCACATCATCCGAGCAGCAATAGCTGCCGTCAGTGAAGATCTCCCGGTGTTTGCCCTCGACGTCGAACAGCCATGAGATGCGTCGACCGCTGCTGGGCAGTTCAAATTGAATGCACTCGTGAGCGACGAGGTCATCCAGTGTCGTTGGTGTGCCGGCCTTGCTCAGGTATTCAGGTGTTGCGACCACGACCAATTGTGCGTCTTCGAGCAACCGCGCAATCAGGGTCGAGTCCGGTTGAGCCCGGACCCGAATCGCCAGGTCATAGCCCTCCGCCACAAAATCGATATTTCGGTTACCCAAGTGGATATCCACGCTGACGTCTGGATATAGCGCTCGAAACTTCGGCAGAAGCGGCAAGATCCGGTGATGCCCATAGGTGGTCGGAAGACTGACACGCAGCCGCCCTGAAGGCTTCGATTGAGCGCCCATGACTTCTTGCTGCGCTTCCACCAATTGAGTCAGGGCCTGTCGGCATTGTTCGTAGAACACCCGTCCCGGTTCAGTCATCCGGATGCTGCGCGTGGTTCTCACGAACAGGCGTGATCCCAAACGCTCCTCAAGACGCAAAATTGATCGGCTTACTGCCGCAGGCGTCACACCGGCGACCTGCGCGGCTGCGGTAAAACTGCCGGTTTCCGAGGCGAGGCAAAACAGCTCGATGCTGCCTAACTGCAGGTCATCAAAATGGCGCTTCATATTAATCACACCGGGTATTCGCGAAGTGCCCGAAAGCATACCGATGTCGATGATGCAGTGGCGAGGACCGCGGATCGATTCATTACACCGCGTCACAAATGAAGTAACCGCACCCGCATTTATTCATTGAAGGCAACCTCCTAGAGTTCACTCCACTGCCGCCTCCTCATGCCGATGAGGCGCGAACTGGAGACTCTTCCGTGCCTTTCATCAGCGTTCGTATCACCCGCGACGGCGTTACCAAAGAACAGAAAGCCCAGGTCATCGCCGAGATCACCAAAACCATGCAGACGGTGCTCAACAAGGATCCGCACCTGACGCACATCGTGATCGAGGAAGTCGATACCGATAACTGGGGCTACGCAGGAATAACCACTACCGAGTACCGCCAGTCGCTGGTGGAGCCCAAGTAATCACGCCATCAGGCTCGTCTGTGTGTGAAACCCCTTTCGTAAACTATTGAGGAATTATCATGAGCCATTCAAAAAAAGTCGTTGTGGTCACTGGCGCATCCCAGGGGCTGGGCGCAGGCATCGTCGAAGGTTTTCGCAAACTCGGCTATCAAGTGGTGGCGACTTCGCGCTCCATCAAACCGTCAGCGGATCCGGACATCCTGACCGTCGCCGGTGACATTGCCGATCCGGTGACTGCCGAGAAAATCATCCGCGAAGGCGTAGCGCGTTTCGGCCGCATTGACACGTTGGTGAACAACGCCGGGATCTTCCTCGCCAAACCGTTCACGGCCTATACCCGCGAAGAGTATGTAAATACTGTGGCCACCAACATGGGCAGCTTCTTCCACATGTCGCAGCAGGCGATTGCCCAGATGGAGAAACAAGGTGAGGGCGGGCATGTGGTCAGCATCACCACATCGCTGGTCGATCATGCCATCGATGGGGTGCCGTCGGTGTTGGCGTCGCTGACCAAAGGTGGTATGAACGCCGCCACCAAATCTCTGGCGATCGAATACGCCAAACGCGGCATCCGCGTTAACGCCGTATCGCCCGGGATCATCAAGACCCCGATGCATGGCGAGGAAAGCCACGCCGCTCTGGGCAGCCTGCATCCGCTCGGACACATGGGCGAGGTGCAGGACATCGTCGCAGCGGTGCTGTACCTGGACAGCGCCAACTTCGTCACCGGTGAAATCCTGCATGTCGATGGCGGCCAAAGCGCCGGTCACTGATGAAGACAGCGAGTCGACAAGAAGCCGCCACAGGCGGCTTCTGCCTTACATATCTGTCGCAATCACATCTGTTTGCCGTTACGCGCAGCGATCGCAACGGTGGTCGGCGAATCAGCCAGTGACACGAATTTGCGGGTCGCGCCATCCAGAGCATCGATGCATCCCGCCTCGATGTCGTAGACCCAGCCGTGCAGATTCATCCGTCCCTGCTCAAGCGCCAGGGCCACCGATGGATGCGTCCGCAGATTCGCCAGTTGCGCGATCACGTTTTCCCGCACAAGACCATCAAGCTTGGCGCGGGGGGTGTCGAACTCATGTGCTGCGTTAATCGCTTTCGCGGCGTCCGAGTGACGTAGCCAGTTAGCGACCGCCGGAAGATGATCCAGGCACGTGCAGCGTGAAATCGCGCCCATCGCCCCACAGTCCGAGTGGCCGCAGATCACGATGTCCTGTACCCCGAGCACGGCGACCGCATACTCGACGGTCGCCGACACGCCACCCGGTTCAGGGCCGTAAGACGGCACAATGTTGCCGGCGTTACGAATCACGAACAGTTCGCCCGGCTCGCGCTGCGTAAGGAGTTCCGGCACCACACGACTGTCCGAGCAGGTGACGAACAACGCCTTCGGATTCTGTTCTGTCGCGAGCTGCTTGAACAGCTCGACGCGTTGCGGATAAACCTCGCGCTGAAAGCGCAGAAAGCCGTCAATAATGTCCTGCATGAAGTCCTCCAAACCCGAAAAGCAGATGTGGGCACGAGCACTCGATATGCCTTCGCGCCGCTGTGGTCGGCATTATTGCAGACGTCGCAGGTGTTGGCAGTACTCGATGTCTGCAACATGAAGCTGATGACAGCGGGGCGCTTGGGAAAATAGCGGGGCGGCCGGGTGAGGGCAGGGCCATGCCATTGGAAATGACAGTGCAGCCATCTGAATGCCGGAAATACGGTTACAGTGGTCCTCCATGTCTGTTTTCGCGCAGCTGCACCAAGCGGTAGTAGCGAACGTACAGAGGCAGAAAACCGCAAATCCACCGCTATGTGAACAATGAATATTCCGCTGTTTGTTGCTCTGGATGGGCCCAAAGGCACCGGCAAAACCACGCTGTTGGAGTCCGTCACAAAGGTACTGAGGGCCGGCAACAAGAAAGTCATCCGGCTTTGCGAGAGAAAAAGCGATCCTTTTCGGGGTGAAACCATGGCCCTGATCAACGCACTTGCCAGAAATCCTTCTCAGGATCTGGAATGGGCTGTGTGCCAGCGCCTGGCTGATAGTCGGCGCTGGATTTCCCGAAACGTGCTGACGGAGCAGCCGCTGGACAGCATCATCCTGATCGATCGCTGGTATCCGTCGGATGCAGCGTTTCGCCGAACCATCCCGTTTGCCGAGATTCTCCAGTTGAACCTGGATCGAGACGTGCGAGTGCCGGATCTGCATGTCGGCGTCGTCACCGATCCGGATATTTCATGGACAAGGGCTGCGACGAGATCGCGAGGATTGGGCGGCACTGTGATCCAGAAGTACGCAGAGCATGTGGCGTGTACGGAGATGTTCGAGCAAGCGGTCAAGGAGCACGGTTGGGTTCTGTGCCGTAATGAGGGAACGATTGACGACGCTACGATGCAGGTGGTTTCTGAGATTTATAGGGTGCTGGGGTGATTGTTGGAATGAAGACAGGCGTTGGTGCATTGTTAACGGTACCTGAAAATAGGGGCGCGGCCCGACCAGCTACAGATTTTCACTGGTACAAAGTGGGTAAGGAAGTGGGGAATGTAGTGCCATCGGTAATGATTACTTGCTGCCCCAAAACGCCGCTCAGCCGTAGTTGATATCCAGGATGAATAGCGATCACAGCAAGATGCGTTTAGTCCTGCCTGTCAGCACTTTTCTTTACAGCCCAACAATGAAAAAACGCGTATTTATCAAGGTGTGAATGGCTCTCAGGAAAAAATGGCGTTAGCATTCGAGTCACTGCATATTACAGTTCGTTTCGGATCAGGGTCGCATTGTGGAAAAGCTAAAACGCCTCGAAAGTGGAATTGAAGGGCTCGACGCTCTGCTCAAGGGCGGATTGGTAGCAGGCTCTTCATACATAATCCAAGGGCGCCCAGGGTCTGGAAAAACGATCCTCGCCAACCAGCTTGGGTTCCATCATGCGAGCAACGGAGGCCGTGTTCTGGTCGCGACGTTACTCGCCGAGTCACACGACCGTCTTTTTCAATTCCTTTCTACTCTGAGCTTTTTCGACGCTTCCAAAGTAGGCGCCGAAATTCAGTTTGTCAGCGCGTTTGACACTCTGGAAAACGAAGGACTGGACGAGGTGGTGAAACTGCTTCGGCGAGAGATAAGCCGCCAGAAAGCCACAGTGATGGTGGTAGATGGCTTGCTCAATGCGCGCTCAAAAGCCGATTCGCATATCGATACCAAGAAATTCATTTCAGAACTGCAGGGGCACGCTGCTTTTGCTGGTTGCACGGTGCTATTTCTCACTAGCTCCCGCCTCGACGATGGCAGTCCTGAGCACACCATGGTTGATGGTGTGATTGAGATGGGCGAGGAGCTATACGGCACTCGTTCAGTGCGTAGAATTCAGCTTCGTAAAACACGCGGAAGCCCAGCAATGACAGGTCTTCACGAGTGTGAAATTACCGAAAATGGCTTGGTGGTTTACCCGCGACTAGAAAGTCTCTACAGTCACCCATCCTCTCCCGACAGCGCGGATATGACGCGTATCCCCAGTGGTATTGAATCACTGGACGACATTTTAGGCGGAGGTCTGCACAGTTCCAGTGTGTCTCTCGTAATAGGCCCCTCCGGGATTGGTAAAACTACCCTTGGCCTCAAATTTCTGGCTGAGTCGACTGTGGAAGTTCCTGGCCTGCATTTTGGTTTCTACGAAAGCCCGCAACGATTGCGGCTCAAAGGCCAATCGCTGGGTATCGATATCAAAGGCATGGAAGACAGGGGCGCCCTCTGCATCGCTTGGCAGCCTACAACTGAAGGCCTGCTGGATGGTCTGGGGGCACGACTTCTGAAGATCGTCGAGGAGAAGGGCATCAAGCGCCTGTTCATCGATAGTCTTAGCGGTATGACACGAGTTTCGACAAATCCGGCGCGGATCACTGACTTCTTCAGTGCCCTGATGAACGAGCTGCGATCCAGAGGGGTTACGGTATTTGCCTCTTGGGAAATGCGCGATCTGTTCGGCTCCGAGGTGAGTGCACCAAACTCTGACCTGTCCAGCATCGTCGACAACCTGATGCTGATGCGATTCTCTGAGAATTACTCTGAACTAAGCAGAACGCTTTCCATTCTTAAAGTAAGAGACAGCTCTTACGATCCCTCACGATTTGAGGTCGTCATCCGTGATCATGATGTTTTCCTGAAAAAGGCTTCAAGACATGAACCTTCAGTCCCCACTGAGTCATCGCCCGGTTCAAGATCTTAAACCTTTGTGCGGGTTGAATTAACATGACCACCATTCTGGTCGTCGACGACGAGTATTTGATCGCTGACATCCTCAGCTTTGCGCTGGAGGATGAGGGGTTCATGGTGGTGGCGGCCAGCAACGGTCGAAAAGGGCTCGAGGTACTCGAGAGAGAACGGCCTGCCTTGATCATCACCGACTTCATGATGCCGGTGATGGACGGCCTGGAATTCGCCACAGCCGTTCGTGCTCTCCCTTCCGCTAATCAATTGCCGATCATCTTGATGAGCGGTGCTCAGGCACACATCGGTATGCAGAGATCGGATCTGTTTGATGCAGTATTGGCGAAGCCATTCAATATCGACCTGATCATTGCCGAGGTTAAGAAGCTCTTGGGGGCTGAGTAGTGGCTGCTCCATCTATATACCCAGATCAGCCTCAAGCCTGGCGAATGCCTGGCTGCTGGTAATATCTGCAATAGCTGGAGCTTTTCGACGTTCGGCCAATACCTGCTAATGACCAGCGAAGAATTCCATTCCAATATTGTGGTCACTCCCAAAGTCAGCTATGCATAAGTCGAGCAAGATCCTGCGAGCCGTCGACTGACAATGCTTACAGACTTGAATCAATCGGTCAGAGCACTAATGCATGAATTCACTCTGGATCGCACTGGTCATTTTCGGGTGCCTGGTTGCAGCGTCGCTTCTCATGATGCACTGGTACCCAAGACTGGCAGCCCATCATAGGGATGACGACACCAACACCGTCATTCGCTTGGTAGCCAACATTTTTGTGGTCATGACATCGCTGGTGTTCGGCCTGATGATTAATTCTGCCAAAAATACCTTCGAATCCATTGATGCGAACTTCCATGGGTATGCAACCAGCCTGATCATTTTTGACCGGACGCTACGTGGCTACGGAGAAGCTACACAAGACACGAGGAATCGCCTGATTACTTACCTCGAGCGAGCTATCGAAAACCCGTACCGAGGTGACGAAGCACTGCAGCATCGCAACAGTGAGGCGGCTAAATACTTGGATGACATCGGCAAGTCGTTAACCGGTATCAAGCCCCCGGATCGCTTCCATGAAACGATGCTTCAGGATATCCGTCAGCAATATCACTCGCTTATCGAGCAACGCTGGAGGATTGTCGAGCAGTCGGAGGGAGCGATTCCGGGCCCTTTGATCGGGATGCTGGCCGCCTGGTTGACACTCATCTTCGCTAGTTTTGGTTATCGCGCACCACGAAACTCGATGGTAATTGGAATGTTCATAATTTCGGCATTGCTCATCGCAGCTTCTGTTTACCTTGTATTGGACATGGATGTTCCTTTCCACGGCCCTATCCAGATATCCGACGAGCCCCTGCGCAGGGCGCTTGCCGTAATGCAGCTCTAGGCGGTTTGTTGCGTTGGCCCATTCGCCTGCCACGCCATGCCGACGTGATTGCAAAGTTCAGAACTTCGCCTTTTGAAGGGCGATGGGCATTTTTTTGTGGCGACCAGCGCCAAACGAACTGCCGCACTAATGCACGAATTCCTTTGCCAGCAGCACCATGCATGATGAAGAAAAGGAGGTGTCGCTCATCGCAAACGACAGGTTGAGGCCATGCCTGCGCTAATCCGAGAAGCAGACTACCGTTAATGCGGTAACCTACGGCCTCGATACTCCCGGCACATCCATATTGATCTTGCGCCAGAAAGCCTCAGAGAAACTGTAAGCCGAGAAGGCAATCAGACCTAGGGCCATCACAATCAAAATCAGCCATCCAGCGGGTAGATTCTGAAGAGCGTCGAGCGCTTCTTTCATACCAGGTGGATCCATAGCCTGATAAGTGGAACCGCTAATTGCCAGAAGTAAGGCAATTTCTATAAACACAACTCCACGGGCTATTAGACCGAACCGAGACACTGGCCGGACGTACTGCATGACGTCCTCGTCGGCCTCGAAATATTTCTCGAACGACGCCTTCCATCCTTTGATGATGTGAGCAATTCCAACACCAAGCGGAATGATTGCGATCAGGTACACCAACAAATTCGAGTGATCCCACGACAGAAGATGCGCTAGCCAGTCTTTAGTCTGCCCTCCGGAATCCCCCGACCTTCTGATACCGCTAACGAGTAGACCGACTGCAAAAAACGCCAGAGCAGCGTTGACCAAACCTCCGGCAAACAGACCAGTGCGAATCACCACTCCTTTGATTTCTTTGCCGTGATGATCGACATCTCGCGTAGCTTGCAAGACACGCCAAGCCGAAAATGCGAGCAGACCTGCCACCACAAGGCCAACTAGAAAATATCCGAATGGCTGGCTTAGTAAAGCTTCCAGGCTCTTGTGGCTGTCCTTTGGTTTTGTCGAATCAAGTGCTGCCAGCAGCGCGAAGATGCCGATGATCAAATAAAGCATTCCTCGAGCGGCGTATCCTCCCCGAGCGAGTATTACAAGGGTATGTTGCGCAGACATTGAATCTATTCCCGAGAGTAGTACAAAGCAGACCGCGATCGCTGGGAGGGGTTCGATACCAAATCGAAGACGCACTGACCGGATCTTGAATGTACTGCCCCCAACAATCGCTTAAACACCGTAACGCTTATTGCCACCTGAAGTGATGCAGTACCGACCGCCTCGTGGCCCGATACAAACGTGTCCGGAAGAACAAGGGCAGGAGGATCCGTATTCTGGAGCCTGTCTCCGGATTGGTTGTACCGGCGAAGGCGACTGTTTCGGTTTAGAGGCGGTGTAGCAATTCGATCCGGTACAAAGGCTTTTGGAAGAAAGCCACTTTGCAGGTTGGCCATCGACGCTTATGCGCACCCAATCATCCCGTTTTTCGAATACCTGAACCTTGGCTCCCCGGCTCAACTTGGAGATTACTTTTCCGCCTGGTTGATCTCGAATATTTAGCTTGTCTGTGCTTACGTATTGATCAACTAAGGGGGCAGGTGGCGGTGATGGAACCGAGCTGAATGAGACCAGAGTATTCGGAGGGGGAGTGGGGCTCGGTTGCACCTGAACGGGAGGCGTGTCTTTTTTGCCTATTGCCCAAAGGACAGCGAAAAGAATAAGGAGTGGGACAAACCATGACTGAGATTTCTTGCGCATTTCCATTGTTCTCGCTCAGCAAGCATTGCCCAGCCTGTCCTTATGACCAACCTGGCTTCATAAACCTATTGCGAGCTTAGCCAGGCTTCCATTTTCTGCAGCCCTCCTAGCTATAAAAGCTTGAGTTTTGACCAAGTAAGCATCGAGCATTTGTCGAACACGTCGAAAAATGCCTGATCGCTCGCCTGATAGGCAGTGAAGCCCATGGCACGGCATTTCGACATATCCGTGACAACTTCGATGGGTCGACCGAGATCTGCATCTGTGTGCCATGGGGACACCAGGCGATCGATATCGGATTCTTTCAAACCGTGTTCCGCAACCATTTGCGTCCATACTGCTTGGTCGTTATCCATCTGCTTCTCAAGCGGTGAAAGCTGATCAACGCAGGATAATCGGCAGCAGGCAGGCCGAAGTAGTCGGCAATTCGCCTCCACATCCATTTCCAGCGAAAGGTGATTCGCCTGTTCAGTTCTGAGCACAAGACAGTCGTTGGGTACAGTAGGCGCGCAGCGTAATACATCGTTTAACATAATATACATTACACGTAACAATATGTTTCAGGATTAGCCCGGTTGCACGCCAGATTTCAATCCAGCGTTTTCCCCCAAAACCTGACTTTTCAAAACCGCGGCCTTGCCTGAAATTGGCGACCTTCAATCAGCATCCCGCGTCAGCTTTTCAATCAGCGTGCGATGCTGTGGATGCCGCGCAATCAGTTTCCGTCGATCACCTATTTCCATGTCGGCAAAATCAAATCCCGGCGACACCGCTTCGCTGATCAATCCAAATCCGTGCTCACCCTCAAGCAGTCGCGAAGCTTTCCAGATTCCACCAGGCACGTGCATTTGCAAATGCTGGCCTGCGAGAACGTCGCTACCCATCACCAGCGTTCGTAACTCACCGTCACTGAGGATCATGCTGTACTCGACAGGATCGCCCAGATGATAGAAATGCAGAATGTCCGATTGATTGAAATGAAATTGGCCCACTCGCGAATCTTCAGTCAGCAAGTAATAGATCGAGGTCATCAGGTAACGTGGGCCACCGGCGGTTTGCAGCATGGCGCGCTGATCTGCTTGAAAAGTCCTGCGAAAATAGCCGCCTTCGACATGAGGCTGCAGATCCAGCGCCGCAATCACATCTTCGACGCTTGTTTTCCCTCGATTCATGGCCCACTCCATTGATTTAAGGACAGATGCGGCGATAGCTCTACTAAACGGCTATTTAGTGGAGTTAACAGTAGATCGGCGGTTTTCTAAGCAAATACCCTTCTTTTGAGCACCTGTTTATTCAATAAGACCATTCAGAAATCCACCGTTGCCGATAGCAGATAAGTCCTTGGCGTCGAAAGCGTCAACCCGGGTTCACTGTCATCTGATGCGCCCGCCGAACTCCAGTAGCGTTTATCCAATACGTTCTCGACATTGGCGCGTACGGTGATGGTCTTGTCGTCCAGTTTAAAGGCGTAGCGCGTCCCCACGTCGAATCGCTCCCATGAGTCGATTTCCTTCTGGTTGGACTGATCCAGATACTGCGAACTCGAATAGATTCCGCGCCCTGTCAGCGTCAGCCCTTGCACACTTGGGACATCCCACTCTGCGCCGAGATTGACGTTGTATTTGGGGGTCGCGGGTGCGCGGTTCCCGTCAAAGGTTCCATTGGTGGTCTGGGTCAGTTCGCTGTCGATGTACATCAGGCCGCCGAGCAATCGAAACCCTTTGTATGGCTCGCCGAACACACTCAACTCCACCCCGTCATTCTGTCGTTTGCCGTTCGGGCCGAAGACTCGTGTCGTGGCGTTGGTTTCGTACGCAGGCTGTTTGATCCGGAACACGGACGCTGTCAGCGCATACGAACCCGCGTCGTATTTGGCCCCGACTTCGACTTGTCGGCTGATAAAAGGCGGGAAGATTTCATCCTCGTTGACTGACGTCGATGGCGCGATTTTCCCTTGGCTGAGTCCTTCCATATAGTTGGCGTAGAGCGACAACTTGTCCGTCGCCTTGAACAGAATGCCGCCCGATGGCGAAAGTTTTTCTTCGTCATAAGCCGTGTCGCCCTTCACGTCATCGCTCCAGTCGTCGACTTGAACCCTTTGCCAACGGGCGCCAAGGGTCAGCTGCAGGCGATCATCGAAGAAGCCCAGCGTATCGGACAGTGCTACGCCGCTGAAGCGGTTTTCCGTGTAGACCTTGGCGTCGTAGCGTGTTGGCGTGCGCGGCTTTGCGGTTTCCACCGGGTCATACAGATTGCTGCGCCCTGCCGCATACCGCGCGCCACCATTTTCGAAGTCCATGTAGAAGTAACTGGCCGCCAGGTTGAGCTCGTGGCTGACCGAACCGGTATGGAACCAGTTGCGTACACCCGCCGTGGACGTCCGGACATTTTCGTCACGGGTGAAATCCCGCGGTTGAACACTGAAGTCGCCGGCGTCGTTGGTCACCAACACCGCATGCCGAAGGAAATCGTGGTTACTTTTACGGGCGCCGACGCCGCCATACAACATGACCGAATCGTTAACATCGAACTCGCCATTGAGCGTGCCAAACGTATCTTTGGTTCGCGCCTGGCTCCAGGGTTGCGCGTAGTTGTCGCGCACATCATCAGCATCAGGAACTTTAGCGTTTGCACCGACCTGCACACGTTCTTGCGGCGCATCGGTATCGCG
>Ga0213823_1001788_pt1 | contig 12444 bp, 13 predicted proteins | sample MC6MC0907MG_FD_179887 | JGI IMG/M metagenome (GOLD analysis project Ga0213823, IMG submission 179887) | Enriched soil aggregate microbial communities from Iowa State University, Ames, United States - MC6-MC0907-MG | ecosystem: Environmental > Terrestrial > Soil > Unclassified | place: USA: Iowa...
ATATTCCTTTGTTTTTCAATCAGGCCGATGATTCGGTCTGCATCACGTACGGCGGAAACCTCTGGTGTTGTGACAATAATCGCTTTATCAGCTCCGGCCAACGCATTCTGGAAGCCCTGTTCAATACCAGCTGGACAATCAATTAAGATATAATCATAGTCTTGCTTTAACTCACCAATCAGTTCTTTCATCTGCTCGGGCTTAACGGCTGATTTATCAACGGTTTGTGCTGCCGGCAGTAAATATAATAACCCGTCAAAGCGCTTGTCCTTGACCAATGCCTGATGGATTTTGCACCTTTTTTCCACTACATCGACAAGATCATAAATGATTCTGTTTTCAAGCCCCATGACGACATCCAAGTTTCGAAGACCGATGTCTGTATCCACTAAGCATACTTTTTTTCCTTGAAGGGCCAATGCTGTTCCAATATTAGCAGAAGTTGTTGTTTTCCCTACTCCGCCCTTACCGGATGTAATTACTATTGCTTCACCCACTTTAATGTCCCCCTTCGAATCTGTTTAAATTAGGCCTTAAATGAATTAAAACTTGTAATCTATCAACAATGATTTGTCGGTCCTCATCTATGTACGCACATTCCATTTCCCGTTTCTCATTGTTTTGCATGGTATCCGGCGCTCGATTGATAGAATCACTTATCTTAAGCTGCGTTGGTTTCATACTAGACGCCGTGATTACAGCCTCCTCGTTGCCAAAGCAGCCGGCATGTGCCAATCCTTTTAATGACCCCATGATAAAAATATTTCCGCCGGCAACGACCGTTCCGCCTGGATTGACATCACCGATTAATAGTAAATCACCGGGGGCTGTGAGCACTTGGCCTGAACGAACAATTCGTGAAACGGTCATAACCTCATTTTCGGCCTTTAGCCGTTTCGCTTCTTCCTTTGTAATGACATCCGACTCAATATCATCCACAACTAAATTCTTTTTTTGGCGAATCAAGCTCTTAAGCTCTTCCCGCTGCTCATCGGTTAAATATCGATTGCCAACATTTAATTTCACAGAGAATAAGTTACGCTCCTCCTGTGTCCTCGAGTTGGCCGAAAGCTTTTGATCGAGTTCTTTTTTTAGTTCCTCGAAGGAACATGTATCATCAAGATGAAGGACAAGACCTTCCTTCGTTCCTTTTATTGTAACATTTTGCCGTTTTTTCATGGAGAAATTTCACCTCATAATTAAAAAAGCAATTTCAGAACAAGCAAATTTTTCCTATCAAAAATGAAATTTGCATGTTGTCATGCACATTCCTAATCAAAAGTACTGACATCTTAATTAAAATTCGACATGATGCGTCCATTCTCCTCTTTTTTAAAAAGAAAACTCATACTCCGTAAACTGTGATAAAAAATTATTCAGCTCTTAGTGCTTCGGCATGCTTTTCAAAAATCCGCTTAAAAGGATATCCCGCAATAATGATAAAGACGGCATTTAAGATAAGGGTCGGATAAAAACGCAAATTGATAAAGCTCATAAAATCGAGGTTTGTCACATGGATTAAAAGATCCATTTCGTAAACCCCCACTTCTAATAAGGCGATGCCAAAAAGAGATACGAGGAAGGCAATAACAATATTAGCCTGCATGATATGCATGATTTTTGAAACAAGATAACAAATAAATGGATAAAGAAATAGGTAGATCCCAATTATTTCGATGTAGACAATATCAAACAGTAATCCAAAAATAGCCGCATAAATAATTCCCTGTTTCTTTCCAACATAAATCGTCAGAAATAAAAGGGCTGTAAAGAGAAAATGGGGAGCTGCAATGCGATTCCGTCCCAACATTTCTGCCGGTGCATATTGAACAAAAAGACTTTCTAAAATAAATAAAAACAGAAACAAAAGAGGAAGAAGGAACTTTTTCACGATCCCTCCTCCTTCCCATCTATTGCATCTACCGGTTTCCTGTTTGTTTTTGTGACGATCACATTTTTGATATCATAAAAATCCGCCCCGGGTTTCACGAGTGCTGTCTGGTTTAATCCGTACTGATCCTGTTTAACCTCGACAACCTTGCCTATCATTAACCCTTCTGGAAAAATGCCGCCTAACCCTGAGGTGATGACAGTTTGGTCCTTTTCAATTTTTGCTCCTGAAGGGATGGCTTTCACCATAAGCAATTTCTTCTCTTGATCATAGCCTTCCACAAGTCCATGCACATCGGTTTCGCCTTGGACGATGGCGGAAATCCGATTCTTCGGATCCATTGAGCTCAATAGTTGTACCGTTGAGCTAAATTGCGTCACATTTTTTACTTTTCCAATCAGGCCGTTTGCTGTTACAACAGCCATATTTTTTTTAACACCGTGTAATTTACCTTTGTCGATAATAATCATTTCATGCCAACGATCAGGGTTTCTGCCAATAACAGTAGCTGGAAGTGGTTCAAAATCTCTCAAGGTCTTTTTTTCACCGAGAACGTCACGCAATTCTTTATTTTCTTTTTTCAGCTCTTGAACTTGTGCTTCAAGGCTGGCAAGATTTTCGATTCGCGATTTTAATTCCTTATTCTCTTCATATGTATTTGTCAGGTCCTGGAGATTTTCAAAAAAGCCTGCAACATAGTTGGTAGGCTTTGAAACCAGGGATTGAACCCAGCCGGTTGTGTCCTTGACAAATTGCTCCGGCCAGGAAAGTTTACTTCTCTCCCTTATAGAAAACCCAATCAATGCCACGAGAACAATAATGCTGACAAGCAAAATAATCAGTCGTTTATTCAAAAAGAACTGTGGCATGATTATACACCTCTATTTTTCTAATAAATAAGAATTTTTAAGTCTTTGAACTTTAAAAACTGTCTAGTACTAGTGACTAGAGACTAGTGAACTTCGCTCTTCTCCATAAGATAAGTCAACACCGAATCACTAACGCTCCGTGATGTCTAGCTTCAGTGCCTAGGGGGCATAGACCCCTGATCAAGGCGCTTCCGCTTTTCTATTTTCCTTTATCTTAATCGAAACGCTCTAGTCCATACGCCGCGCAAAGGAAGCTTCCGCTTTTCTGATTTAACGGGAATCCTTTGCTTTGTTTTTAAATAAATGAATATGATCGAGCGCCTTTCCTGTTCCAATTGCTACGCAATCAAGCGGGTTCTCGGCAATCAAGACAGGCATTTTCGTTTCTTCGCTAATAACCCTGTCCAAATTGCGAAGCAGTGCGCCCCCACCGGTTAATACAATTCCCCGGTCCATAATATCTGCGGCCAGTTCCGGCGGAGTCTTTTCTAATGTATTCTTCACGGCTTCGACAATCGCATAGACTGTATCATTTAAGGCTGCCGCAATTTCTTTAGCCGTAATTTCAATCGTTTTTGGCAGACCTGTTAATAAATCACGGCCGCGGATTTCCATATTGTCGATGCCATCAGGTGTACCAGCAGAACCGATTTCTACTTTAATCGTTTCAGCCGTGCGCTCCCCAATCATTAAATTATAATTTTTGCGGATATATGAAATAATCGAATCATCCATTTCATCACCGGCCACCCGAATCGACTGACTTGTCACGATGCCCCCTAATGAAATAATTGCGACTTCTGTTGTACCGCCGCCAATATCAACAACCATACTGCCAGTTGGTTCCCAAACAGGGAGGTTAGCACCAATCGCTGCCGCAAATGGCTCTTCTATCGTATAGGCATCCTTTGCCCCTGCCTGTCTAGTCGCGTCAATGACAGCTCTTTCCTCAACTGCCGTGATTCCTGACGGCACACAAACCATAACATATGGCTTTCCAGAGAAAAAATTATTACCTTTCTGTGCTTGACGAATGTGGTGCTTCATCATCGCAGCAGTTATTTCAAAATCAGCAATGACGCCATCCTTCATCGGTCTCATCGCAACGACATTCCCCGGCGTCCGTCCAATCATGTTTTTCGCATCGTTTCCCACTGCCACGATACTTTTTGTATCGGTTTGCATAGCAACTACTGATGGCTCCCGTAAGACAATTCCTTTTCCTTTTACATATACGAGGGTATTTGCTGTCCCCAAGTCAATCCCAAGATCTCTAGGTTTAATTCCAAACATAATGTTGTATCTCCCTTTCTGATACGAAATGCACAAATTCCTATAGGCAGGTAATCACCTTATTTATCATGTCTTTTTTCGTACTATTTATATAGATATTTTTCAAAACAGTCCTAAAAAATCATACCCAATATTATATCGTATCGTCAAATAATATCCTAGTGTTATAAATACCCTTTTTCCTTTAAACTCACAAACTTGTTTTCACCAATAATGAGGTGGTCAAGCAAATCAATTCCAATTATTTTTCCACATTCAACCAAACGCTTAGTGACTTCAATATCTTCGCGGCTTGGTGAGGGATCGCCGCTCGGGTGATTATGCAGGGCGATTACTGATGCCGCAGACCGTTTTAATGCCTCCCGAAAAACCTCGCGAGGATGCACGATTGAGGCATTTAAGCTGCCAATAAATACAGTTTGTTTATGAATTACTTGATTTTTCGTGTTTAAATATAAACAAACGAAGTGTTCCTGTGTCAAAAAGCGCATATCGTTCATGACATACTTGGCCCCGTCTTCAGGGGAGCGAATCACATAGCGGTCAGTATAATTAAGATTGGCCATTCTTCTGCCAATTTCAACGGCAGCAAGAATTTGAATCGCCTTAGCCGAACCAATCCCTCTTATTTCAGTTATTTCTTCTAAGGTGGCTGATTTTAAAAGCCTTAAACCTTCAAAATGGGTAAGCAGACGATTCGATAATTGTAATACCGATTCATCCTTCGTTCCGGTGCGAAGCAAGATGGCAATTAGTTCATGATTGGATAAGCTTTGCGGGCCATGGTGGATAAAGCGCTCCCTTGGCCGTTCATCTTGCGGAAAATCACGGATCATTAATGTATTTGTGGACACTTTTTTTCCTCCCTTTTATCGAGGGAGTTAATGAACCTGTAAAAGTTAATACGGCAACTGATAGCCTGCCTTTTTCAATTCCCTAATTGTTCTGGCCACAGGCAGACCGACAACCGCAAAATAGTCTCCATTTATTTTTTTGACAAGCATACTTCCGAGCTGTTGAATGCCATATGCACCTGCTTTATCAAGCGGTTCACCAGTTTGTACATAGGCTTTAATTTCGTCGTCCGTTAACTCCCAAAACCAAACTTCCGTTTTTTCATAAAATCGAGTTGAGCTTTCTGGAGACACAATTGAAACACCCGTAAATACATCGTGCTGCTGACCTGACAACCTTTTTAACATACTTATTGCTTCTGCTTCATCAGCTGGCTTTCCTAAGATTCGATTATTCGCAACGACAATCGTGTCCGAACCAATCACAAAGGCATCTTTATTTTGATTAAATACCGCCTGTGCCTTACGCTCGGCTAACTCCATCACTACTTCCTCCGGGGAGAGCGAAGGATCAAAGCTTTCATCAACTTCACTGCTTGAAATCGCGAATGTTAAGTGGAGATTTTCTAGAAGTTCTTTTCGCCGTGGAGAAGAAGAGGCTAGAATGAGGTTCTGCATTCAATCACCTTACCTTTTTGCATTTGTATAGGGAGATACAAGTTAATCGTATCAGAAATTGCCAGTGCAAACAATTTTTATATGATTAAAATTTGAAGAAATATGTCAAATTATGCAAAGTGAATTTTTTTGTCAGTAAAAAAACCTGTCTCTATTGGACAGGCTTTATGTCGTATACTATTTCCCGGATAATAATCGAGATATGTCGATTACATGGAATAATAGGTTGATAGGAAATTTAATAAATGCTGCTGTGCTTCGCGAATGCTCTTTGCATCTTTTGATTTTTGGAAGGCTCTAACCTTTTCATCTGCGCTAATTAATTCTGCTTTTAGATTTTTTACCTTTTCGTTTTTAAGGTCGCTTACTTTTAATTGTTCTTCAATACCAGCTAATGCTTTAGTGGACTCTTCTGATATGGATTTAGTTAATAGAGCGCTTGAAGTCACTAAAGTAAGAGTCTCATAAATCGTAGGGACAGCTTCTAAAAAGTCCTTTTCTTTTGTTGAAATATCGGAGACTTTTTTTTCATCTAGTAAAAGCGGCTTGGCAAATACATCCTCGACTCCATTATCTTTAAATTTGGTGCCAAGTGATTTCGCTGTTTCGATTGAATCCGCTACACCGAGGAATAAATATTGTTTGCCATCCATTTCTACCAATTGGGATGGAACACCCTTTGAAGATAACTGTGATGAAGTTTCCTTGGCGCCTTCCTTCGAAGAAAATACACCGCCTTGAATGACATAAACAGTTAGTTGCTTTAGGTCTGCAGATGTCGTCTTTCCAGCAGCAGGTTTCTTATCAGTCCCACCTTTTTCTTCTACAACAGGTGGTTCAGTTACCGTCTTTTCAGTAGGTCCTGTTGTTACCAGCTTTAGCATAACAACACCTATCGTTGTACCAATAAGAATGGCAAAAATACCTGAAATAACGATGGATCCTAGTGGCCGGCCATTCTTCTTAGTATTGGATGAAAAGGATGTTATTTTAGGTACTATACTTTTCTTGGACGTTTTGCTGCTGACTATATTAAATTCTTCTATATCATTTTCGGAGGATTCAGGAATAATCCAGTCAAAGCTTTCATCGACAGATTCCTGGGCTGCTGCCGTCTCCAAAAAAACATCCGAATCTAACTTATTCGAATCTATTTTAATCACTCTTGTAACAGGCTCGACGCTCGCTTCCAGCTCACTTTTTTTCAGTTCTTCCTGAACAGGCGGGGTTTCTCTATTTAATTTGATCTTAATTGTATTGCCTTTTTTAGGCTTGTCCACTAATCGTACTCCTCTCTCTTCCGACGGGTAATTGGTTTCATCCTATCATAAAGACAAAAAAAAATAACAAGACTTTTGTCGTCTTGTTATCGTAGACTTTCGCCAAATTATTTGTTAGTTCGCCAAGTTGTTAATTAAGGCTGTGTTTGTGTTGTAGCAGGAAACTCGCTTAATGGATTATCTTTTCCAGCCGGTGCAGGCGCGTCGATTTTTGGAAGATCTGCCGCCAAGTCAGCTAAACTAGGCATGTAGAAAGCAGAAATCGTCAGGTTGTAACTTATTGGTTTGACTTCTTGATCCAAACTGGTTATCTCTTGACCGCCGGTATAACTAATCGATTCTACCACGACAATCCGCTTTAAAGATTCTAAGGTTTCAATAAACTTTTCAAAATCCTTATAGGTTGGTGATTCAACACTCAACGAAACAGTCAGCTTCTTAAGGGAATCAGGTTGAGACGGAGCCGGTTTCTCAGCAGCAGATGCATCCTGATTTGTCGTCCCTTTATTAGCAGCAGCTTGATTTGCCGCATCTTGATTTCCGGCAGTTTGTTGACCATTAGTATTTTCGGCATTTGTTTGGGCAGCAGCTGTATTCGCATCAGCTTCTTTTGAAAAGCCCATCGAACTAATTTTATTATTTGAAAGTGTTTCTGCCTTTTCTAAATCTAAAAGAAGCTGTTCCTGTAAAGGCTTTACGGGCAAGATCTTTTGCAATTCCCGAGTATCTTCAGCCGTTTTTTGGGTATCTTCAGCCTTGTTTTGACTAATAACATCCAATAGCTTTTGTACAGTTGTTAAGGTCTGCTTCTTCAACCCTAAATCTGATTTCAATGGTGAGAGTGAAAAGAACTGAGCATAAACGATGAGTAAAACTAACAAAAGAGCTCCGGCTCCAAGAATTAGTTTGTCTCTTTTTGAGAAACGAAGCTTCATGAACCAGCCACCTCTTTCTCATCCTTTTTGCTCTTTTTGATATTTTCCTTCACAAACTCTTTATTCAGCTTTATTTCAAATTGGCCTGTATAGCGAGGAAGAATATTGGCATTCTCACTCACTATCGTGCTCGATATTGTTGCGGCATTACTTGGATTATTTCCTGCATTAGGATCTGTCGTTGTATTATTGTTTCGGTTAGCTGTAGTTCCGGCAGCTGTATTCGTCTGATTTCCAGCATCAGCAGTAGTTCCATTAGGATCCTGGCCGGTGGTACTTTGATTTTGATTGGTCGTATTCGTTTCGTTTGTTGTATTAGTTGTAGAACCTGTAGTTGAGCCGTCTGAAGTTGTTTCAGTAGGGTCGGCCGCTGCAGATAATGAACTCAAGCTTGCATCTTCAATCCATTTTGATTGATTGAGATGTTCTAAAAAGTATGCAGCTTCACGTGCACTATCAAACTGGACTGTTAGTGTGATCGTACCTTCTTCGGTGTATCCAAAGCTTTGAATAAAACCTCGCTCCGGCAGTAAAGAAGTTAGGTGACGCATAACGGGAATCGTCTGAATGGGATACTTTTCTGCCCATTCGATTGCACTCTTTAATTGACCTACAGAGCCTGTTGATTCTACTTTTTTACTTTTTTGCTCTTCTTTTTCAGTAATTTTTTTTGTCATTGAAATTTGCCTGTCTAATGATGCCAACTCATCTTTTATCGATTGAGTTTGCCATAAATAAAACCCAGCAATTATAACAATGACTACAAGTAAACAGGATAGTATTATGATAAAACTAAATTTTTTCGGTTCTTTCTGAGGAAGCAGGTTAATTTCTACTAGCATCATTGCACCTCTTTTAAAGCGAGACCTAAAGAAAGTAATAGATTTGCCGGTACGCTTCCTGCTTTACCTATTGATTCTAGCGAAATTAGTTCAACTGGCACTTCAAATCTCTCTCTCATTTCCTCAACTATTGCTTCAAGCATCGGATGATCGCCACTTAAGAGAAACTTTGTAATATCCTGTTTTTCATTATTTAACGTATAACGATAAAAATCTATTAGCTTATTTATTTCTTTAAATATTTCTTCAAAATGAGCCACTAATTCTTCCGTATCACCAGTATATTTACATTCCATTAATCCCCTGCTATCCTTTTTAATGTCCCATTTATCATGTTCAAAAGGCAATGCAAACCGACGCATAACAACAGGGACACTACCTTCGAAAATACATAAATTTACACTAGTCAAGTCGAATTGAACAGTAAAAAGAATTTCATTTTGGTCAACTTGACTGAGCTGGTAGTATAGACGATAAAGTGCAAGCGGTGAAATATCAGCTACGATCGGATTTAGCTTTAAGCTTGAAAATAAGTTCGCATATTCCATTACATGTTGTTCCGGTGCAGCAAAAAGAAGCAGATCCTTTGTTTTTTCATTTTCCGATAGTGGATAATAATCAAACACTGGTTCTTCAAATGGTAAATGGATACTTGAACCAAGCTCCAAGTACAAATACCCTTTTATTTCATCCTCCTGAATTTCAACAGGGATGGAGACTTTTCTAATAATAACAAGTGGATCTGGTACTAAGAAACGGATCGAACGTCTCCGCATCTTCCATTCATCGATACACTCCTCCAAAATGCTCGTTAAGGAATCCATATCAGTTATCTTCCCATCACTAATAATGCCCGGAGGAAGAAACCGTTCACTCCATCTTTGAGCAGAAGGAGGCTCCGTTTGCTTCAATTCAAGAAAACGAATGGAATGGTCATTTAATACCAGATTGATAATTCGGTTTTTAGGTGTAAATAGGGAAAAAGCCATATAAAAAAACCCCTTAGTTAAAATCCTTGATTAAGAAACCGCAGGTATAAATCAATTAAATCCGATCCCCAATAATAGGCTGTCAATGTTCCTGCTGCAATAAATGGTCCAAATGGAATCGGCTGACGCTTCTTAACAATTTTAAAAAGCATGGCCAGGCCGCCTATTATTGCACCGTATAAGGTTGAGAGAAAAAATGATAAAAGCACAAGTTTAATGCCCAATACGAAACCAAGCACGGCGTAGAGCTTCACATCACCAAACCCCATCCCGCCCTTGCTGACGAACATGATCACAAAAAGAAGAAGGAAACCTGTAACTGCTCCAATGAGGCTATCCCACCATGGAGATAACGGCCAAAAAATCCGTTCCAATAAAAAAATCCCTGCAAACCAGATTAGAATTTTATCAGGGATGATCATATAGTTTATATCTGAAACAACGATAATCATTAGTATCGATATTAGTGATAAGGCAACTAATAATTCTCCAGACCATCCAAAAACTAAAGGTGCTGTTCCGAAAAGAATTCCTGTAAGTAATTCCATAATCGGATAAATAGGAGAAATCCGCGACTGACAGCCGCGGCATTTCCCCCCTTGAATTATGTATGAAAAAACTGGGATGAGTTCAAATGGTGTCAACTGATGCCCGCAAGTCGGACATGCTGATCTTGGTGTAACAATTGATTGCTTTAATGGAACTCGAAGGCCGACTACGTTGAAGAAGGAGCCTAGGAGTAGACCGTAAATGAATATTAAACTAGTTATCATTCTTTATGTTCTACTAATTTTTTTTCATCAACAGAACCTGTCTTATCCGTTGCACTTGGTGTAATTACTTTTACAGAGTCATGATTAGATATTGAATAGGAATACTTTGCAGCTGATGTAGATGTTGATCCAGTATAAGTAGCTTTCACTACAAACTCTTTATCTTTCACACGATCAAGGTAACTATTCAATTCAGCAGCAGAAGAAGTGGCCTTACCGTCCTTAGCTCCTGCTCCATCGAGAGATAAATATACATCACCAGACGGTGAATTGTCAGCAACATATAACTTAGCAGCATCAATTATTAATAAAGCATCTTGCACTTTAGCTTTATTGTCTGATTTGGTGATAACATTCCCAATCGCCGGAATCGCTATCGCCGCAATAATCCCCAAGATAACGATAACTGCTAATAGTTCAATCAAGGTAAAACCTTTTTGTTCCTTAAGCTTTAAACGTAAACTTTCTACCATTTCAACATCTCCTTCTGGTTCTTTTAACCTAGTACTATTTCTCTATGAGTATACAATAATTGTCATATAATGAAAAGAGAATTTTAGCAAATTTTGTCTCAATTTTTATATTTATGCAATTTTCAGCTCATTTGGTCGAACATTGAGAACATCGGCATCATAATTGACAGGACAATGACACCTACGACCCCTGCCAAAAGGACTATCATAATTGGTTCGATTAAGGACTTAAGTCTGTCAGTTACTTGTTCTACTTCTTTCTCGTAGAATTCAGCAATCTTTGACAGCATCGCATCTAACGCCCCTGTTCCCTCACCAATTGAGATCATCTGAGTGACTAGCGGCGGGAAGGCCCAGTGACTCGTCATCGGCTCCGTCATAGAACGTCCTTTTTCGAGAGAATCACGTGATTCACGAATTACTTTCGAAATCACTTCATTTTCGACGACTTTTTCAACAATTGACATGGCTTGAAGAATCGGAACAGAACTTGAGAATAATGTGCTGAGCGTTCTCATCATTCGTGCTAATGCTGCTTTCTGCATCACTTTACCAAATATCGGCATTTTTAATAGTACATAATCTAAATAGTATTTTGTTTGCTTATTTTTTTTAATGGACATAAACAATAGGATAATAAAGATGATAATAAGAGCAATTAACCACCAGAATGATTGCATAAATTCACTTGAAGCTAAGACAAATTTGGTAATCGCCGGCAGCTCTGCCCCAATATCCGCAAACATATTAACAAACGTTGGTACAACAGAAACTAGTAAAAAGATAACAGCACAAATCGCTAGTATTCCAATGACAAGTGGATATGTTAGAGCTGAAACAATCTTTTGTTTAGTGTAGTGCTGTTTTTCAAAATCCACTGCCAAGCTTTCGAGTGTCTCATCCATGTTTCCACTGACTTCTCCTGCTTTAACCATGTTGATAAACATTGGAGAAAATATTTTTTTGTGCTTAGAGATTGCCTCTGAGAATGGGTTCCCTTCACGTAACTCTTGTTCAACGTCAAGTAATGCCTTCTTTAATCCTTTACTTTCTGTTTGAAAAGCAAGGATGCCTGTTGCCTCTACAATCGTTACACCTGCTTTTAAAAGTGTGGCAAATTGTCTTAAGTAAATAACAAAATGCTGTAGTTTAACGGGATTCCCAAGTGTAATCTCCATTGTCATAAGGGTTTCAGGAACTTCATTCATTTCAATGACCCTGATTCCATCTTCTTTCAGCTTGACCATTGCTTCACGTTTAGAAGCAGCGGTAACGGTGCCCTGCCGTTTTCCGGTCCGGTCACGCCCTTCGTATTTAAATCTAGCCATTTAATATCATCTTTTCATGCAAATATTGTGTTGCCGCTTCCTCTTGAATAAGACCGCGATCCAGTAAATCTCTTATACTCATTTCCAGTGTATGCATGCCCTGGGCACGGGACGTTTGCAACGTACTTTGGATTTGGTGAATTTTTTCATTTCGAATTAAATTAGCAATCGCAGGATTGTTAACTAGTATTTCTGTCGCTGCTTTTCTGCCTTTTTTATCTGCTGTCTGAAATAAGCGCTGCGAAATGACGCCAACCAATACCGAAGCAAGCTGGGTACGTATTTGCGGCTGCTGTCCT
>Ga0213823_1001789_pt1 | contig 12444 bp, 9 predicted proteins | sample MC6MC0907MG_FD_179887 | JGI IMG/M metagenome (GOLD analysis project Ga0213823, IMG submission 179887) | Enriched soil aggregate microbial communities from Iowa State University, Ames, United States - MC6-MC0907-MG | ecosystem: Environmental > Terrestrial > Soil > Unclassified | place: USA: Iowa...
GAAGCGCCTGCGGGCTTTTCCAACGTGTTCTTTTCCAACTCCGGATCGGAAGCGGTGGACACCGCCCTGAAGATTGCGCTGGGCTATCACCGCGCACGCGGCCAAAGCCAGCGCGTGCGGCTGATCGGGCGCGAACGGTCGTATCACGGCGTGGGCTTTGGCGGCTTGTCGGTGTCGGGTATTGCCGGGCATCGCAAGCCCTTCGGCAATCTGCTTCCCTACGTGGACCACCTGCCGCACACCTATGACCGCCAGCAGATGGCCTACACGCGCGGCCAGCCGGACTGGGGCGCCCACCTGGCCGACACGCTGGACCGCATCGTCGCCCTGCATGACGCATCAACCATCGCCGCCGTCATCGTTGAACCGGTGGCGGGCTCCACGGGCGTCATCGTGCCGCCGCGCGGCTATCTGCAACGGCTGCGCGAAATCTGCGACGCGCACGGCATCTTGCTGATCTTTGATGAAGTGATCTGCGCGTTCGGCCGTATCGACGGCGCCTTCGCATCGCCGTACTTCGGCGTTACGCCCGACATCATCACCAGCGCCAAGGGCCTGACCAACGGCGCCATTCCGATGGGCGCGACCCTGGTGCGCCAGCATGTGTATGACGCCTTCATGCAAGGGCCGGAAAGCGCCATCGAGCTATCGCATGGCTATACGTATTCGGGTCATCCGGTGGCCTGCGCCGCCGGGCTGGCCACGCTGGACATCTGCCGCCGCGAAGGCTTGTTCCAACGCAGCCAGGAGTTGTCGCGCTACTGGGAGGACGCGGCGCACAGCCTGAAGGGGCTGCCGCATGTGGTCGACATCCGCAACATCGGCCTGCTGGCCGCCATTGAGCTTGCACCGCTGGAAGGCCAGCCCGGCCAGCGCGCCTATGCCGTGCACAACGCCTGCCTGGAACGCGGCTGCCTGATCCGGTCGGCGGGCGACACCATGCTACTGTCGCCGCCGCTGATCATCGAGCGCGCTCAGATCGACGAGCTGTTCTCCGTGCTGGCGGACGTGTTGCGCGCCAGCGCCTGAACGCCCGGTTGCCGATCAGCGCAGGTGCTTCGCCACCGCCTGGATGACCCGCTGCACATCGTCAGCGGACACATCCAGGTGCGTGACCAGGCGCGTCGGGCCGTCATACACGGCGCGCAGCAGGATGTCTTCATTGGCCAGCGCGGCCGTCAAGGCATCACAGCGGGCCGGTTCGAACTGCACGAACAGCATATTCGTGTCCTGGCTCAGCACCTTGACGCCACGAATGCCGCGCAAGCCCTCGGCCAAGGCACGGGCGTTGGCGTGGTCATCGGCCAGCCGGTCTACGTTGTGCTCCAGCGCATACAGGCACGCCGCCGCCAGCACGCCCGACTGGCGCAGGCCGCCGCCCAGCATCTTGCGCCAGCGGCGCGCGCGCGAAATCAGCCCCTGGCTGCCCACCAGCACCGAACCCACCGGCGCGCCCAAGCCTTTCGAAAAACAGATAGAGACCGAGTCGAACGGCTCGCACATATCAGCCAAGGGCTTGCCGCTGGCCACGGCCGCGTTGAACACGCGCGCGCCGTCCAGGTGCGTGCCCAGGCCCGCCGAACGCGCCCAGTCGGTTGCCGCCTGAATGTAGCTGGCCGGAATCAGCTTGCCGTGGAAGGTGTTCTCCAAAGCGAGCAGACGCGTGCGGGCGAAGTGCGGGTCACCTTCTGGCTTGACGGCCGCGGCCAACTTTTCCAGGGGCAACGAGCCGTCTTCCGCGTGTTCGATCGGCTGGGGCTGGATGCTGCCCAGCACCGCCGCGCCGCCACCTTCGTACTTGTAGGTGTGCGCCAGCTGGCCCACCAGGTATTCGTCGCCCCGGTCGCAATGCGCCATCAGCGCCGCCAGATTGCTTTGCGTGCCGGACGGGAAGAACAGGCCCGCCGCCTTGCCGGCACGCTCAGCCACCGCCGACTGCAAGCGGATCACGGTGGGGTCGTCGCCCATCACGTCGTCACCCAACGGGGCGGAAACCATCGCCTGCAACATGGCCGCGGATGGCCGGGTGACAGTGTCGCTACGCAGATCAATCATGGGAAGTCCTTGGGAAACAAAAGAGAATTCAGAGGCGCAATCAGGATGAACGCGCGGCAGGCGCCGCACGGCTCACAACAAAAATGCCGGCCAGGATCAGCACCATGCCGCCCAGCTCCCCCATCGAGGGGCGTTCGGACAGAACCACCCACGCCAGCAACATGGCCACCACCGGCACGCCAAGACTCGACAGCCCGGCAATCGACGCGGGCACGCGGCGCACCACCTGCAACCACAGCAGCCAGCCCGCCGCCGTGGCGATCAGCACGATATAGGTCATGCCCGCCCACAGCTGCCAGCCCCACTGCGCCGTTATCTGCGGAACCAGATAAGCCACAGGCACCATGACCAGCCCGCCAAACAACATCTGCCAGGCGGTAAACGTCATCACGTCCGGGGCGTGGCGCTCGAACATGCGCTTGGACAACACCGTGCCAATACCCCAGCACAAGCCGCTGCCCAGACCCAAGAGTACGGGGCGGATATCGCCCAGCCCATTCCAGGGTTCCACAAAGCAGACCAGTCCGATGGCGGCCAGGCCGATGCCCAGGCCGTGACGAATCGACGGGCGCTCGCCCAGCAGCCACCATGCAAACAGCACCACCCAGAACGGCATCGTGTACGCCATCAGCGACACCTTGCCCACGCCGCCCGACACCAGCGCGGTCTGGACGAAGCCCTGAAAGCCCGCGGTCTGCGTCAGGCCGATCAGCAGGGTCAGCTTCCAGGGCGGCATGCCCAGCGGACGCCGGGTGACGATGGCCATCGAGAACAGCACCAGGCTGCCCACCACGTAGCGCAACGCCACGAAGTCGAAGGGGCCGATGTAAGGCACGATCAGTTTCATCGCGATCCAACTGCCTGCCCAGACCACAATGGTGCTGAACATCAGGGCTAGCCCTGCGCGATCGAAACTGCTGCGGCTCACTTCCATGGCTCCGTCTTGTAAGGGGGAAAAGAAAAGACGCCCGGACCAGCGATTAACCGGTGCGGGCGTCTGACATTATGCTCCTGTCATAAAGAGCGTAACGGGCCACTCATGGCCAGATGCGATTACAAGGGCTTGGCCAACTGCTCCAGAATGGCCGGATTTTCAAGCGTGGACACGTCTTGCGTGACTTCCTCGCCCTTGGCCACGACACGCAGCAGGCGGCGCATGATCTTGCCCGAGCGCGTCTTGGGCAGGTTGTCGCCGAAGCGGATGTCCTTGGGCTTGGCGATGGGGCCGATTTCCTTGGCCACCCAGTCGCGCAGCAGCTTGGCGATGGCTTGCGCCTCTTCGCCTTCCGGGCGCGCCTGCTTGAGCACCACAAACGCCACCACGGCTTCGCCGGTCGTGTCGTCGGGGCGGCCGACCACGGCGGCTTCGGCCACCAGCTCGTGCGCCACCAGCGCCGATTCCACTTCCATCGTGCCCAGGCGGTGGCCCGACACGTTCAGCACGTCGTCGATGCGGCCCATGATCCAGAAATAGCCGTCCGCGTCGCGTTGCGCGCCGTCGCCGGCCAGGTAGTAGCCGCGCAGTTCCGACGGGAAATAGCTCTTCTTGAAGCGCTCCGGGTCGCCCCAGATGTTGCGGATCATCGCGGGCCACGGGCGCTTGATGACCAGGAACCCGCCATTGCCCTTTTCGACGTCGCCCCCGGTCTCATCGACGATGGCGGCGGCGATGCCCGGCAGCGGCAGCGTGCACGAGCCCGGCTTGGTCGGCGTGGCGCCCGGCAGCGGCGTGATCATGTGGCCGCCGGTTTCGGTCTGCCACCACGTATCGACGATCGGGCAGCGCTCACGGCCAACGTTCTTGTGATACCAGATCCAGGCTTCGGGGTTGATCGGTTCGCCCACCGTGCCGATGATGCGCAGGCTGTCCAGATCGTAATTCTTGGGATGCGCGTCGGGCGTGGCTTCGGAGGCCTTGATCAGCGAACGAATGGCGGTCGGCGCGGTGTAGAAGGTAGTGACCTTGTGGCGCGCGATCATGTCCCAGAAGCGGCCGGCATTGGGATACGTGGGCACGCCTTCGAACACCACCTGCGTCAAGCCAGCGGCCAGCGGGCCGTAGGTGATGTAGGTGTGGCCGGTCACCCAGCCCACATCGGCCGTGCACCAGTAGACGTCGTCCTTGCGGGCATCGAAGGTCCACTTCACCGTCAGCAGCGCCCACAGCAGATAGCCTGCCGACGAATGCTGCACGCCCTTGGGTTTGCCCGTGGAGCCGGACGTGTAAAGAATGAAGAGCGGATGCTCGGCATTGACCGGCACGGGCTCGCAGGTGTCGGGCTGGTTGGCCTCGACGTCATGCATCCAGAGATCGCGGCCTTCGTTCCAGGCCACCTTGCCACCGGTGCGGCGGTACACGATGACCTTGGAGATGGCCTCGCAACCGCCCATGGCGATGGCGTCTTCCACTGCGGGTTTCAGCGGAATGGTCTTGCCGCCGCGCACCTGTTCGTCGGCCGTGATGACCAGCGACGCGCCCACGTCCACGATGCGCTCTTGCAGGCTCTTGGCCGAAAAGCCGCCGAACACCACCGAGTGCGTCACGCCCAAGCGCGCGCAGGCCTGCATGGCCACGACGGCTTCAATCGACATCGGCATGTAGATGATGGCGCGGTCGCCTTTCTTGTAGCCCAATGCCTTCAAGCCATTGGCGAAGCGGCACACGCGCGCCAGCAGTTCGCGGTAGCTGACCTTGTTCACCGTGCCGTCGTCGCCTTCGAAGATGATGGCGGTCTTGTCGGCGTTGCCGTTGGTCAGGTGCACGTCCAGGCAGTTGGCGGAGACGTTCAGTTCGCCATCGCCGAACCAGCGGTAGAACGGGGCGTCGGATTCGTCCAGCACCTGCGTGAACGGCTTGGTCCACTTCAGGTTGTCGCGGGCCTGGCCAGCCCAGAAGCCGTCGAAATCGTTCTCGACCTGGGCGCACAGCGCGTTATAGGCGTCCATGCTGGGAATCGCCGCGCCTTGCGCCGCACGCTCGGGCGGCGGGAAGACGCGGGTTTCTACCAGTACGGACTCAATAGCATTCGACATGATCTTGTCTCCAATCGGTGATTTTGTTGTTGATGCCGCTGTTTTGCATTTTTCTTATTCACCCACCACCGTATCGCCACGCTCTTACGGGCACCTTACGCAAAATGCGGGCCGGAGCCCGCAAACCCGCCTGAACGCAGCAACCTGACGATGCGGACTTAAGGCAAACACGCCGAAACGGCGTTGACTCAAGCGGCACAACAAGCAAACAACGCACCTGCATAGCAGTGCAAAGCAAACAGCTTGAGGCATCGCGTGCTGCACGCGATGCCTCGAAGGCAGTTCATAAGGATAGCAGCCCGATCAGGCCCGCGGCACCGGCCGCGAGTGAAGATCAAATGAAGATCACACTGCGGCGCGGCGGGCCAGGCCGCGCTTCATGTCTACGCGCGACAAGAGGATGAGTCCGCCCACGAAGAACAGGCCCGTCACCAGGATGGCCAGGCGATGATCGCCGTGCGTCAGCCACGTCACCATGCCGTAGGTCAGCGGACCAATGACAGCGGCCAATTGCACCGCAAAGGTCCACAGCGAGAAGAACTCGGCCAGACGGCCGGCAGGCGCCAACGCGCCGGTCATGGCGCGGCCCGCGCTTTGGGTCGTGCCCATGCACAGCCCGGCCAAGGTGGCGGCCACCCAGAACACGGGCGCGGTCGTGGCCGCGTACGCCACCAGCACCATGACGATCCAGCCGAACAGGGTAATGGCCAGCGCGGGCTTATGGCCGATGCGGTCTTGCACATAGCCGAACGAAAACGCGCCCACCGCTGCGCCGATGTTCACCGTGAACACCAGCAGCATGATCTGCGGCGTGGTGAACCCCATGACCTCGGACGCGTAGACCGCAGCCAACGTGATCACCACCGCAATGCCCGCCTGATAGCAGGCGATGCACATCAGCAGCCGGCGGAATTCGGGATAGTGCTGCCCGGTCTCGCGCCACGCATAGGCCAGGCGTTTGAGCATGTGCAGCGCTTCGGGCTTGTCTGCCTGCGGGCGCGTGCGTTCCTTCAGCATGAAGAAAGACGGCAGCGCGGCCAGCGCAAAGACGGTGGCCGTCACGACGATGACCCAGGGCACGAAATGTTCCGCCGTCATGCCACGCGCTTCGGCCTGCGTCACCACAACCAGCGACAGGCCAAGGGTGAGCATGCCGCCGAAATAACCAAAGCTCCAGCCCCAGCCCGACACCCGCCCCAGCGCTTGCGGCCGGGCCAGTTCGGGCAGGAACGCCGCCACCACGGATTCCCCCACGCAGTAGCAGTAGTTTGAGACGACGATGGCGGCCAATGCCAGCCAGACATCGCCGGGCCCGGCCTGCGTCAACACCAGCGTGGCCGCCACGCAGCCGATGGTGCTGGTGTAGAGCAGGCGGCGCTTGCTGCCGATTGCGTCGGCGCGCGCGCCCAGCGTGGGCATCGTCAGCATGATGAGCAGATAGGACAGCGACAACGCCGCCGTCCAGGCCAGCGTGGCCCACGGGGCTCGCCCGCCGACCACGCCAACGAAATAGGTGCTGAACACCGCCGTGAGAATGACGGTGGTGTAGCCGGAATTCGCGAAGTCGTACATGGCCCAGGCCCAGACTTCGCGTTTTTTCACGCCGGGGTTCAGCGGGCTTGCGCCCGTGTCCCCGGCGTTCGGCGCGGAACCGTCAGGCGACGGCTCCGGCAGGTTCGGCTGACTCACAGGCCCAGCGCGGCGATGCCAGCTTGAGCGATCAGCACGTCTTCGGTCGACTTCACGCCCGACACGCCGACTGCGCCCACGACGTGGCCGTTGACGGTAACCGGCACGCCGCCTTCCAGCATGCCTTCGATCAGCGGCGCCGACAGGAACGACACGCGGCCGTTGTTGATCATTTCTTCGTAGATGCGCGATTCGCGGCGGCCCAGCGCGGCGGTCTTGGCCTTGGCGGGTGCAATGTGCGCCGAGATCGGGGCGGCGTCGTCCAGACGCAGCATGCCGAGCAGGTGGCCACCGTCATCGACCACCGAAATGGTCACGGCCCACTTGTTTTGCACGGCGTGTGCTTCGGCCGCGGCGAGGATCTTCTTGACGTCTTCGGCGCTCAGCACGGGTTTGGTATTCATTGCAGCGACTCCTTGATCTGTTCCAGGGCGGTTGGGTCTTCAATGGTCGTCAGGTCTCCGGGATCGCGGCCTTCGCACACGGCGACGATCGCGCGGCGCAACACTTTGCCGGATCGGGTCTTGGGCAACGCGCCCACAAATCGGATTCGGGCGGGTCTTGCCACCGCTCCCAGCTGATCTTCCACCAGCCGCATGATATCGCCTTCCAGCTGCTTTGCCCCTTCGGCGGTCTCGGCCCCGGCAGGATTCTTCAACACCGCGAAGGCCATGGCCACCTGGCCCTTCAACGGATCGGCGACGCCCACCACTGCGCATTCCGCGATTCCGCTATGGCTGTTGACCGATTCTTCGATCTCGCGGGTGCCCAGCCGGTGGCCCGCCACGTTGATCACATCATCCGTGCGGCCCAGGATGAACCAATAGCCGTCGGCGTCCACCCGCCCCCAATCAAAGGTCGAATACACCTGGCGCCCGGGGATGGACGTGAAATAGGTCTGCACAAACCGTTCGTCATCGCCCCAGATAGTGGACATGGCGCCCGGCGGCAAGGGCGGCACGATGGCCACGACGCCCTTTTCGTCCGGCCCCAGGTCTTCGCCGGTGGACTCGCTGACAATGCGCGCGTCGAATCCGTAAACAGGAAACGATGGGCTGCCAAAGCGGGTGGGGACGTTTTCCACGCCGGGCTGGGCCGACAGAATGGGCCAGCCGGATTCGGTCTGCCAGTAGTTGTCGATGATGGGCTTGCCCAAACCCTCTGAAATCCATTGTGCGGTCGGCTCATCCAGCGGCTCGCCCGCCAGGTACACGGCGCGCAGGCTGGACACGTCGTGGCGCTTGAGCAGCGCCGGGTCCTGGCGCTTGAGCACCCGCACGGCCGTGGGCGCCGAAAACAGCGTGTTCACGCCAAACTGTTCCACCAGCTTCCACAGAATGGCGCCATCGGGGCGCACGGGCGTGCCTTCGTACAGCACGGTCGCCTGCCCGGCGATCAAGGGGCCGTAAACAATATAAGAATGGCCGACCACCCAGCCGATGTCGCTAGTGCAGAAAAAAGTGTCGCCCGCACGGCCGTTGAACAGGTATTCCATGGACGACGCCAGCGCCACGGCATAACCGCCGGTGTCGCGCTGCACGCCCTTGGGCTTGCCGGTGGTGCCAGACGTATAGAGGATGTAGCTGGGCTCGGACGATTCCAGCCATTGCACCGGCACCCGCGCACCGCGATGGCGCGCGCGCAGCGTGGCGTAGTCCAGATCACGCCCGGCCACGGGTTCAAACGGCGCCAGGCCGCGGTCAAACACGACGACGGCGGCAGGCGGCGACTTTGCCAGCCCCAGCGCCCGGTCAAGCAAGGGCTTGTACGGCACGACCTTGCCCCCGCGCGACCCGCCATCCGTGCACACCACCACCTTGGGCGACGCGTCGTCGATGCGCTGGGCCAGGTTGACCGACGCAAATCCGCCGAACACCACCGAGTGCACCGCGCCAATCCGGGCGCAGGCCAGCATCGTGAACACCGCTTCCGGCACCATCGGCATGTAAAGCAGCACCCGGTCGCCCCGCCCCACGCCCAGCTCCTTGAGCATGGCGGCCGCGGCGTTGACCTCTTCGTAGATGTCTTGGCGCGTGTAGATCTGTTCGCGATCCACCTCGGTGGACACCCAGATCAAGGCGGGCTTGTCAGCCTGCGTGGGCAGCCAGCGGTCGACGGCGTTGTAGCAAAGATTGGTCTTGCCGCCTACAAACCACTTGGCGAATGGCGGCTTGGAGAAATCCAGGACAGACTGAAACGGCGTCTCCCAATGCACGCGCCCGGCCTCCTCGCGCCAGAACGCATCGCGGTCATGCAATGATCTGTAATGGAAATCCCGGGTTTTTTGCATTTGTGTCTCCTGGTATTGTTCATACGCCTTAAGGCTGATTGATTTCTTCTCGAATCTTTTGGTCATTCTGGTAGGCGAACCTTGCACGAGGCTTGCCACAAGTCAAAAAGTTCCGCCAAATGTCCACGCTGCATGGAATCATTACCGATCTGTCCAAAACCGGTAGTGAAAGTTTGGTAGAATCCCCGCGAAGTTGTAGATAATTGTTGATTTTGCTGACATTTCGGCCCGATCCACGGCTAATCCCGTGGTTTTTGCTGTCATCCGGCAAGTCATCCCCAGGCGAATGCATCGACACTCCATCATCGCGCGATTCAATTCATCCACTGGCCAGGCAAAGCGCGGGCTGCGTACGCTCGCGTTGATGGCATGTGTGGCCGGCCTGGCAGGTTGTGCTGGCACTAACCAGAAGTCAACCGCCCATACGTCCGAGATTGATCCGTACGAAATGGAATGGGTAGCCACCGCTGATGATCCCATCGGCATGCTGGTGGTGCAAAAATTCAAGCGCGAACGTCAACGCCAAGCCCAGTCTGGCGTCAACAGCGACAACGCCATGGTCAGCGAAGCCCTGAACTACCTGGGCATCCGCTACCGCTTCGGCGGCAGTACCCCCGACACCGGTTTCGATTGCAGCGGCCTCGTCGCCTACTCGGCCGAACGTTCGCTGGGCCTGAAGCTGCCGCGCAACGCTGCCGAAATCGCCCAGCAAGGCGTGTCGGTCGCCAAGAACGAACTCAAGGCCGGCGATCTCGTCTTCTTCAACACGATGGGCCGCCGCTACTCGCACGTGGGCATCTACCTGGGCGACGACCGCTTCGTGCACTCGCCCAGCGCCGGTGGCGTCGTGCGTGTCGAAAGCATGACCATGGCCTACTGGACCAAGCGCTACAACGGCGCCCGCCGCCTGGACAACAGCCTGATGGCTTCCGCCCGCGCCGCAAACTGATTCGGTTCCTGGCATCGTCGCACACGCGATGCGCCAGGCGCTATCCCCCAAAAACAAAACGCCGTCAGACATCAGTCTGACGGCGTTTTGCTTATGCTCTTCGCGGTCCAGGGCCTATCGCCCTTTCAGCCGCAGGCCGTTCCGGCCTCCCCAGTGTTTTTCTGTTCCAGCGGCAAAACAGGCATTCAGTGAACGGTGCCAGCGCGCGGGCACAGGCCGCACTGCTGCAACGCTTGCTGCATGCTGCATACCGAACGGCGACAAGCCACGACCCGGATGCCGCCACGCTGCGCGGCGTTGCGGAACGTCTTCATGACGTTGTGTCCCAGGAAGTCGGTCAGCAAGATGACCAGTTGCGTGCCGGAAGGCAGTTGAAGCGTCTTCTTTTGATGCGAAGGATCGCGGCCACTGATGTGGTGCGTGATCGAAATATTGTGTCCTTTCAGCAGATCCGGAATATTGCCCAGTCGATCTGCGCCAACTACTACTGCACTGAGTCCTGCCGTCATGATGAACCTCACTGGTCGTTGAGCCTGGATGTAATGATAATGATTCCTATTTTTTAGTCAACTTAAATGAGATCGGTTCTTATTTAATAATATTTATGAGCTTCTCAAAAGGGATAGTGAGATTTGCTATCGGCCAGGGAACTCGCGGCTCTCCAGCCGGTCGCCCCCGTTTCAGGAGCAAAAAAAAGCGCGGCATCCTGAGACGCCGCGCTTATTTTGATCATGCTGGTCAGCCGTTCAACACGGCTTACTTCGGCGCGCCCTGCACCGCCTCGGTCACGACGGCGCGAGTCAACGACGGCGCCAGCATTTCCAGGAAGGTGTAGACGTAGTCGCGCAGGAACACGCCCGACTTCACGCCCACGCGGGTGGTGTGCGTGCCGAACAGATGGCCCACGGGCAGCCCCACCAGATTGGAGTCGCGGCGCGGGTCATAGGCCACGCCGGCAATGATGCCGATGCCCAGGCCCACGTCGACATAGGTCTTGATGACGTCGGCATCGATGGCTTCCAGCACGATGTCCGGGTGGATGCCCTGGTTGGCGAACACTTCGTCGATGGTGCTGCGGCCCGTGAAGGCGCGGTCGTAGGTCACGATGGGGAATTCGGCCAGTTGCGCCAGCGACAGCCGCTTGGCGGCGCTGGAGGTCAGCTCGGCCAAAGGATGATCCGGGCGCACCACCACGGTGTGCTCCCAGGCGTAGACGGGCAAGGTGGCCAAGCCGGGCGTCAAGGCCAAGGACTCGGTTGCCAGCGCCAGATCAGCCTGCTCGTGCAGCACCATTTCCGCCAACTGCGCGGGGCTGCCTTCCGCCAACGACAAGTGCACCTTGGGGAATTGCTTGCGGAAGGCGGGAATCACGCGAGGCAGCAGATAGCGCGCCTGCGTGTGCGTGCACGCAATCACCAGGCCGCCTTCGTCACGGCGGGCGAATTCGTCGCTGACTTTCTTCAGATTGTCGACTTCGCGCATGATGCGGTCGATCACCTGCGACACCGCCAGACCCGGTTTGGTCAGGCCTTTGATGCGCTTGCCATGGCGTTCGAAGATCTTGATGCCGAGCTCATCTTCGAACTCGATGATGGCCTTGGACACTCCGGGCTGCGAGGTATAGAGCATCCGGGCGGCTTCGGTCAGGTTGAAGTCGCGCCGGATGGTTTCGCGCACAAAGCGAAATTGCTGCAGGTTCATAAAATTGGCCCCTGATAGATGGGCCAATTATAAGTAATAAGGACGCCTAGTTATATAACTTATTAATATAAGCTTAGGAGCAAGGCGTCCCCCTTTCAGCGCATCGAGATCGTGGTGTTCACGGTCTTGGCGTGTGCGGACCAGCGTGCCGTCACCGTCTTGGTCTGCGTCCAGAATTGAACCGCCTGCTTGCCGTTGGGGCCCAGGTCGCCCAGCTTGGAACCGCGCGAGCCCGTGAAGCTGAACCACGCCACCGGCACGGGAATCGGCACGTTAATGCCTACCTGGCCCACGTCGATGTTGTTCTGGAAGTAGCGCGCCGCGCCGCCGTCCTGGGTGAACAGCGCCACGCCGTTGCCGTTGGGGTTGCGGTTGATGAACGCCACCGCATCTTCCAGCGTTTCAACGCCGACGCAGCACAGGACCGGTCCGAAGATTTCTTCGGTGTAGATGGTCATGTCTTCGTTCACGCCGTCGAAAATCGTCGGACCCACGAAGTTGCCCTGCTCAAAGCCCGACACTTTCAGGTTGCGGCCATCCAGCAGCAGCTTGGCGCCTTCGTCCACGCCCTTTTGAATCAGGCTTTCGACACGCTTCTTGGCGTTCGGCGACACCAGCGGGCCCAGATCGGCTTCACGATCGGTGCCCGAGTTGACCTTCAGCTTCTTCGAACGCTCGACAAAGTCGGGCAGCCAGTTGCGGGCATCGCCCACCAACACAGCCACGG